>ERZ809207.788-NODE-788-length-10740-cov-3.485821_pt1 | contig 10740 bp, 7 predicted proteins | sample MGYA00520515_ERZ809207 | MGnify/ENA primary metagenome ERZ809207 (study PRJEB31570, sample SAMEA3213009) | Homo sapiens | biome: human-gut; feature: human gut; material: fecal | place: Sweden | collected 2011 ... | reverse complement strand
CAGAGCCTTCCTGTGGCTTCAGTTCGTCCTGATAGTAGATCACCGGGCCTTCCGCGGACTGATGAGAAATGGTGACCATTACCGGATTGTCGTGGATGATCACAGAAATTTCGCCCATGATCTGGCTCTCCGGAAGCGGCTTTTTTGTCACATTGCCGTTTTCGTCTGTTACGTCATAGTACAGCGCTTTGCTCCAGGGCATTTCCACTACCGGGATGGTTTCTTCTTTTGTCGGTTCTTCTGCCAGCACAGAAAACGGAGAAATCCAGGCGGAAGTGCACAGACATGCGGCGCACAGCAGCGCAGAAATAGAACGCTTCATGTTGAAATCCTTTCCTGAAAAAATGCCTGCATCCAGTCAGACCGGGCGGCATCATACGATACAATTTTACTGCATGTGCCAGAATGAACGGCACAAAACTGCTTTTATTATACCATGGGAAAGGGATTCTGTCAAGTTCCTGCACAGGGGCTTTTTCAGAAATGCGCGCAAAATGCTTGACAATTATTTTTCCCTATGTTATACTTTAAAATACGGGCATTTTGCAAAAATCCCCGTAACTTACGGAAAAAGGAAGGAAACTGCAATGAAGTTAGGTATGGTCGGGCTGCCCAATGTGGGAAAGAGCACGTTATTTAATGCATTGACAAATGCCGGCGCAGAATCGGCGAACTATCCGTTCTGCACCATTGAAAAAAATGTGGGAATTGTTTCTGTTCCGGATGCACGTCTGGACAAGCTGGCAGAAATGTATGAACCGGATAAATTTACACCGGCAACACTGGAATTTGTAGACATTGCCGGCCTGGTAAAGGGTGCCTCCAAGGGTGAGGGACTGGGCAATAAATTCCTGGGAGATATCCGGGAAGTGGATGCCATTGTACACGTGGTGCGCTGCTTTGAAGATGATAACATCATCCATGTAGACGGCCGCATCAATCCGGCTTCTGACATTGAAACCATCAATCTGGAACTGATCTTTTCCGATATGGAAATGGTGGCACGCCGCATTGACCGTACCAAAAAGGCGCTGAAGGGCGATAAGAAGCTCCAGGCACAGGTGGATTTCCTGGAACGTCTCCAGCAGCATCTGGAAGAGGGCAGGTCTGCGCGGGGATTTGATTTTACAGAGGACGAACTGGACTGGATCCGGGATATGCCGCTGCTTTCTGCCAAGCCGGTGATCTATGCGGCAAATATGAGCGAAGAGGACTTCCGCAACGGTGTGGACAAGAATGCACACTATCAGGAAGTCAAGCAGATTGCTGAGGCAGAGCATGCCGCAGTACTGCCGATCTGCGCCAAGATTGAAGAAGATATCGCCGATATGGATGCAGAGGACAAGGCCATGTTCCTGGAAGATCTGGGACTGGAAGAGTCCGGCCTGAACCGGATTATCCGGGAGGGCTATGCTCTGCTGGGACTGATCTCTTACCTCACTGCCGGCAAGCAGGAAGTACGCGCCTGGACAATCACCAAGGGAACCAAGGCACCCCAGGCAGCCGGAAAAATTCACACGGATTTTGAAAAGGGCTTTATCCGGGCAGAAGTGGTTTCCTATGATGATCTGATGTCCTGCGGCTCTATGACTGCCGCAAAGGAAAAGGGTCTGGTTCGGCTGGAAGGAAAAGAGTATGTCATGCAGGACGGCGACATTGTGCTGTTCCGCTTTAATGTATAAGAACCTGCCTTCACAAGCGTATACACGTGTCTTTTCGGCAAATTTTGCTGCATACTGCGTGAAAAATACTTGCCGGGCGACAGCCCGCCTGCGTATTTTTGCCTTGTCTGCAACAAAATTATGCTCGAAAATCCACATATATTTCTTATGAAGGCAGGTTCTAAGAGTCAGCTTAGATACGAAAAAATCAGGAAAACGCCGGAAGGCTTTTCGGCAGTCAAACGAGGCGGTGCGACAAAAAAGCGCACCTGCCTCGTTTTTCACGCTTGCATGCAGGAAAGGAAGTTGTGCGTATGAAGATCAAACAAAAGAAAATTTCTGTCTTTGAACTGGAATCGGTGCCCCGTGCCGTGGCCGCGCTGGCGGTTCCGTCGGTGCTGAGTATGCTGGTGACGGTGCTGTACAATATGGTGGACACTGTCTTTGTAGGGCAGACACACGATCCCTACCAGATGAATGCCGTCTCCATGGCAACGCCGATTTTCATGATTCTCATGGCCTTCGGCAATTTGTTCGGCATTGGGGGATGCGCTTTTATTTCCCGTTCCCTGGGTGCTAAAGAATACGGCCGGGTGAAGAAAATCAGCAGCTTCAGCTTCTGGGGCTCTGTGGCAATCGGCCTGATCTGTACTTTTATTATGACGCTGGGCGTGGGCTGGATTCTGCCGCTGCTGGGAGCAGATGCAGCCACCAATATTGCCGGCATATCCGGAGATCTGTCACCAGAAGAGACACAGCGGCAGATTGACAATTTCCGGAATCTGGAACAGTACACGCGGGACTATCTGTTTTACATTGGTGTGGGTGCCATTCCTACGGTACTCAGCAGTGCCATGAGCAATCTGGTAAAGGGTGAGGGCGCTGCAAAGGTTTCTATGGCCGGCATGATGATCGGTGCAATTACCAACATCATTTTGGATCCCATTATGATTCTGGCCATGGGCATGGGTGTCAAGGGCGCGGCCATCGCCACCAGCATCGGCAATACTGTGGCTACATTGTTCTATCTGGGATACCTGAAATTCAGCCATACCATGCTTACCCCGAATCCCAAGCAGATCGGCGTAAAGCATGGAATTTTTACCGGGGTATTTTCTGTGGGAATTCCGATGTTCTGCACCAATCTGCTGATGAGTCTGTCTAACTTGCTGCTGAACCGGCTTTTGAATCACATTGACGTGCTGGCTACCGGCGGCATGGGAATTGCAATGAAGGCCAATATGCTGGTGGTATTTTTACAGCTGGGCATTGGCATTGGTATTCAGCCTCTGGTGGGATTCCACTACGGTGCACGGAACTTTGCAAAAATGACGAAGGTGATTCGGTTCAGCATGTGCTGTACGCTGGTGCTGGGCACCATTATGACAGCGCTGTATTTCTTGTTTACGGAACCTATCGTCAGCATTTTTATGACGGCTGGTTCTTCCGGATCGACAGCAGATGTGGCGGCGCAGCAGGGCTATGCTGTGAAAATGCTTCGGGCACTGATGGTTTCCGGGCCGTTCCTGGGAATTATCTTTGTTAACAACAACGCCTTTCAGGGCATGGGACGGGGTCTGGCTTCTCTGATTCTGTCTGTCAGCCGTCAGGGCCTGATCTTCCTGCCAGTGCTCCTGATCGCCAATGCACTGGTTGGGCTGGACGGTCTGATTTTTGCGCAGCCGATTGCGGATATCTGTTCTGTAATCATGGCGCTGATCATGATGGAAATGATCAAGAAAAAGGAACTGCGTCAGCTGAAACCGGGAATCCGGGCATAAGAACCTGTCTTTATAAGACAGGTGTATACGCTTGTGAAGACAGGTTCTAAAATCACAGGGCGGTCTGGAAATCCATGCAGGCTGCCCTTTTTCTATTTCATAATATTCACAAAAAGTCCATCTAAAAATACGGAAAACTGCTTGTATACCCGACAGAATAGTGTTATACTAAAAAAAGAGTACACCAAATCGGAACATATATTTGAAAAAATGTGCCGATTTGGAATATATGCTCGAAAATATAGCCTATGAGAGAAAGAAGAGCGGATACTATGACAAAAATTACAATTTTTTCCGGCTTTTTGGGTGCCGGCAAGACAACTCTGATCAAAAAACTGATCTCAGAAGCATATACCGGCGAAAAACTGGTTTTAATTGAAAATGAATTTGGCCAGATCGGCATTGACGGCGGCTTTTTGCAGGATGCCGGTGTGGAAATCACAGAGATGAACTCCGGCTGCATTTGCTGTAGTCTGGTAGGCGATTTCGGAAAGGCACTGCTCCAGGTACTGGAACAGTATCACCCGGATCGGATTATCATTGAGCCGTCCGGTGTCGGAAAGCTCAGCGATGTCATTCGTGCTGTGCAGAATATCCATGCCCATGATGTGGAACTGGACGGCTTTACCACTGTGGTAGATGCCAAGAAGTGCAAGATGTATCAGAAGAATTTCGGCGAATTCTTCAACAACCAGATCACCTATGCAAGCTGCCTGATTCTGAGCCACACTGCCGGCCTGTCTCAGGAAAAGCTGGATGACTGTGTACACCGTCTGCGCGCCTGCAACGAAAAGGCACCGATTGTCACCACGGATTGGGACAAGCTCACCGGTGCACAGCTGCTGGACGCAATGACACAGAAGAATACCCTGGATGATGAATTGCAGGCGCTGCTGGAAGAGGCGGCAAAGCATGACCATCATCATGATCACGACCATGAAGAAGAACATGATCATGAACACGAACATCACCACGACCATGATCACGATGAACACGAGCATGAACATGGCAAAAACTGCACCTGCGGCTGCCATGACCACGATCACGACCACGAGCACGAGCATCACCACCATCATGCGGATGATGTATTCACCAGCTGGGGCGTGGAATCTGCGAAAACCTATACCAAGGAAGAGATCACAGCCGCACTGGAAGCGCTCTCGGATGCAGGCACCTATGGCATGATTCTCCGGGCAAAGGGAATTGTTCCGGCAGAAGACGGCACATGGATTCACTTTGACTATGTACCGGGCACACCAGATGTCCGCTCCGGCAGCGCCGGCACAACCGGACGTCTCTGTGTGATCGGCTCCGGCATCCAGGAAAAGGCGCTTGCTGCACTGTTCCGTGCAGAAGACTGACGCATTAGAAAAAGGAGGCTTGTATCATGCCGGGAAAACAGCCCCAGGAAACAGATGTACCGGTATATCTGTTTACGGGATTTTTAGAGGCCGGAAAGACCAAGTTTATTCAGGAAACCCTGGAGGACAAACGCTTTAATTCCGGAGAAAAGACCATGCTGCTCCTGTGCGAAGAGGGCGAGGAGGAATATGATATCTCCGCAATGCCCTGCCAGGACATCTATATCCGCACCATTGAAGAACCGGAGGAACTGAATCCGCAGCATCTGGAAGCGCTCCTGAAAGAATGCGGCGCATCCAGAGTTGTGCTGGAGTACAACGGCATGTGGCAGCTGGCGCAGCTGTTCCAGAATATGCCGGATGACTGGGCAGTTTATCAGGAAATGTTCTTTGCGGATGCATCTACATTTATGCAGTATAACGCCAATATGCGCAGTCTTGTGGTAGACAAGCTGAACACCTGCGAACTGGTTGTCTTTAACCGGTTTGAAAAGTCTATGGATAAGATGGAATTCCATAAGATCGTCCGCGGTGTCAGCCGCCGCACGGATATTGCCTATGAATATTCCAACGGCCAGGTAGAATATGACGAGATTGAGGATCCGCTGCCGTTTGACATTGACGCACCGGTGATTCAGCTGGCAGATACGGACTATGCTCTGTGGTATCGGGATATTATGGAGGATCCGAAGAAGTATGACGGAAAGACAGTGTCCTTCCGGGGCATTGTGGCAAGAGACCCGAAGTTCCCGCCGGCTACCTTTGCAGTCGGCCGCCATGTCATGACCTGCTGTGTGGAGGATATCACTTACAGCTGCGTTGTGGCAGAATGGGAAAAGGCCGATATGCTGCAAACGCGGCAATGGGTACAGGTGACCGGAAAAATCCACGTGCAAAAGCATAAGCTTTACCGGGGAAAAGGCCCTGTGCTCCAGGTGCAGAATGTGGTAATGACCAGTGCACCGGAACAGGAAGTCGCAACCTTTTATTGATGAAATCCCAATGAAACGGCACGGAAAACCGCTTGTGAAGGCGGTGCTCCGTGCCGTTTTTTGCAAGTATATATATGTGCCTTGTAAAGAAAAGTTTTAAAATTATGGGGAAGATGTAACCTTTTGCCGGGTTTTGGTGTTTATATTTGTGCAGGGTGGTATTTCAGCGTGTCTGCATACTTCTGGAAGTCAAAATACCAGAAGATTTCCAGCGCTTTTTCTGCATCAATTTGACGAAGAAAAAATTTTTTCAGACGCTTGACAGAATACAGGATGTGTGCTATACTATACCTGCAAAAGCGTTGTATCTTATATACAACAGTTAAAACAGTGAAAAAGCGATGTTGAAAAGCGTTGCTCTTTACAGGAGGGTAAAGAATGGGAAAGTCGAAAAAAATCATAATCGGCTCGGTGGCCGGTGTCACAGCTGCGGCTGTGGGTGTCAGCGGATTCTTGCTGTGGAAGAACCATCAGAAAAAGAGTACGGCAGACGGCATTGCCTATGTCAGCTCGGTGTCGGATATCAATACGGCAGCTGCGACTGTCTCGGATCTCCGGTTTTCCGGGGTGGTGGAACCCCAGGAGACCAAGGAAATCAAAATCGATACCTCGAAGACCATCTCAGAGGTTTCTGTAAAGGAAGGCGATCATGTAGAAGCCGGAGATGCCTTGTTTACCTATGACATTGCGTCCATGAAACTGGAACTGGAACAGGGCAACGTAGAAATTGAGCGGATGCAGAACGAGATTGCGTCCAGCCAGCAGCAGATTACCCAGCTAGAATCGGAGAAGAAAAGCGCCAGCGCAGACGATAAGCTGAGCTATACCACGCAGATTCAGTCTCTGCAAACAGATATCGCCAAGACGCAGTATGACATCAAAACCAAGCAGATTGAACTGGACAAGCTGAAAAACACGATTGACAATGCGGTGGTTAAAGCAGATTTTGCCGGCACGGTGCAGTCTTTGAAAACAGTGGAACAGCTACAGTCTGACGGCGGCGATGTGATCATGAAGATTATGTCAGACGGGGAATATCGGGTAAAGTGCGTGGCCAGTGAGCAGAATCTCTACAAGCTCTCCAAGGATGAGACCATGATCCTTTCTTCCCGGACGGATGATACCACCTGGACGGGAACCATCAGCGAGATTGGTACGGAACCGGTGAGCAATGATCAGAGCACCATGTATTACAGCAGCAGTGATGATATGACAACCGCCTCCAAGTATCCGTTTTATGTAACACTGGATTCCGGTGACGGCCTGATGCTTGGACAGCATCTGCTGGTTTCGCCCAGTGACGGAGGTACGGTGGAGAAGAGCGGTATCTGGCTGTACACCGGTTATGTGGTCACTGAGGAAGACGGCACGTCCTATGTCTGGGCAACGGATCAAAAAGACCGTCTGGAAAAACGAAAGGTGGAAGTGGGACAGACAGATGATATCATGGGAGACTGTGAGATTGTCAGCGGCCTGAAGGAATCGGACAAGATTGCTTATCCTTCTGACTCCTATCAGGAGGGCATGAAAACCACCACCAATTCGGAAGAAGCAACACCGGAAGAAGACAGCGATACAGACGGATCCGATGACAACAGCGTAGAGCCGGATTTGGAAGAGAGTGGCTATCTGGATGAAAACGGAAACCTGATAGAGGACGGCGAGTTCCCGGATGAAGGGGACGCTGGCACAGACGGCAGCGAGAATGCCGCTTCCAATGACAGCAGTGCAGACGGCGAAGCGATCGGAGAAGACAGCGATACCGCAGACAGCGAAATCAGTGCGGCAGACAGCGCAGATACAGAGGAAGGCGGTGCAGCGGATGGTAATTGAGCTAAAGGACATCTGCAAGTCCTATTTGCAGGGGAAAGAGCCGGTTCCGGTGCTCCACCACATTGATCTCTCTGTAGAAGAGGGAGAATATCTGGCGATTATGGGGCCTTCCGGCTCTGGAAAATCCACCCTGATGAATGTGATTGGGCTGTTGGATCAGCAGACCAGCGGCACTTATCTCTTTGATGGGCAGGACATGGCAAAGTGCACAGACAACCAGCTCTCCGGAATCCGGAATGAGAAAATCGGCTTTGTCTTTCAGAACTTCAATCTGCTGCCCCGGCAGTCTATTCAGGAAAACGTGGCGCTGCCGCTGCTGTATGCCGGTGTGCGGAAAAAAGAGCGGATGCAGCGCGCCAAGGAAATGCTGGGGCGTGTGGGGCTGGAAGACCGTGTGACGTTTCGCCCTACACAGCTTTCCGGCGGTCAGAAACAGCGCGCGGCAATTGCACGGGCAATGGTGAGCCATCCTCGGCTGCTGCTGGCAGATGAGCCTACCGGTGCACTGGACACACGCTCCGGAGAGCAGGTCATGGAACTGTTTCAACAGCTCCACGAAGAAGGCGTTACCATTGTCATGATCACCCATGAACCGGAAATTGCCCGGCATGCCCAGCGGATTGTCACCATTCGGGACGGCAAGCTGGAACAGGGCGGTTATTCCGGCACACAGCAGGAGGTACTGGCATGAAAACAGGAAAAAAGATTCTGGCAGGTGTGATCTGCGTTGCAGTCATTGCCGGCGGCGGTACCGGCGGAATTCTGTTTTACCGCAGCCGTCAGGCAGAAAAGCATAAGGTGGATGTCTATGCGGTTTCCTCTCTGGCGGACGGCTATTGGGGAGATGACCTCACCATGGACGGAACGGTTGTGGCCGGCGATGTGCAGAACGTAATTCTCGGCAATGATCAGATGATTGAAAAGGTGCTGGTGAAAGAGGGTGACCATGTAACTGCCGGGACACCTTTGATTCAGTACGATCAGACGGCGGCTGCCCTGGATGCGGCGCAGAAGAAAACCGCACTGGCAGTGGCCGAGGACAATGTGCGTCAGCAGGAAAAGGAATTGGAACGGATCAAAAAGCTGAAGCCATTGGAGGAAGCGCCGGCAGAACCGGATTATCCCGATTACCCTGATGATCCGGATGTGCCGGACGATCCTGACGCACCGGATACACCGGTTTCTACCCTGGCGGAAGTAAGCGCCCTTACCCAGGCGGCGGCTGGGAGCGGCAGTGCAGAGGATCCCTATCAGTTTTCCTGCACCGGTGCCACCGTGGTAAAGCAGGCTGTGCTGGAACAGCTGAAAAATACCGGCGGCTGTGCTGTGTTTGTGGTGTATGACACCGCTGGAAACAGCCTGTATGCATGGCTGGTAAAGGGAAGCGATTTGTCTGCGGCAGTGCTCTCAGACTGGACGCTGGGCAGCCAGGTAACTGTGACAGAGGATGGCGGTGTGCAGATTCACGGCGGCGGCAGCTGGTATGGCACAATACAGGTGGGCGGCGATCTTACCTATGACCCCATCTCAGAACCCCATACAACTACGCCCGCGGTGACCACCGATGCCGGGACGCATACCCAGACGGAAACGGACACCACACCAGCAGAGCCGGAAACCAGCACGGAACCGCAGGCTGCGCCCACTGCTGTGATACGGCCGGTGATGCGGATAACTATGCATATACCCGCGCACAGCTGAAACAGAAGGCGGCAGAACAGGAAATTCAGATTCAGTCGGCAAAGATTGAACAGAAAAAAGCGCAGTTGGAATATGACAGCGCAGCCGAAAAACAGAGCAGCGGACAGGAAGTTGCAAAAATTGACGGCACGGTCACAAAGGTGGCAGAGTCGGCAGAATCTCTGGAAAAAAACGAGCCGTATCTGGTGGTACAGGGAAGCGGCGGCGTGCTCATTCAGGGAACTGTCAGCGAAATGAATCTGAAAAAGCTGACAGTCGGTTCTACCATTCAGGTGAATTCCTGGGAAAGCGGCGAGTCGGTTTCCGCAGAAGTGACCGAGGTTGGGACTACGCCGACTTCGGATTCTGGACAGAATTACGGTGAAAATCCCAACAACAGCATGTATCCCTTCCAGGCGGCGGTGACAGAAGAATCCTCCCTCAGCATTGGGGATGGCATCAGCATCAGCATTTCCTCTATGGAAGAGAGCAATCATTTCTATATTCCCATGAGCTATGTGCGCCAGGAAAACGGACAGTACTATGTGATGAAAAAATCCAAGTCCGGCACGCTGGAAAAACAGGTGATTCAGACCGGAAAAATTATCAACGGCGGCTATTCCATTGAGGTGATTTCCGGCATCAGCGAGGATGATCGGATTTGCTTCCCGTACGGAAAGTATGTCACCGAAGGCGCGAAAACCAAAGACAGCAACGAGATTGCATATTAAGGAGGTGGGCATATGCTGGAAAATATCCGTCTTTCGCTACAGGGCATTCTTTCTCATAAGGTGCGGTCGATTCTGACCATGCTGGGTATTATTATCGGAATTGCAGCGATTATTGCCATTGTTTCCACGATTAAGGGCACCAATGAGCAGATTAAAAACAACCTGATCGGTTCCGGCAACAATACCGTCAATATCCAGTTGTACCAGGGGGAAAGCCCTTATGATTTCAGCTATCAGAGCGCGCCGGACGGTGTGCCGGTGGTGTCGGACAGCATCCGTTCTCAGATTCGGGATCTGGAGAATGTGGAGAGCGCTTCCTTCTACCGGACGCGTTCCTACTGTGAGAATGTGTTTTATGAGAATAGCCAGTACGGCGGCGCAATGTACGGCATTGACGATGCATACTTCGATACTGCCGGGTATCAGATTCAGCAAGGAAGAGGCTTTTCCCAGACAGAATACACCGACAACCGAAAGGTGGCCATTCTGGACAACACAGCAGTAAAGAGCCTGTTTGCCGGAACTTCTCCCATTGGCAAGACTGTGGATATCAATGGGGAACCGTTTACGGTAATCGGCGTTGCCATAGAAACCAATCCGTTTGAACCAGTGATCAACTCCGTGGAGGACTATTGGACATACATGGGAACATCCGGCGGAAAGATGTTCATTCCTGCAAAGTCCTGGCCCATTGCTTATGC
>ERZ809207.785-NODE-785-length-10752-cov-4.561372_pt1 | contig 10752 bp, 7 predicted proteins | sample MGYA00520515_ERZ809207 | MGnify/ENA primary metagenome ERZ809207 (study PRJEB31570, sample SAMEA3213009) | Homo sapiens | biome: human-gut; feature: human gut; material: fecal | place: Sweden | collected 2011 ... | reverse complement strand
TGTACGCCCGCGGTGCCATTGTGGGCATCACCCGCGGCACCACCCAGAACCATATCATCCGCGCGGCAGAGGAGTCCATTGCCTACCAGAGCGCAGACCTCGTGGCTGCTATGGAAAAGGACACCGGCGTGCCCATCACCTCGCTGAAGGTGGATGGCGGCGCCTCCCGTGACCAGTTCCTGATGCAGTTCCAGGCCGACATCCTGAACAAGACCGTGCTGCGCCCGGCCATCCGGGAGACGACCGCTCTGGGCGCTGCCTATCTGGCGGGCCTTGCCACCGGCGTATGGAAGGACCGGGACGAGATCCGCAGCCTGTGGCACTGCAATATGACCTTTGCCCCGCAGATGGACGAGGCTGAGCGCACCCGTCTGCTCTCCGGCTGGCACAAGGCTGTGGGCCGCAGCTGCGACTGGGCAGAGCATTGATAGTTTTCGCCCGACTTTATAGTTCGCGCACAAAATATTTTTTAATTGTTTATTTTCTATTGACATTTTGTTACAAAACGCTATACTAGAAGCATCCCAAGAGAAGTGAGATGGGGATGCACTGTATCGTCCAGATGCAGTGCGTCCCCATTTTTATTACGGAAAAATCAGATTCAAAAAGGAGGTCCCCCATATGAACGAGAAAAAACTTTCAAGGCCGCTGATCAGTCTCATCGTCAGCATCGCGCTCATCATCGTAGGCATTGCCGGTTCTTTCATTTTACAGACGAACTCCGGCAAAACGACCATCCGGAACGTTACCATTGAATCCGAATCCGGTCATACCCTTGCGATGGATGTTTATATTCCGGAAAACGCCACCGCTGAAACGCCTGCGCCCGCTATTTTTGTACAGCATGGCGGAAACAACAACAAAGAAGAAATGCAGCATTATTGCATTGAGCTCGCCCGCCGCGGCTATGTTGCGATCGGCGTGGATATGTACGGCATGGGCGAAAGCGAACCTCTGCCGGACTCCGAATGGCTCACCCAGGGCCGCGGCCTTTATGATGCGGTACGCTACGGCGTGACTCTGCCCTACGTTGATACCGACCGAGTTTCGCTGCTGGGCTACTCCCGCGGTGGCAAGGCAGCTGGCGAAGCACTGCAGTGCGATAACGACAGTCTGAATGTTGTCAAGGCCATTTTCCTGATCCACAGCGATCCCATCGTGCGTAACAGCGAGGGCTACACCGATGTTTACGGTGCCCGAGATGTCGCAGTTCTCGCAGACAAGAACGACGAGTTCTTCTTCTCGGAAAAAGCTAATGATAACGGTACCTATTCCAACGATGCCAACAAGTATGCAGCCAACCTTTCCAGCCCGGCAGAATATGTGATCAACAACAGTGCACAGTCCTTCCTGTATTTCGGTATCGACCCCGCAACCACCAGTGAACAGCGCGTGGCAGAGACCGTTTATGAGCAGGATTACGGCGGAAAGACCGGAAGCCGCCAGATCTTTGTTTCTAACGAGACGCATATGGCTGGTTGGTGGTCCCCGCTGGTCATGAACCGTGTGTTGACCTTCTTTAACCGTGTTATGCCCACTAGCACTGCTCTGAGCGCCAGCAGCTACACCTATACCATCTGGAACATCTTCAAGATCATCGCCCTGTCCGGTCTGCTGCTGTTTGCCGGGTCTCTGATGGTCTGGCTGGTCAGCTCCGTCAAGACATTCCAGTGTGCCGACAATGGAGAGCAGGACCTTCGCCCAGTTGGCGATAAGAATGCAGTTGCATGGTTCTGGGGCATCCAGATCATCAGTGCCGTCCTGTCCATCCTCATGATTCGATTCCTGAACAAGCAGGGACTGGCATCTTACCGTGATGCACTTTTCCACTCGGCCAACCCTGCGTACCACGGCCTGATCTCTCTGCTGTGCGGCGCACTGACTCTTGTTCTGTGCACGGTGTGGTACATGGCCTACGGCAAAAAACACGGTTTCTCCTTCCGGAATACCGGCATCGCTATTTCCGGGCATGCACTCCTCAAATCCATCGGCGCGGCCCTGCTTGCAGTCTTTGCCCTGATCCTGATGGTTTTTGCCGTCGACTATTTTGTGGATGTGAACTTCCTGATCGTTTACTGGGGCTTTATGAAGTTTGGAGCCAACCGCATCCCGGGTATGCTCCTTGTTGTACCCATGTATCTCGTGTACTACATTGTCATGTCCATCAGCGTCAACAGTTTTAACTTTAGCACGGCGCTCGGCAAAAACAAGCTGCTTTCTAACCTTCTGATCAGCTTTATCGCATCGGTTCCCACTCTGTTCATCCTCTGCTACGTTTACGGCATCTTCAAGGCTACCGGCTCGAACCCGATGTTCGGCGGTCTGGCTTCTGCCGCAACTGCAGTGTATGCGCTGCCCGGCTTCATCTTTGTTGCGATCCTGATTTGTCGTCTCCTGTACCAGCACACGGGCAATCCCTACCTTGGCGGCATCTTCTGCGGCGTTCTTGCAGCTGTCAGCGAGTGGGGCATCTGCGAGATTCGCGTGCACACCCCCGGAACACAGTACGCTGGCACTGCTCTGGTCTACGCACTGATCGCGATCGGCTTTGTAGTTACCATAGCATGCGCTGTACTGCTGAAGAAAAATAATGCAGCCGTGCAGGCACATAAATAATGCCTCTTTAATCCTCTTTACAAACCCCTCAATTTTTTATAAACTTGGTTTGCGCATGGTGCGGCCCTTTTAGAGTTTTCTGAAAGGGCCGTATCTTCTGATTGCTCCCTATCTCTGTAAATCTGGCTCGAAAGGAGTCTTACCCAATGCATCCTCTTGCTGAAACCCTGCTGGACGAACCGGTGATCGCCGCTGTGAAAACGGACGAAGCCCTGACTGCTGCGCTGGCCTCGCCCTGCAGTACTATTTTTCTGCTGGCAAGCACCCTGCTCACCGTAGACGGTCTGGTGCACCGCATACATGATGCCGGAAAACTGGCCGTGGTTCACATCGACCTTGTGGACGGCCTTTCGTCGCGGGAGATCGCGGTGGACTCCCTCAACGCCCTGTGCCACCCGGACGGCATCATCTCCACCCGACCGACCCTGATCCGCCGGGCGCGCCACCGCGGCCTGCTGACCGTCCAGCGGGCATTCATCCTGGATTCCCTCTCGCTGACCAGCCTGTCCGGTCAGCTGGAGCAGGGCAAGCCGGATTTTGTCGAGATCCTTCCTGGCATCATGCCCCGGGTCATCGCCGAGATCAGCGCCCGCACACAGGTGCCTGTCATTGCAGGCGGCCTGCTGCGGGACAAAGCCGACGTCATGGCCGCCATGCGCGCAGGTGCCGCCGCAGTTTCCACCTCTGCGCCCTCCCTGTGGGATATCTGAGCCAGAACAAGATCCCAGCTGAAGTACGAAAAGCATAATCGTATCCTGGTGTTTTATTGGATATGCCCGCCCACCGATGGAGCCGGATCTCCACGGTGAGCGGGCATTTTTTCGTTTTCATTCGATTCGAGTGAATCTATTCAGCCTGCGGATTAACTCGATAATTTAAAGCAATCCTACAAGTCGCAATCCCCTTAAAGTCTTTCTGCTTCCTGCATCTTAGCATCATACTGGATGGCAGAGATCGGCACGAGGCCCTCGATCATATCCAGTTTGCTGTTGACAAGGTCATCATACACATCTTTGATGGACGACGTAATGGAAGGCTCCAGCTGTTCATTTGCAATTACGCTTTCCACCAGTGCTTGTTTGTTTTTCAGTTTCTGCGCCATATCAGGCAGGAAGTGATAATTTTCAATCATGCGCAGAATGATGTTTGCCATAAAATTGCCGCGGATGCTGCTCAACTCGATATAAATCGCTCCGGCATCCTCCACGGAAATTTGTGCGATGCTCATCAGGTAATCAGCCAGAGTCGTTTGCGTATCGTTCAAAATACCCTGACTTGCCATACTGCGTTGCAGGATATTCATTTTTCGATAGTCCTGAATTACACCGGTTTTTATCAGTACATTCCACTACTTTATGCCGTCACATGGGTGGCATTCTCTTTCACCGAATTGATCGTATCCATCAGTTCACTCCCTGTTTTGCCATCAAACAGGCGGGTAAACAGAATGGGTTGGTCAAAGGGTGGTTTCATCAGCACCGCTTTGCTTTCCACATAACCGTTCTGCTCGATGTAATGAATGACCTTCTGAACAAACGCGATCTGCTTTGCATTCAGCGATTCGTCGTTGATGAACTTGGAAAATGCCTGCATGGCAGCATCGTGGTCCAGCTTTGCCACTTTACGCACCAGCAGACCAAAGGGTGTATCCCGAAACTCCCGTGCATAGTCCTCTTTGCTGCCCAGCTCACAGGTAAAGATATGTTCCAGCTCGGTATAGTCGCCCCGGGAAAGCGGAATGTTCTGGGTCAGCTTGTGGATGGCCAGCGTATCGCTGCGGTGCTCCATGATGTAGCGGTTCACACGTTCCCGGTACTCGCCGAAATCGTAGCCGGAATCCAGCGTTTTGCCCTCGGTCTGTTCCAGTACCGGGTCGGCAAGGGCCGTGTAGACAGGCTTTTGCCCCTCGCCGCCCTCCACCAGAAACTTGATGAGCTCCCGCAGTTCCTGCCGCATTTCCTCAAAGCGGAGCAGATCATGCGAGGTCAAAAATTCGTCTGTCTGCACCTCCCGGATGAGGGGCAGCTTTGCCTGCACCTGCGGGATGGTAGCTTTCCCTTCCAGCATTGCCGCCGTGCTGCGCAGCTGTTTCTGGGCGCGGCCCAGCCCCGGCAGACCTTCCAGTTCACAGAGCAGCAAGCCATACACAAAGTTATCGAACCGCTTGGCGGCTTCATCTTTGTCGTCCAGCGAGATGAGCGGTGCCACCTCTTTCATCAGAGTACCCTTGTCCGTTTCGGTCAGGCTGACAAAGGCTTCCGGCTTTTGATAGTGTTCCACGGCCTGTCGGTGCAGCCGCACGGATACCAGCTCCGGGTTCAGCGCTCCCACTTCGGCACGGCAGGTCTCCGTTAAGATCTTGCGCCAGTTCTGGTATTTTTCGTTCCCATAGGCTCCATCCTGCAGCGCAGCGGCAATGCGCACCTGCTTGCAGAAAATGCTCTCGGACAGGCTTTTGGTGTCCGCGCTCTCGTAGCCGTTGGGTTTCTGACGGAAAAATTCAAAGTTGCCGCAGTAGTCGAAGATCAGAAACCGTCGTTTGCCCGTATATTCGCCGTCGATGGCATCCACGCAGGCAAGGGATGGGCAGAGCCGCGTACCACGGCCGATCATCTGCCAGAACTTCGTTTTGCTGCGTACTTTTTTGAAGAACACCAGATTCACGCACTCCGGCACATCAATGCCCGTATCCATCATATCCACCGAGACCGCAATAAACGGCGGCTTGTCCGGCTGCTTGAAGTCGTCAATGATGGACTGTGCATAGGCGTCGTCGCAGACCACCCGCTGGATGAATCCCGGGTACTGGGTCTCCAGCTGCGGGTAGAGCTTGCCAAAGCGTTCCCGGATAAACTCCGCATGGCGCTTGTTCTGGGCAAAGATGATGGTTTTGCCGATGCGGTCGCCGCCCGCCGTCTGGATGCCGCGTTCCATCAGGTCTTGCAGCACCGTGTCCACGGTGTTGGCGTTGAAGATGAACTTGTTCAGCTTTTCGGACGGGATGAAGGTGGGCAGGGTGTCGTCCTCGGCAAAATCGTCCTCGTAGCGGGCCTTATCCTCCGGTGAAAGCTGGTCGTAGTGGATGCCCTCTTCGGTGAATTTCGTCTTGACCTCGTAGTTGTAGTAAGGCACCAGCACATGGTCGGTGTAGACCGCCGTGTCGTAATCGTAGGCGTAGGTGGGGATGCCGTGCTCCATCTCGAAAAAGTCGTAGGTGTTGCGGTCTACATCGGTTTTCGGGGTGGCGGTCAAGCCCACCAGAACCGCATCGAAATAATCAAAAATGGCGCGGTATTTCTTGAAAATGCTGCGGTGGCTCTCGTCCACGATGATAAGGTCAAAGTGGGCGGGCGAAAACAGCGGCACGCCGTCCTTGGTCTTGGCGTTGTCGATGGCGTTGAGCATGGTGGGATAGGTGGAAAACACGATGCGCGCGGCCTTATCGTCCTTGGAGGAGCACAGGTTGCACAGCGACTGGTCGGGCAGATACTTCTTGAAGTCGTCCTTTGCCTGCTTGACCAGCGCGGTGCGGTCCGCCAGAAAGAGCACGTTGGTCACATGACCGCCCCGGCTCAGCACATCGGTCAGGCTGGATGCGGTGCGGGTCTTGCCCGTGCCAGTAGCCATGACCAGCAGATTGCGCCGGAAGCCCTGCGCGATGTGGGCGCAGACAGCCCGGATGGCATTTTTCTGATAGTAGCGGTCGGTGATTTTATCGTCAATTTCGATGGTGTCCAGCGGCTTTTTCTCGGTGCGGCGGTTCATCAGCTTCTGCAAGTCGTCCTTGCAGAACACCCCGCTCACGGCACGCTGCGGGCCGCTCTGCTCATCCCAGAAATAGGTGGTGTAGCCGTTGGTGGTAAACAGCATCGGACGGCGGCCAAACTTCTGCTCCAGACAGTCTGCATAAAGCTGAGCCTGCTTGCGCCCGATGTTGGGGTCTTTGGTGCTGCGCTTGGCTTCAATGACCGCCAGCGGCAAGCCGTCTTTGCCCATCAGCAGATAGTCCGCATAGCCCTTCTGCCCCAGCACGCCGTTCATGTTGTCCACTTCGTACTCGGTGCGCACATCGGCGTCCGGCCCGGTGAATTTCCAGCCCATGGCCTTGAGGTCGATGTCGATGATCTTCTGCCGCGTCTCGGCCTCGGTCAGGTCGGCGGCGGTGAAACTGCGGCTCTGCTGGTTCTGCTGTTTGCTGGCCGTGTACGCCGCCGAAAGGCTCTCCACCTGCTTGCGCAAGGCTTCCAACTCGGCATCCTTCTGGGACAGTAAACTTTCCTGCTCCCGGATCTTCTTTTCGTCCAGTGTTACCTTTTCGCCGGGGATGGCTGTTTCATCAAAGGAGCGCTCCACATAGTCCGTGCCGTAGCAGTAATCCACCCACTGGATGAAGTCGAACAGCCCCCGCAGGCTGAACACTGCATCCGCCGCCGACACGCTGTGCCCCGTATGTACCGCCAGATTGCCCGCCTTCACGATGCTGGGCAGCACGCTCCACACATTGCGGTCCACTGCGAACCGGAAGCTCGGCTCATGCAGCAGGGATTGCAGATTGTCCTTGTAGGGCATCGTGATGGTTTTGTCTGCCGCATACACCCACTTCACCGCCAGCTCCAACGCCTTCCGGCACCCCACCGCGCACATCGCCGGGGAGGTGGAGAACACTTTCTCGGCCTCGATGGCGGAATTGGCGAAGAGGGAATATTCGGGGCGGGTGGAGAGATAGGAGAAGTTGGACATGGTGGAGGGCTCCTTTCTGTAATGTCAAGTTGCAATAGTTATATTCAATTCAACTGTGACGCAAGTGTCACAAAAAGCACGTCCGAAACTTGTGATTTCAACAAAGCCTTCTAAAATGTTTGGTATATTACGATCCAAAGAATTTTGAATACTATGTTCTTTTTCTTTGATAAATTCATGGCTTTTTAATGGCTCATAGATACTTTTGTCTGTAAAAGATTCAAAAGCACCACTTCTTCTTATCACGCCCAATCTTTCCAAATTATCAAAGTATTTTCCAATGTCATATGGCTTTTCGCATTTCATCAATTCTCCAATGTTTGAGAAACAATTGATAACGGTTATTCCAGACTGGTCTTTATTTTCAGCTCGTAATGAAATTGTTGGCACAGAAGAGAAAATACTCATATACCGCAAAATCTTAGCCTCATCAGGCGAAAGTTGTTTTATAATTTCAATAAATGCAGGATGAACACCATCTTTGACAACTTTGTTCATTGAGTTTGCAAGCAGACTGGCGTAGAGTTCTCTTACTTCACTTTCTTCTGTGATACTCGCATTTTGCAATGAAGGGATTGCAATTCTTGGACTAGGTTGAACAATATCTTCTGGGGGAATATTCTTCAATTTTTCTTGAAGCATTCTATGCACTTCTTCTAAAGCTTCTTTTTGTAATAGAGGGAAGTACTGGTGAAACAGCTTGAAAGTTTGTTCGATTACCATTCCTGCAACATTCTCAGCAGGGACACCATAATTGTTTACTGTGCCAGCGAAAGTATTATGGTGGGAACCAAAAGCTGCATTTTGATTAACTTCAAGATTTTCGCTCATTATGATTTCTCCCGTTTATCTGTTTGCACTCCAATTACAGTATTGTTATTGCCTGAGACTGTTTGATTGACACTTATTTTATCCTCAGACTTTTTCTTGCTGTCTTTCTCCGGCTTTTTTATCAACCCAAAAACTCCATTGATAACTGCTACTACTACAACGCCGACCAATCCAATAATTGCAACCCAAATGGCTTCTGACATACAGCATGGCACTTCCTTTTTCTTCCATTATACTGCTAAAATCTACTGTTGCACACCCTTTTACCTAAAGTCTGGTAGCATTTTACATGTAAACTCCTTTCGTCTGCTCGCTTCGCTCGCATCCACCTCCCTCAAGGAGGGAGGCTTTTCGTAACCGCAACGTCAAAGGCTCCCTCCTTGAGGGGGCTGTCACCGCAGGTGACTGAGGGAGTTACCCAAAATATTCCTGCATCAGTGCCTTTTTCATCAATTCCAGCTTATCAAGGCTCTGCTGTACGGTCTGCTTCTGCTGGTCTACGCACTCCGAAAAGGTGAAGAATTCATTTTGAATGGAAAGAGGAGGAACAACAACTGAGAGTTCTTCTAGTTGTTTCTTTGTTATCGCCTGTCTTGTTGCGCCACCAGATTCGCCAATGCTTAAAAGTGCTTTCTTGAACTCGTTATTTATAAACATTTTATTTGTAAAAATAGGATTTAATAGTTCTCTGTTGCACCGAACTATTGCCACATGCTGATTTACTCTAGCAGGCAATACGTCCTTCGGAACCACACATGACCGTGCAACTGACGCACCTGTAATATTAACTAAGACATCTTCCGCTTCAACCGTCACTCCATTAAGCTGCGTTGCTTGTTCGTCTGTCAAATGTGCAAGGTCTTTATACAGAAATTGTCCGTCATATACATTCATACTGCGAATCAAAGAGACTCCCGCATTTGGATAGCTTTCTCTTCCACCTTTTGGCGTTGCTCCCGACCCGATTTTTGTTGTGATATCTCGCAATAGCTTTTTGGGCCAATTCATCGTATTCTCTATTGGATTTCCAAACATCTCCACAAACCGCGCCTTTACCAGCTCGTCCAGTTTAGCAAGTTGCTGCTCTCGAAATGCTATCAATTCATCGACCTTGCTCAGCGTTTCTGCAATTTTTCTTTGTTCTTCTAGGGACAAAACAGGAATTTCAATTTTGTTCAACTCTTTTGCAGACAAATGCTTTACTGTGACAAACGGCGTTTTTTCCTCGATTCGCTTTAGTGCGATAGGCATAAAGTAAAATAAGTAGTCTTTATCAATACTATCCTTTGGTGCTAATCGGCAAACTCGCTGATTCAAAAGTGCGGGTGTTTTTCCCCACTTTGCAATGTTGAACTCACCATCCATACCGATGAGTAAATCATTTTCGTGTACGATATATTCACTCTTATATTCTTCTGTTGTATAGGTTTCAGAATATCCCCTTACCACATCGCGGATTCTGATAAGCGGCATTCCATTACTATCTGAAAATTTTGCAGAGTCAAAAGGAAATCCATACTGAATAGTACAGACTTCTGGAAGAAGTTTTTTCATCACACCATCTCCTCCAACTCTGCCAAACCCTTAGTGATCTCCATTTCCAGCTCATGCAGGTCGGCAAGGATCTCCGTGGTCGAGGGGTACTCCACCGGCACATACTCCGTCTCTTTGTACTTATTGATGGACAAATCATACCCGTTGGCGGCAATTTCCGCTTTGGGCACAAAGAAACTCTGCTCGGTGCGCTTGCGGTCAGTTTCGGCATCAAGGTTATGGAACCGGGCGATGATGTCCGGGATGTCGTTTTCCTTCACCTCGGTGCGCTTGTCGTCCAGCGAGAAGCCGTCGGCTTTCATATCGTAGAACCACACCCTGTCAGTGCCGCCTGCGCCGGTCTTGGTAAACACCAGCACCGCCGTGGACACGCCTGCGTAGGGCTTGAACACGCCGGAGGGCATGGAGATGACCGCCCGCAGCTGGTGGTTTTCAATCAGTTCTTTTCGGATACTCTGGTGCGCCTTGCTGGAACCGAACAAAACGCCGTCCGGCACGATGCAGGCGCAGCGTCCGCCGGTTTTGAGCATCCGCAGGAAGAGCGCAAGGAACAGAAGCTCCGTCTTTTTGGTGTTGGTGACGGCTTTCAGGTCGTCGTTGATGCTCTCGGCATCCACAGTGCCCTTGAACGGCGGGTTCGCAAGGCAAACGGTATACTTGCTGCAAATGGAGTTTTGCTTCGACACGCTGTCCTTGTAGTCGATCTCCGGGTTCGTGATGGAGTGGAGCATCAGGTTCATGGCCGAAATGCGCAGCATGGTGCGGTCCATGTCAAAGCCTGCAAACATCGGCCCGGCAAAATGCTGCCACTGTTCCGGAGTCATATCGTCCCCATAGTGCTTGCGAACATATTTTGCGCTGGACACCAGAAAACCTGCCGTACCGCAGGCCGGGTCACAGATGAAATCGTCCGGCGTGGGCTGCACCAGCTCCACCATCATATCAATGATATGCAGAGGCGTGCGGAACTGGCCGTTCTGCCCTGCGGTTGCCAGTTTGCCCAGCATATAC
>ERZ809207.762-NODE-762-length-11055-cov-3.951364_pt1 | contig 11055 bp, 9 predicted proteins | sample MGYA00520515_ERZ809207 | MGnify/ENA primary metagenome ERZ809207 (study PRJEB31570, sample SAMEA3213009) | Homo sapiens | biome: human-gut; feature: human gut; material: fecal | place: Sweden | collected 2011 ... | reverse complement strand
TTCGGTTCCTACGAATCAGTAGGCCGGGGGTTCGAGTCCCTTCCATCGCACCAAATAATGAAAATCCGAACCTTTTCTCAATAGGAGAAGGGTTCGGATTTTTTGTTTCTTCGGAAAGCAAAATGCCGCGGTTGCGCAGCAATGAAAGCCCCAGTGGGGCTTTTGAGCGACCGAACGGTCTTGCGTTAGCAAGATGGAGGGGCCTCCGCCCCGACAAGTGACCATAAAAGAAAAATACCGCCCATGCAGCGCAGCGATGGATTTTGTCGGGTGAAGTAAGCGGCAAAATGAATCGGGTGTGTTGCGGGGCGGTAAGTTCTTTCGTGGACTTTTCCTCACGGAAGTGGTGGGTCTCACGGTGATAACCAACCACTTTCTGTGGCTGTGTTCAAAATGAACACGACCACATCTTGTGGATGGTTTCAAACCAATCCACAAAGACGGTGGGATTTACAGGAAAAATACCACTGTATGTGAAATTCGTCAAGAGGGTTTTGGAAAATCCCTATTCTCACACTCATCCACCCTATCATGTGGGAAACCACGGGCATGATCTTGTGATCATGCGTTCTCCCAAAATGCTGACCCCAAATGAATACGATGTGTTTTTCAGCTTTCTGGAAAACACGGTGATGAAAAACGCATACTGACAGTAAAACCGCTCCGAGCGTTCTGCCCGGAGCGGTTTTGCGTCAGCAGTATTTATGCAGAATGGTCATAGACGGAGGGAGAAGTCATGCGTCCTTGCACGGCTTGGTCAATTCTTCGATGGCGGCATCCTCGTCCGGGCCATCGGCGGCGATGGTCACGGTCTCGCCGCACTTCACGGCCAGACCCATTACGGCAAAGATCTTCTTCATGTCGGCGACTTTGCCGTTCTTAGTCATAGTGACTTTGCTCTCAAAGCCTTTGGCAGCTTTGCTCAGGATACCGGCGGGACGGGCGTGCAGGCCTTCTTTGTCCTGAATGGTGATATCGATGCTCTTCATAAAAATCTCTCCTTTTTGGAATCGTTATTGTAAGTGCTCCAGCACATAGTTCATATCGGAAGTGGTCTTGAGCTGTTCCAGCGCATTCTCGTCTTCAAGGATCTCGCAGACATTGCCCAGCAGGTCAAGATGGTCGTTGCCGACACCGGCAATGCCGAACACGAGGTAGGCTTTTTCATCGCCGAAGTCCACGCCCTGCGGATATTGCAGCAGGACAACGCCGGACTTTTTAACGGTGCCCTTCTTCTGGCTGGTGCCGTGGGGAATGGCTACACCCATGCCCATGTAGGTGCTCACCAGCTTTTCGCGCTCCACCATGGCATCGGCGTAACTGTCATCCACATAGCCCCGCTTTGCCAGCAGCGCACCGGCGGCACGGATGGCCTCCTCCTTGGTGACGGAGGGCAGACCCAGCTGGATGTCCTCCGCCTGGATCTTCATCACGGAATCGTTGGCTTTGGAAGCCTCGGTCACGGCAGCCGCCAGAGGGGCTACGGCTGCATTGCGCAGGTCGGATACGATCTCCTCATTGGCGGCAGCTTCGGCCTTGGCATCCAGTGCCGGGGAAGTGGAGGTCAGTGCGTTGTACAATGCGTCCAGATGCGGATCTGCAAGGAAGTTATCCAATGTAACAAGCTGTGCCTGCGGGGCGCACTTGGCGGCGCGGTCAGCCAGAACGCGCTGGCAGACCACCACGTCCGCGTCGGCGGGGATGGTATCCACGCTGGAGTTGGTCACGGTCAAGTCGGGGCGCTCCGCCTTAATGCGGTTGTGGAACTTGGTAGCACCCATGGCGCTGGAACCCATACCGGCATCGCAGGCAAAGACGATCTTGCGAATCTGGCCGACATTCACGGCAGTAGGCTCGGGGATCTCGCCCTTAGCCTGTGCCTTCATCTCCTTCATTTCGTTCTGGGCGTCGGTCAGGCTCTTGGTGTGACCGGAGGTCGCTTTCAGAATGACCGAGGACAGGATAAAGGAGACTGCACCGGCGATGACAACGCCCAGCAGAACGGTGAGAATGGAATCCCGGGGAGCCATTGCCATGTAGGCGATGATGGAACCGGGAGAAGCAGGACCGGACAGACCTGCACCGGTCATAGAGTAGAACAGGATGGCGCAGAAGTTGCCCACGATGGGGGCGATGATGATCACGGGGTTCATCAGGATGTAGGGGAAGTAGATCTCGTGGATGCCGCCCAGCAGGTGGATGATCACAGCACCGGGAGCGGACTGGCGGGTGGTGTCGTCCTTGCAGAAGAAGCAGTAGGCCAGCAGGACACCAAGACCGGGACCGGGGTTGGCTTCCAGCATATACATGATGGAGCGGCCGGTCTCAGCAGCCTGGCTTGCACCGATGGGGCTGAAGATGCCGTGGTTGATAGCGTTGTTCAGGAACAATACCTTGGCAGGCTCAATAAAGATGGACACCAGCGGCAGCAGGCTGTGCGCCACAAGGAAGTCCACACCGGCGGTCAGCACGGTGAGGATGGCGGTCATGAACGGGCCGATGACGTAGTAGCCAAGGATGGCCAGCAGCATACCCAGAATGCCGACGGAGAAGTTGTTGATCAGCATCTCGAAACCGGCGGGGATATGGCCTTCCACCTTCTTGTCGAATTGCTTGATGACCCAGCCGGCCAGAGGGCCCATGACCATGGCGCCCATCAGCATGGTGTAGTCCGAGCCGCAGATGCAGCCCACCACGGCGGCGCTGGCTGAAAGCATCGGGGTCAGCCGCCGCACCGTGCTGCGGGAGCTGCCCGCTGTGGAGCAGTGGATGCAGGCTGCAGGGGGATGCTTCTTCCTACCGGAGGGTGGTGTCTGCCCTGCTGCGCAGCAGTATGCCGGAAAAGGAACTGGCAGAGGTGCTCTGCGGACGGATGCCGGAAAACGAGATCTTCTCGACCCTGCTGGATACAAAAACGGCCGAAAAGGTCTGGGCGGTTTTGCAGCAGTTTGAACAGGAAGAACAGCTCCATCTGCCGGATGCAGGCTTTCTGGCGCTGGCGATCCATTGCACCCTGACCATTCAGCAGCTGCGGCAGGGCGGCGACAAGGGCAGCGCCCCCAGAGGGCTGCGCCCGGCGGGCAATCATGCTGCCCGGCTGGTGGCGGCGCTGAACCGCGCCTTCGGGCTGACCCTGCCGCCTGAGGAAGCGCAGTATCTGGAACTGTATCTCTCCGCCTATCTGGGCGCAGAGGACCCTTGGGGCAGTGCGCAGGAGATGGAACTGCGGAATCTGGAAGCCGCCCTTATCCGGGAAATGGAAAAGGCGCTGCACACAGACCTTTCCGGTTACACCTCTCTGCGGGATGACCTGTACTGCCACCTGCGCCCCATGCTGCTGCGGGTGGAGCAGAACATTCGTACCGAAAACCCCCAGCTGGACACCATCCGCACCGCCTACCCCGGCCTGTGGAAAGCCACCCGCGCCGCCTGTGATGCGGTGCAGCAGCAATTCGTCTTGCCCGCCATCTCGGACGACGAAGCGGCCTACCTTGCCATGCACTTTGGCGCAGTGCTGGAACAGAATGCCATGTTCCGGCTGCGGCTGCGGGTGGTAGTGGCCTGTCCGCTGGGCATGGGTTCCAGCCGCTTTCTGGCTTCCCGGCTGGGAAACGAGTTTCCCTCTTTGCAGGTGGAGGGGTGCTGCTCGGTGCGGGAGCTGAACACTGCCGACCTGCGTCGGAGAAAAATCGATTTCATTATCTCCACCGTGCCGCTGGAACTGGATTACCCGGCGGTGTGCATCAGCCCTTCCCTGCTGGAACCGGATCGTGCCGTGCTGAAGGACGCTATCACGCAGTACAGCCAGAACCGCGCAGAACCGGAACCGGCGGTGCAGCCTGTGCAGGATGCACCGCACGCAGGCTCTAAGTTGCAGTATTATGCGCGCCTGACCCGGTCCATGACCGGGCTGCTGGAACATCTGACCATCCAGCCCGTCAAGGTTCCCGGCAGCCGCGCTGCCCTCATCCATGCAGCGGCGCAGCTGTTCTGCCCGCAGGAAGCGGACGCCCGGCTGGTGGAGCAGCAGCTTCGCCGCCGTGAAACGCTGGGCGATACCTACATCAAATCCCTGTATGCCCTGCTGCTCCATTGCAGGACAAGTGCGGTAAAGGACTGCCGCTTGGGCTATCTGCAGGCACAGCCGCCGGTCTATGAGCCGGGGCGCATCGTGCTGGGGGCACTGGTGCTGCTGGCTCCGGACGACGGGAACGGCGTCCCGGTGGAGGTCATGCAGAATGTCAGCGGGCAGCTGATCGAAACGCCCCGGCTGATGGAGGCACTGCGCACAAGCGTGTGCATCCGGATGTAGCCGAGCACCCCGCCATCATGGGTCACGAGTTCGCCGGTGATATCGTCAAGGTGGGCAAGGCGCATCAGGACAAGTTCAAGCCCGGCATGAAGTTCACCCTGCAGCCCGCCCTGAACTACAAGGGCACCATGTGGAGCCCCGGCTACTCCTACGAGTTCTTCGGCGGCGATGCCACCTACTGCATCATCCCTGCCGAGGTCATGGAACTGGGCTGCCTGCTGGAGTACAAGGGCCGTGCTTACTACGAGGCTTCTCTGGCCGAGCCTATGAGCTGCTCCATCGGTGCTTTCAACGCCGCCTACCACACCAAGATGGGTGTGTACCATCACGATATGGGCATCAAGAAGGGTGGCAAGCTGGCGATTCTGGCCGGTGCAGGCCCCATGGGTCTGGGTGCTCTGACCTACGCACTGCACCGTGATGTGCGCCCCGGCATGGTGGTGGTCACCGATATCAACGAGGATCGTCTGGCCCGTGCGGAGTCCCTCTTCCCCCCGAAGGAGGTCAAGGAGAAGGACGGCATTGACCTGTACTTCGTCAACACCGCCAACATGGCAGACCCCGCTGCCGAGCTGCGGGAGCTGACCGGCGGTACCGGCTTTGATGATGTGTTCTGCTACGCCCCCATCGCGCCGGTGGTGGAGCTGTCCAGTGCTGTGCTGGGTCGTGACGGCTGCCTGAACTTCTTTGCAGGCCCCACCGACAAGCAGTTCAGCGCCAAGATGAACTTCTACGATGTGCACTACAATTCTACCCATGTCATGGGCACCACCGGCGGTAATACCGCCGACATGATCGAGTCGCTGGAACTGACCGCCGCTAAGCGCATCGATCCGGCTGTGATGGTCACCCACATCGGCGGTCTGAACGCCGCTGCCGAGACCACCCTCAACCTGCCCAAGATCCCCGGCGGCAAAAAGCTGATCTATACCCACCTGACCATGCCCCTCATCGCCCTGACCGATCTGCGTGCCAAGGGCGAACAGGACAACGACCCCCGCTATACCGCACTGGCTGACATCGTGGATGCCCACAACGGCCTGTGGTGCCCGGAAGCAGAGGAATATCTGCTGGCAAACTTCAACCCGGAGGACTAAGCGGAACGTGCCATGGGACAGGACAAACGCAGACAGGAGGAATCCCCCATGGAACAACGCCGCAATCAGATCGTGGAGCTGGTGAACCGCAAAGGCAGCATTAGCTTTGCCCAGCTCAAGGAAGCTTTCCCTTCCGTTTCGGAAATGACCCTGCGCACCGACCTGAAAGCACTGGATGAAGCCCGCCGTGTGGTGCGGGTGCATGGCGGTGTCAAGTCGGTGGAGCAGGTGGTAGGCACAGACGACCTGCTGAGCCGTCGTTCCGCCCGCAATGCCGAAGCAAAGCAGATCATTGCCGAAAAAGCCGCTGCCCTGCTGCGCCCCAACACCACCCTGTTTCTGGATTCCGGCAGCACCGCCACAGCAGTGGCCCGGTGCATCCCGGATCAGCCCATGCTCATCTACACCAGCGGCCTGAGCTGCGCCATGGAGCTGGCAAAGCTGGAAAAGCCCCATGTGTCCCTGCCGGGCGGCAGCCTGAACCGGTTCAGCCTGAGCGTCTGCGGTGCACAGAGCATCCAGACGATGGAGGGCATCAACTTTGATCTGCTGCTGCTGGGCGTGACCAGTTACAGCCCGGAAACCGGTTTTACCTGCGGCGTGGAGGATGAAGCACGGCTCAAGCAGACCGTGCTCCGCCGCTGTGAGCAGAAAGCCGTGCTGCTGGATTCCTCCAAGATCGGACTGAAAAGTACATTCCACATCTGCGAGCTGTCCGATATTGATATTGTGATCTCGGACGGAAAGCTGCCCGTAGAATTTTTACAGGCCTGCCGGAACGCAGGCGTAACGGTACTATAAAAGGAGTATTATTATGAAGATCATCCGCGCAAAAGATTATCAGGATATGTCCCGCAAAGCGGCCAACATCATCTCCGCACAGGTCATCATGAAGCCGGACTGTGTACTGGGTCTTGCCACCGGCGGCACCCCGGTGGGCACTTATGCTCAACTGGTGGACTGGTACAACAAAGGCGATTTGGATTTCTCCGAGGTCACTACTGTCAATCTGGACGAGTACCGCGGCCTGCCCAAGGAGCACCCCCAGAGCTACTGGTATTTCATGAATGAGAACCTGTTCAGCAAGGTGAATATCGACCCGGCCAAGACCAACCTGCCGGACGGCACCAATCTGGACACTGCCGCCGAGTGCGCTCGTTACAACGGTATCATCCACAAGCTGGGCGGCATCGACCTGCAGCTGCTGGGCATCGGCCCCAATGGTCATATCGGCTTCAATGAGCCGGGCGAAGCCTTTGAGCTGGAGACCCACTGCATCGACCTTGCGCCCACTACCATCGAAGCCAACAAGCGCTTCTTTGACGGCAACGAGAACCTTGTCCCCAAACAGGCATACACCATGGGCATCAAGACCATCATGCAGGCACGCAAGGTGCTGGTGGTAGCCAACGGTAAAGCCAAGGCACAGGCCGTCAAGGACGCCGTGACCGGCCCTGTGACCCCTGCCTGCCCCGGCAGCATCCTGCAGCTGCATCCGGACTGCATCCTTGTGGCAGACGAGGAAGCACTGAGCCTGCTGTAAACTCCCAAAGCCAACTTCTTCATTTACCATAACTTTGCTTAAGATCCAACCAAAGCACAGAAAGAGCCGGACTCGTTGCACGGGTTCGGCTCTTTCTGTCAGAAATAAGATTTATCTTGCTATCTTACGCAAAGAGCAACTCCAAAAGAGCCGTCATGGAGATGGTGGGTTCGCCTGCTGCGGGATTTACGCTGAAAATACGCTGAAAAGAGGTCGCCCCGATCGGTGGCCTCTTTTTTGCTGCCGCGAACTGTCTGGCTGCGGCAGCGGATAACAGCAATGTCCATTGCGCTTTGTTTTGCCCGGATGCGCACCCGCAGAAAGCGCTCCCTCGTCAAACTGCCCAAAATACGCCCTTAAAAGTTTACTTGACGCAATTCTCAAATCAATATATAATTGGGTCAGAAACCAATCATAGAAAAGGATGATTTCCAATGGCGCGCAGATACGACAGCAAGGAAGCAAAACGGCGGATATTGACCGCCTGTGTCCGGCTTTTTCTGGAAAAAGGCTACACGAACACCAAGGTTGCAGAAATTTTAAAGGAAGCAGATGTTTCGGCCGGGTCGTTCCAGAATATTTTCCGCACCAAGGACGGCGTGCTGACCGAGCTGATCGGCATGATGTTCAGCAGGCAGTTCGGCGCGGTAAGGCCGCTGGCGGCAAACGCCCCCTCGCCGGTGTACCTCTACGCGGTGGAAACGGCTTTGCAGCTGGCGGTGACCGAGCTGAGCGAGAACCTGCGGGATATCTATGTGGAAGCGTACACCTTCCCCGCCACGGCGGAGATCATCCACCGCAGCACCACGGCCGAGCTGCAGGCGGCGTTCAGCGCGTATCTGCCCGGGTGCGCCGAGTGCGATTTCTACGAGATGGAGCTGGGCACGGCTGGCATGATGCGCGGCTACATGGCACGGCGGTGCGACCCCTACTTTACGCTGGAGCGCAAAATACGGCGCTATCTGAGTATGAGTCTGAGTGCGCTGCAGGTCCCCGCGCAGGAGCGCGAGCAGGTCATTGCTTTTGTGGCGGAGATCGATATGCTTGCCGAGGCGCGGAAGGTGGTAGATGCCGTGCTTGCATCGCTGTCCGTACAGTTTGATCTGAAAGGATAACAAGGTTTGATGACAAGGAGGGAGCAACATGAAAAAATGGTTGATCTGGTGTTTGACGGTGCTGGCAATGGTGTGCCTGATACCGGGGATCGTGTTAAAAGCGGCGGCAGAAACAGTCCCGGTGTACTGCGCCTTCTGTGGGATTAGGGAAGAACGTGAGGCCCGCAGATACGAAAAATATGATTCGACCTATCATAGGGTTTATGTAACTGAATGCCAGAACTGCCACAAGGATGGCAATATTACGCATTTACAGGTACATAGCGGCGGTACCCAAGGTCCCACCTGCACCGAGGGCAAAATCTGTAAAAAATGCGGCGCGGAATACGACATCCCCGGTCACGCATGGGGCGAGTGGAATCCTAACGGCGACGGCACGCACACCCGCATATGCACGAACCCCAACTGCGACGCAAAAGAAGAGAACGTACCCTGCGGCGGCGACAGCCGCGCGACCTGCATCAGGCCGGGAACGTGCACCACTTGCGGAGGGCGGTACGACGGCGGTCACGACTTGGTGCAGCACGTAGCAAAAGCCCCTACCTGTACGGAAAAGGGTTGGAACGCCTACGACACCTGCTCCCGTTGTGACTATACCACCTATGCGGAACTGCCCGCACTGAATCATGATTTGGAGCAGCACGCAGCAAAAGCCCCCACCTGTACGGAAATCGGCTGGGATGCCTACGAAACCTGCTCCCGCTTCGGCTGCGACTATACCACCCGCAAAGAGCTGCCCGCGCTGAATCATGATTTGGAGCAGCACGAAGCAAAAGCCCCCACCTGTACGGAAAAGGGCTGGGACGCCTACGAAACCTGCTCCCGCTGCGACCATACCACCCGCACAGAGCTGCCCGCGCTGAACCATGATTATCAGGCTGTTACCGTAGAGCCTACCTGTGAAACGGACGGCTATACTGTTTTTACCTGCACCCGCTGCAAAGACAGCTACACCGCAGACCCGACGGATAAGCTGGGACACCAGTTCGGTGCATGGTCCCCGAACGGAACCGGCGCTCAGAGCGCCGATTGTCTGCGGCAGGGCTGTGCGCACACTGGCAGCACCGATTGCCGGAAGTTTACTTTCCGCACTGCGGAAGGCGAAACGCTGACCTTCTGCCCCGTGTGCGGGCAGGCAGAAAACGCCGCGCAGCTGGAAAAGATCGAAGCCGCAACGGCGTGGGCTAACAGCGGCAGTCTTTCTGCGGAGGATGTGACCGCACGGACGAATGGGGAATACCTGAGTGTGGCATTTGAAACCGCAGGCAGCCTGACGCAGCCCACCGGTCGGGTAAGGCTCGCGCTGCCCGCCGGATTGCTGGAAGGCAAAACGCTTGTGCGCATTGCCCCGGACGGCACACAGACGGAGATGCCTTTTGAAACAGAGCGCGGAACGATCATCCTTACGCTGGATTTTGCAAACAGCGAGCTGCCCGTAATGCTCTTCCGGCTGGTACCCCAGCCCACCGCCCTCTGAACGCTTTTGCAGCGCGCAAACGATAAACCATAAAATGCCCGCCCACCGTGGTTTTCCACAGGTGGGCGGGCATTCTTTTGTGCCTTTTTGGGCATAAAAATACCCCCGGAGGATGCAGCGTTTTTTACGCTGTCTACTCTGGGGGCAGGATAGCAAGCGCTGCGCGGCAGCTCCCGGAAGCGGACACTGTCTTGCTGAAAAAGCACTTCCTAGCGCTGCTCCTCCGGCGGGCAGCAGCTCTCCCGGGGGATGAGCTTGTGCGGCACGATGATCTTTGTGGCCAGAAGGTTCGGGTTCTCGATGTGGTTGATGGTCTGGCTGGCAGCCTCCATGCCCAGCTGGTAGGGGTTGACGTCCACGGTGGTCAGCTGTGGGCTGCCCTGCCCTTTGTTGCGGAGTGCCCCTTGGCAAACCGGACGGGATTGCGCTATAATAGAGCCGTAACAGTTCCACAAAGGTGTGGTAAGGGAGGTGCGGTCATGATCCGGGTGGCGATCGTAGAGGACGACGCGGAGGTACAGGGGGTATTGCAGGAGTATGTCCGGCGGTATACCCGGCAGTACGGGACAGAGTTTGAAGTGACGGTCTTTGCGGACGGCGTGGATATTCTGGAGGATTACCGCGCGGTCTACGACATTATTTTTCTGGATGTGGAGATGAAGCATCTGGACGGCATGACCACGGCCGAGCGCATCCGGCAGATGGATGCAGACGTCATCCTGATCTTCATCACCAATATGGCGCAGTACGCCATCCGGGGCTACTCGGTGGGAGCGCTGGACTATGTGCTGAAGCCGGTGCCCTACTTTGCCTTTTCGCAGCAGCTGCTCAAGGCGGTTGCCCGGCTGGAAAAGCGGGCAAAGCACTACCTGACCGTGCCGGTGGAGGGCGGGCTGCGCCGGCTGGACACCGCAAGCATCTATTATCTGGAAAGCGAGGGGCACCGGGTGCATTTTTATACCGATGAGGGCGATTTTTCCGCCCCCGGCACCCTCAAGGCCTTTGAGGAAAAGCTGGCAGACTGCCCCTTTGCCCGCTGCAACAGCGGCTATCTTGTCAATCTGGCACAGGTGCGGGAGCTGCGGCAGAGCACCGTGCAGGTGGGCCCCTGCGAGCTGCAGGTCAGCCGCCCCAAGCGTAAGGCTTTTCTTGCCGCACTGACCGACTACATCGGAGGTGAGGGCTCATGACCGCGCTGCCGGATATCCCCCGGCTGTACACCGCCCTTGCCGAGTGTCTGGCGGTGCTGCTGTTCACCCCGGCGCTTGCGCCCCGCTTTTCCAGAGCGGTCACCGGGGGTATCACCCTGCTGTGGGCGGCGGTGCTGTCGGCCTTTCTGGGGCTGACGGGCAACGTGCCCGGCGGGCTCTGGATCCCCTGCATGGTAACGGCCATCGGGTTTTCTTACTTATATTTATGGGGTGTGTGGAGCATCACCCTGCTGGAAGCCGGGTATCACTGCGCCCGGGCGTTTATTCTGGCAGAGCTTGCCGCCAGCGTGGAGTGGCAGG
>ERZ809207.759-NODE-759-length-11093-cov-3.812647_pt1 | contig 11093 bp, 10 predicted proteins | sample MGYA00520515_ERZ809207 | MGnify/ENA primary metagenome ERZ809207 (study PRJEB31570, sample SAMEA3213009) | Homo sapiens | biome: human-gut; feature: human gut; material: fecal | place: Sweden | collected 2011 ... | reverse complement strand
TGTTGAATGGTCACAGTGGTTCAATGTCAACAGGACATGCCAATAATCCAACAGATATGTTACACAGACTGGAAACAATGATGTTGATGGGGATTGATCTTCCGTTACAGGCAATTCAAAGACAAGTTGCATCGGCACTTGATATTATCATTCATCTTGGAAGACTTCGAGATAAGACAAGAAAGGTTTTGCAGATTGTAGAAGTGGAAGGTTATGAAGATGGAAGGATCCAGACAAAGGTTCTTTATGAATTTAAGGAGGAGGGGATGAAGAATGGAAAGATACAGGGATGCCTTATGAAGAAAAATGAAATCACGAATAAAGAAAAACTCCTGGCTGCAGGATATCACACCATCTGAATATACTGTCGGAATCATAAAATGTACGGTGAGATTTCTTCTGATTTTGTATTTGTTTTATGAATCGATACTTCCGGCAATTCTTCTGTTCCCGTTATGGTTCTTATACATGAAGGAGTGGATGGAAGAGAAAGCAATCGGAAAAGAACAGGAATTCAGGAGGCAGTTCAGAGATAGTATCCAGACAATGGCAGGGGCACTTAAGGCAGGATATTCTGTAGAGAATGCAATCAGGGAAACAAATCATGATCTGATTGGAATGTATGATGCGAATACAAGGATTCGAAAAGAATATGGTCAGATGGTAAGGAAGCTGGAGCTGAATCTGTCAGTTGTAACTGTATTGAATGAATTTGCGGCCGAAGTAAAGCAGGAGGATGTGACGAATTTTATTACAGTTTATGCAGCAGCTAAGGTCAGTGGCGGGGATTCAATTGCGATTATCAGAGATGCGGCCAGAACAATCGGAGAGAAGATCGATACAGAACGTGAGATACAGACCATGCTGGCTGCGAAAAAGCTGGAATTTGAAATCATGAGCGTAATCCCATTTATAATGATTCTCTACATGAAGATGACATTTGGTGAATTCTTAAGTGTCTTGTATGGTACATGGACAGGATGTATCGTAATGAGCATTTGTCTTGTGCTTTATCTTGGAGCATATAGGTTTGGGAGGAGGATTCTACAGATTGAGATTTAACAAGAAGTGGAAAAAAGTACTTCAGCCTGACAAAGGAAAATATGGAATCTATAAAAAGGCCGGAATCGTTCTTTTATTGTCAATCGTAATGTTTAGTGCAGTGTATGTCACAGATAATCATCGTCAATTAGCACAGGATGAAAATGGAAACCGGATTTTGGAAAGAAAAGGACAGGGAGAAGGAAAAAAGACAGAAAAAATCCAGATGGAGACAGGCGAGTGGAAAGAGAAGATGAAGGTTCAGATTTCGGAAAAGAAGTATGCAAAAGAAGAGATTGGAGAACAGCTTTCTAAGGCGGCAGAAGAACTTCCGGCTCAGATCCTTGGTGAAAACAAAAGTCTGGATGAGGTCAGGTCAGACCTGAATCTTATTATGGAAATTCCACATACGGGAATCAGCGTGTCATGGGAACTTGATAACTACGAGGTTATGAACAGCAGAGGTGTTTTAAAGCAGGAGAAGCTGACGGAAGAAGGAACACTCGTCAAATTAACCGCTGTCCTTCGATATGATGAGGAAAAAATGTCCTGTGAATTTTATGCACACCTGTTTTCCACACCGTTGTCAAAGAAAGAAGGTGTTCTGAAAAAGATATCCCAGGAAGTAGAAAAAGCAGATCAGGAACAGCGGGAAAAGGATTACCTGATATTGCCAGATCAGGTAGATGGAAGAAAATTATCCTGGAAGCCTGTGAAGGAAATGAGAGCATTTGGAATTCTTTTGCTTGGCGGAGTGATGATTGTATTCCAGTTTACAGCAGAGAAACAAAAGCAGAAAGAACAACGAAAGAAAGAAATCAGGCAGATGCAGTTTGATTATCCGCAGCTGATCAATAAATTCAGTCTGTATATAGGGGCAGGAATGACAGTGAGAAGAGCCTGGATCCAAATCGTAAAAGAATATGACAAAGAGAAACACTATCTTGGAGAAAGAACAGTGTATGAAGAGATGAGATATACAATGAATGAACTGAAGAATGGAAGACCGGAAAGTGAATGCTACGAGGCATTTGGAAGGAGGTGCGAAAGTCCGGTTTACCGAAAGTTCGGAATGCTTTTAAGTCAGAATTTGAGAAAAGGAACCAAAGGACTGACAAATCTGTTACAAAGAGAGGCGCAGGAAGCTTTTGAGGAACGGAAAAATATGGCAAAGAAACTTGGTGAAGAGGCAGGAACAAAGTTGATGATACCGTTGTTTCTTATGTTGGCAGTTGTGTTCGTGATCGTGACTGTCCCAGCGTTTTTGACGATTCAGATTTGAGAAAAAAGAGAGAAAAGAAGGAGAGATACAAGATGAGAAAATTATTGATAAGAAAAAATAAAGATAAGAAATATGTTGCCGCGATCACAACAATTGAACTGGTTTTAATTCTGGTTATATTAATTGCGCTTCTGCTGATTTTTAAAGAACAGTTGATTAGTCTGATCACTACGATTTTTGAGAAAGTGACATCAGAAAGCTCCGGCATATAGCATGCGGTCCGTAAAAGGCGAAATTACTGTATTTTTAAGTTTATCATTTACTTTGTTACTTTCATTTATCTTTGGAATTCTAGAGTCTGCTGTGATTCAAGGATCAAAAAATCTCAGCAGAATTGACACAGATCGGGCAATCTATTCCGTTTTCGGAGAATATCATCAGGAACTTATGGAACAATATCATGTTTTGGGAATTGATCTTGGTTACAGGACAGGAAATTATGAAGAAGAAAATCTGATTCAGCGTTTGCATTATTACAATTCTGGTTCTACAGATCATCAAATCAAGGGAATTCAGTATTTGACAGATCAATCCGGACAGGCATTTCGAGAACAAGTGCTGGCTTATATGGAACAAAGGTATGGAATGGATCTGGTTAAAAAGTTTACTGGAACAACAGAGAAATGGGAACAGACAGAGACAGAAGAATCTGATATGGAAAAGAAAACAGATGAAATGACAGATGCAATGGAACGGGTGAATGACAGTCTTGACGCATCCGGCAGTCAAACGGAAGGAGAAGACGTGGAAGAAGGTCCAAGTCTGCCAGATGAGGAGAATCCGTTTCGTATTATGCAAAAGATAAAAAAAGAAGGAATTCTTTCTGTTGTGATTCCGAAAGGAAAAAAAGTATCTGAAAAGAGTGTTGATTTGTCGGGGCAGGTATCAAAGAGAACTTTGAAAAAAGGATATGGGACATTCCCAACAAGAAAAGGACTTGATCAGACAACAGAGAAACTTCTGTACAACGAATATCTTCTCAAAACATTCGGCTATGCATTTCGGCAGGATTCAGAACAATCAGAAGGAACGGATGAGAGTGGAGAGAAGGAATGGCAGTCTGATCGTTCGGATGCTTTAGCATACGAACTGGAATATATTCTACAAGGAAAAGGATCAGATAAAGAAAATCTGGAATCCGTGTTATTTCGTCTTTTTCTTCTGAGAATATCAGGAAATTATGGTTGTCTGGCAAAGGATATGGGACGAGTGGCAGAGGCAGAAGCGCTGGCTGTGACAATATCTGCACTACTACTGATGCCTGAAGCGGTAGAAGCTTTGAAACAGATGATACTTGTTGCGTGGGCAGGAGGAGAAAGTGTTATGGATCTTCGTTGTCTTTTGGATGGAAGAAAAGTTCCACTGGTAAAAAGTGCAGATAAATGGGTTGTTTCTCTGTCACAGCTGCCACTTCTTCTGACAGATGGTGGAAGTGTAAGGGGAAATGATTCCGGAGAAGGAGTCGGATATTCCGATTATATCAGGATGTTTCTCTTTTTGAAATCAGTGCCGGAAATTACAATGCGGACTTTAGATTGTGTAGAAGAGGCATTCCATTCCAAACATATTTTGTTTCAGGCAGATCAATGTGTGACTAAATTAGAAATACAGAATAAGATAACCGTTTATAAAAATCTAAATTACCAATATCCGGTTTATTTCGGATATGAATGAAGCCAGAATTACCCCCGGTGCAGATGCCCTTTCAGACCTTCTTTTGTACACCCCAAAACGTACACTCAGAATCCTGCAATCCCTCTTGCAGGAAACCCACACACTTTAGAAAGGAAAAGCTGCGATGTCAAATAAACAGGTAAAAAATACCAGTCCAACAAGAGAAAGGGCATCTGCACCGGGGGTAAGAGCAAGTGTAACAATAGAAGCTGCATTTGCAGTTCCCCTCTTTATGTTTGCAGTATTAAGTTTGATTTTTTTAATTGAAATCCAGAGTATACGAGGATGTATCCATGCAGCAGGAAGTGATGCAGCTAAACAGGCAGCAGAGTCAACGGCTGTCCTTCCTGTATTGAATACAATTCAATTAAAATCAGATTTGGTAAATCTGATTGGAGAAGAAAGAATTGAGAGAAGTATTCTGAATGGTGGTACATCAGCTATCAGTTGCTGGAAGTCTTATTGGATTCCGGGAACAGAAGAGATAAATGTTGTTATCGAGTACAAGATAAAGATTCCGGTTCCATTAATGAAAAGTCCTTCGGTGAAGTTGAAAGATGAGTTTAAAGTCAGTGCATGGAATGGTTATCAAAAAGATAGAAAGGGAAATGAAGACGGACAGATTGTCTATATCACAGAAAAAGGAACAGTATGGCATTCAGATTATCAGTGCAGCTATCTTCAATTATCTATTCAATATGTTCAATACTCAGAATTACAAAATATGAGAAATGAAGGTGGAGGAAAATACCATAAATGTGAGCAATGTGTTTATGGACAGGCAATGAATGGTGTATATATTACCAGTTATGGAAACCGGTATCACAACTCATTGAATTGCAGTTCTCTGAAGAGAACAATACGTGCAGTTCATAAAAGCGAAGTAGCAGGAAGAGGAGGATGTTCTAAATGTGCAAAATAATGAATGTATTCGGGCAAAATGGAAGGGAAAATCTATGGATGTTTTTTAAAGCTGTTATAGCAGTGTATCTGTTGATTTTGTCTGTGATAGATATTCGTTGGAAGAAAGTAAGTGTAAGAAGTCTTTTGATTTTGCTTGCGATTGCAGTTTTATGTCAGGTACTATGCAGCAAAGGAGAACTCAGGATGATGGTAGCCGGCGGATTGTGTGGAGGAGTATTTCTTTTTTTTAGTTGGTTCACACAAGAGTCGTTTGGTTACGGAGATAGCATATTGATTCTGATCCTTGGAATTTTATCTGGTGGATGGAATCTTCTTTGGATTCTGTTTGCTGCATTTCTGATCGCATCTGTTTACGGAGGAATTATGATCGCACGAAAGAAGTATACAAGAAAAAATTCATTTCCATTTATTCCATTTCTGACAGTTGCTTATCTGGGAGGCATGATTGGTGGAGTTTACTGAAAAATATACGAAAAAATACGTGAGAGGAAGTACAGTGGTAGAGATGTCTTACCTTATTCCTTTTTGCTTAATTCTATTTTTTCTGCTCATCACGATCATTTTTTACTTTCATGATAAGGCAATTTTAAACGCAGCGGCAGCGGAAACGGCTGTGACAGGAGTTGAAATGGACAGAAAAAAGATAGAAGACGCAGATCTGGATGCTTTTTTCCGAGAAAGGACGAGTGGAAAATTGATTTTTCTGGAAAATATAACAACCAGAGTTGATCTATCAGGGAAGAAAATAGAGGTAGAAGTTTTTGCATCAAAAGGACGAATGAAGATTCATCTGATACAACGTGCAACGAAGGTGAAACCAGAAGAAAAAGTCAGATGGAAAAAATAGATTTCTGTAAAGCTGAAAAAGTGAAGGGAGAAGAAAATCAGATGGAAGAAAAAAAGACAAATCAGCAGAGCAGAGTGGCAGAATCTGAACTCATAATAGACAGCGTACAACCGTATCGGGAGAATTATCAGATGCGGATGCTTAAGAATAATCGGATTCCCGGATTATTGAGAGTAAGTGGGTGTGGAATGGAAGGTGCAAGTAGATATTATTATCATACAGGGCATGCACAGTCGTTGGAAACGTATTATAAAAATAAAGATATCAGAGCAGAAGAGATATTAAAACTGACAAGACAATTTCTCAGTGTTATGGAAAAAATGAAAGATTATATGTTAGAACCAAATTATCTGATGCTTTCAGAAAAATATATTTTTGAAAAGAATGAAAACTATTTTTTCTGTTTTTTTCCAGAGAATGAGAAGACCTGGCAGGTGTCTTATCATAAGCTGACGGAGTATTTTGTAAGGAAAGTTGATTATCAGGATTTGGAGAGTATTCAACTTGCCTGCATGCTTCACAAAGAAACGCTAAAAGAAACGTATGATCTGGAAAGCATACTGCAGCAGTATGAGGAAGAAGCAAAAAACAGGGAAGAAAAGTTCAAAGAAGAGAAGATCAGAGAAGAAAGTAAGAGAGAAAAAGACAGAAGAGAAATGGAAGAAAATCAAAACATTGAGGTACAGGAAAACAGCTATTATAACAAGGCGAGAGAGAATTATGCAGTGATGGAAGAAAAGAGATATGGTCCGATCAAGAAATTTGCAAAACGCTTTAAGTCTGGAAAATGGGGAGAATGGGAAGATCTGATAACGGAAGCTGATGACTATGAATGATATATAGGATGTGGTATAGTATACGCAGATTCAAAAACATATCATAGAAGTCAAAAGGGAGTCAGGAAGAATGAAAGAGAGACCAAAAGAAATAATGACGATTACGTTGATAGGAATCAATATTCTGGTGTTTATTGTTCTTACTATGATCGGACGGACTGAGGATGGTTATTTTATGTTGCAGCATGGAGCAATGTATGAACCATATATTATAGAAAATCAGGAATACTATCGGCTGTTTACCAGTCTTTTTCTGCATTTTGGAATCTCACATTTATTAAATAACATGGTGCTTTTGTGGGCACTTGGATCGATTTTTGAAAAAGAGGCCGGTAAAATTCGGTTTCTGCTCTGTTATTTTATCAGTGGAATAGGTGGTAATCTGCTGTCTTTGTACTGGAATACCATGCACGACAGACAGATTGTATCTGCCGGGGCATCGGGAGCAATTTTCGGACTAATGGGAGGAATGCTTTGGATTGTATTTGCGAACAGGGGAAGGCTGGGAACACTGTCAGGAAGAGGCATGCTGATTATGGTTGTACTGAGTCTCTATTTTGGATTTACAAGTACAGGCGTAGATAATCTGGCTCACGTAGGAGGATTGATTTGCGGTTTCCTGACAGCGCTGCTAACCTATCGAAGAAAAAGATCCTAACGGTATCTGATATTAACGATATCTGATATTTTACGCAGGAAGTGTGATCGATACGATTGTTCCATTGGTATGGTCAGATGTAATGTCGATTGTTCCATTATGTGCTTCAATGATTCTTTTGGAAACTGCGAGACCAAGACCGGTACCGTTTTCTTTGGTCGTAAAGAATGGTTCATAAAGCTTATCAACAATTTCAGTCGGAATACCACAGCCGTTATCCTGACATTGAATCAGGATTTTATCGTCAAGCTTCTTTGCACGAAACTGCAGACGTGGGGCATACTTACAATCGGCAAGAGCGTCTTTGGCGTTTGTAAGTATGTTTAAGAAGACTTCCTCTAATTTGGTACGATCACCATTGAATCTTTTTATATTCTTGTCAATACTGGAAGTCATCTCAATCTTTGACTTTTCAAAGTTGAGAGACATGGCGAACAGAACAGCAGAGTTGCGAAGAACATGTCCAAGAGGAAAGGAAGCACGGTTTAATTGTTTTCCGTTGTTGAGTTCTGTCAGATCATCCAGCAAATCACACATATGTCTGGCGCCATCCATGCATTCTTCCCAGACACAGGAACCTTTAGCAGTTTCAGCATAAAGAGAGCTCATTAATTGCATAGAAGAATAAAGAACAGTCATAGGATTGCGGATCTCATGTGCAATTGTAGCAACAGCAGCATCATGGTTCTTCAGAAGCTGTGTGATAATCTCTTTTGCATCTTTGTTTGTTTCCATCAGGTGATTCATTTTTTCAAGATCGATATTTGTTAACATAATACTTACTCCTAATAGTTAGATTTTCTTGAGTTCGGTAAGAGTGTAGCACCACCGAAAACAGCATTCAATAAAAATCATTCGACTATTTTCGACCTTTTTCGACCTGGTGTCTGAAAAATGTATTCTCTTTTTCTGAAAAATGGTCTATACTACAGATAAAATAAAATGGAAAGAGGAAAGATCATGAGAGATGATAATTGTATTTTCTGTAAAATAGCAAATGGAGAGATTCCATCAGCAACATTATATGAGGATGAGGAGTTCAGAGTAATTCTGGATCTTGGACCGGCATCAAAAGGACATGCGCTGATCCTTCCGAAGAATCATTACCGCAATCTGTATGATATTGACGAGGCAACAGCTTCAAAAGCAATCTGTCTGGCAAAAAAGATGATTACAAAGATGACAGATGTACTTGGATGTGATGGCTATAATATCGTTCAGAACAACGAAGAGGCAGCTGGACAGACGGTATTCCATTTCCATATGCACTTAATCCCAAGATATAAGAATGACAATGTAGGTCTCGGATGGCATATGGGAGAACTTACAGAAGAAGATAAGAAAGAGATACTTGAAAAATTAAAATAGTACTGGAGAAGATATGTTAACAGAAAATCGCGAATTCAATGAGATTTATGAACAATATAAAAATCTCATTCTAAAAGCGGCATATACTTATTCAGGCAGTTATAGTGCAGCGGAAGATATTACTCAAGACACTTTTCTGAAACTGTATATGGGATATGACAGCATGAAGAAGAAAAATATTTCTTCATGGCTGTTTACAACGGCAAAAAATGCGGCATTAAATTACAGGAAAAAGCATAGCCGGGAGATTTTCGAGATTGATGAGAATTGGGACAGTGAAGAGGATACAGAGAAAAATGAAGCACAGGTAAACAGTGCTGAGGAACAGTTTCTGGAAGATGAGCTTCAGAAACAAAGATTAGAGCTTCATGAAAAGATTTTCACCAATTTGATGGAAAAGAATGAAAGATGGTACGATGCTATTGTCCTTGTATATTACATGGAGATGCCTCAGGCAAAAGCAGCAGAATTAATGGGCATTCGACTCGAAGTGCTTCATAGTCTTCTGCACAGAGCAAAGAAATGGATTAAGAAAAAGTACGGAACGGAGTACGAAGAAATGAACCGGGAAGACTAAGAGCAAAACCAAATGTTTACTGTTCAATGTACAAAGAAAAAGTGTATAAGGAACAGTGGTGCCGATAGTTTCCCGGTATCTTTTTGAATACTGTAGTTTTATGAAGAGTGTTGCCGGTAGATGAACTACATTATTTTGTGGCAGCTTCTTCAATGAGGCCGATAATAGTAGCAATCGGATCTTGCTGCCCAGAATTGTGCATTGCATTTATGAACTGCTCACGGTTTTCATACAGGTTATGAACTGCATCCAAAAGCGTTGCATTCGTAAGCTGTTCTTCCTCGATTACAAGACTGAATCCCTGACGTTCGAAAGAATGTGCGTTAAGAATCTGATCGCCACGACTTGCACGGGCAGAAAGCGGAATCAGAAGATTCGGTTTTCTAAGAGCAAGCAGTTCACAGATTGCATTCGCACCGGCACGTGAGATAACAACATCTGCAAGAGCAAAGAGATCACGCAGTTCATTTTTGATATATTCAAACTGACAGTAGCCTTTGATTTCTTTCAGAGAATGATCAACCTTTCCTTTTCCGCAGAGATGGATGATCTGGAACTGTTTCAGCAGTTCAGGAAGGGCAGCACGTACCGCCTCGTTGACAGCTACAGCACCAAGACTTCCGCCGATTACGAGAATGACAGGTTTTTCATCTGTAAAGCCACACATCTTTCTGGCGGCATCCTTATCACCAGTAAGAAGTTCCTGACGAATCGGAGAACCGGTAAGAACAGCTTTTCCTTCCGGAAGAGCATCTAACGTCTCCGGGAAGTTACAGCAGACTTTGACAGCAGATGGAATTGCCAGTTTATTTGCCAGGCCAGGTGTCATATCAGACTCATGAATAATGACCGGAACTTTGCATCGCTTTCCAGCAAGAACAACTGGAACCGAAACAAATCCGCCTTTAGAAAAAATAACATCAGGCTTTAAGCCTTTGATTAACTTACGGGCTTCACCAAAGCCTTTGATCACACGGAATGGATCTGTGAAATTCTGCAGACTGAAATAACGGCGCAGCTTTCCAGAAGAAATTCCATGATATGGAATTCCAAAAGGTTCAATCAGTTCCTTTTCAATTCCATTGTAAGAACCTATGTATTGAATATCATAGCCTAATTCTCTAAGCTTTGGAATCAGGGCTATATTCGGAGTGACATGTCCGGCAGTACCGCCGCCGGTCAATATAATTCGCTTCATAAATTAACCTCCAGATTTAGTGTAGAGTGCTACTGTTCGAAGTAAATTGAGAACACTAGCCTTATAGCATCATATTACCCTTATTTGAAAAAATGTCAAGAAAAACGGGACACACAAACTGGAGAGAATAAGGTGAAGAAAATGAAAAAACTGAAAAAATTATCATTGGAAAATGAAATGAAAAAAGAAGCTGAACAGATTGAAAAGAAAGTCCGAGAGGACAAATCTCTGGATGACATTACAGTGTCTGATGAGATGGAAAAAGAGCTTTTCAATAAGATTCAGGATTACGAATACGATAAGAGGCATAAAAAAGTCGTCTGCAAAAAGAAGAAAAGCAAGCTTGTAATCGGAGCACTGGCAGCAGTGCTGATTCTGGTGTGCGGAAGCGTGATGACCAGCGTGGGGAGTAAGTCGTATTGGAAGACGTTGTGGAATGATAGTAATGGAGATGAGCAGAATAATGGTATAGACGTGGAGAATATGGAGTCAATAGAGTCAGAAGATATTGATGAGTCAGTAGTTTATAAAGAAATTGCCAAAGTGATGGGAAATTATTTAGTTCGTATGGAATATAAGCCAGAAGATATGGTATTACAGAAATATACGATAGATGAAGAGCAAAGAATGGCTGTATTATTTTATACATATGGAGATGATACAATTAGATATTATATGTATATGAATT
>ERZ809207.753-NODE-753-length-11151-cov-4.802992_pt1 | contig 11151 bp, 7 predicted proteins | sample MGYA00520515_ERZ809207 | MGnify/ENA primary metagenome ERZ809207 (study PRJEB31570, sample SAMEA3213009) | Homo sapiens | biome: human-gut; feature: human gut; material: fecal | place: Sweden | collected 2011 ... | reverse complement strand
CACCCACATCTGATGCTGTCCCACATCGGTTGCCACGATGGTGTCCTTATCGGCCACTGCGGCAATAGCATCAATTGCGGTAAACGGAGTAAGCTCTTCCGGATTCTGTGCTTCCAGTTCCTTGGTTTTTTCCTGAAGCTCAGATACCCGTGCCATCCATTCCGGATGTGTCTGCTGGGGCAGCTTTTCTGTCAGCTTTGCGAGGATTTCCTTCATGGAACCGGCGATGCCCAGCTCTACCGTAATATTCTTCTGAATTTCAGAAGCGTCAATGTCGATGTGAATGATCTTTGCATTTTTCGCATACTTTGCAGTATTGCCGGTACCTCTGTCACTGAAGCGGCAGCCGGCTGTGATGATCAGATCTGCTTCATTCTGTGCAATAGAAGAAGCATAGTGACCATGCATGCCCTCCATGCCCAGCCAGCGCGGATTAGAGGTAGGAACAGCAGAAATGCCCATCATGGTGCAGCCGATCGGTGCGTCAATCTTTTCTGCCAGTGCCAGAACTTCTGCACCGGCGTTGTCAGTAATGGCACCGCCGCCGATGTACAGATACGGCTTTTTCGCAGCCAGAATCATTTCGACAGCCTGTTCGATTTCGCATGCGTCCGGAGAAGAAACTACATCCTTTGCAACCGGAGCCTGTGCTGTGTACTCATACAGTGCATTCTGCACATCCTTCGGAATGTCTACCAGAACCGGGCCGGGTCTGCCAGACTTTGCAATATGGAATGCTTCCCGGATGGTGTCTGCCAGATCTTCTACATGCTTTACCAGGAAATTGTGCTTGGTAATCGGCATGGTAACACCGGTGATATCTACTTCCTGGAAGCTGTCTCTGCCGATCAGAGAGTTCGGCACGTTTCCGGTGATTGCTACCAGCGGAACAGAATCCAGATATGCTGTTGCGATACCGGTGACCAGATTGGTGGCACCAGGGCCGGAGGTAGCGATGACAACGCCTACATTTCCGGTTGCGCGGGCATAGCCGTCTGCTGCATGTGCTGCGCCCTGTTCATGTGCGGTAATAATGTGATGAATTCGATCCTGTGCCAGGTACAGGGCATCGTAAATATCAATAACCTGTCCGCCCGGATAGCCGAATACTGTAGTTGCGCCTTGTTCAATGAGCGTTTCTACAATGATTTGTGCGCCTTTTAATTTCATGTACTTTCACCTTTTATGTAGATTTGAAAAATAAAAACAAATTGGATTGGCAGGATGCGTCAAAGCAGACCCGAAACGTATGCCGCAGTGCAGCATGCTTACAGCCAGAGCGCCGCAGTTCCTGTACAGCGCCTCTTCTGTATAAAAAAAGCCTTCGGCTGTTGTACCGAAGGATCCCAATCATCATGCAAGCGTTGCGGCGAAAGAACAGCCGTTCGCATTTTTCTTTGGAACCACGGTGTGTACAGCACGAATTCCGCTCCGGGTCAAAATGACTCGAGCTGCTAGTTCCACGATAATCACTCGTGCTGCCATACCGCTGTACATGCTGTGCACATCCTTTCCAAAGAATTTTGCCGTTTTCCGCAGGCGGCATTGCTGCACGCCGTTGCTGTTCTCTTGTGTTTAGTATAGCACTTCATATTCTCAATTGCAAGCACCTTTCTTCGCTTTTTACATTTCAGATGCTTTTTGTTCAATAATTATATGATTTCTGCTTTAAAGCCGTTATTTTTCATTGGAATCGAAAGAATTTTTGGAAAAAAGCTTGACAAATCACAAGGGGATTGCTATAATGAAAGAAACAGTATGAAATGTACTGGCGTATCATGAAAAAGGCGCAGAAGGGAAGAGAAGAGGGTGCTCCTGCATTGCAGAGAGCCGGCGGAAGGTGTGAGTCGGCAGCAGAGCGTTCAGGATAACTGGTCCCTGAGCCGCAGGCGGAACGCACATTTTGGTGTCAGTAGGCTGTGCCGGATACTCCCCGTTATCAGAGTGCACATTGTCAGATGTGATGAGCGGGCGCACGTGCTGCGTCAAAAAGAGTGGTACCACGGAGAAAATGGATCTTCGTCTCTTTTATACATGCCGGATGGGCTGTATGAAAGGGGCTTTTTTTGTTGACAGAAGAGACCGCAGGTCACACACCGAACAGAAAGGAATGTATGTTATGAAAAATGTTGAACAGTATGCTCCCCAGTTCTTTCCGGTAAAGAATCCGCCGATGCGATGGGCACAAAAAACCATGATTGAAAAGCCGCCGATCTGGTGCAGCGTGGATCTGCGTGACGGCAACCAGGCACTGATTACGCCGATGAGTCTGGAAGAAAAACTGGAATTTTTCCAGTATCTGGTGAAAATTGGATTCAAGGAAATCGAAATCGGCTTTCCGGCTGCGTCTGAAACTGAATATGAATTCTGCCGTACTTTGATTGACAACGATATGATTCCGGATGATGTCACCATTCAGGTACTGACACAGGCGCGGGAACACATTATTGCCAAAACCTTTGAGGCATTAAAGGGCGCCAAGCATGCCATTGTACATCTGTACAATTCCACATCTGTTGCACAGCGGGAACAGGTGTTTAAAAAGAGCAAGGAAGAGATCATAAAGCTTGCGGAATTTGGCGCAGAGCTTTGCAAAAAGTATCGGGAACAGACAGAGGGACATTTCCGGTTTGAATATTCTCCGGAAAGCTTTACCGGAACTGAGCCGGAATTTGCACTGGAAATCTGCAATGCCGTGCTGAAAATCTGGGATCCGACACCGGATGATAAGGTGATCATCAATCTGCCGGTTACAGTTTCGCATTCCATGCCCCATGTCTATGCAAACCAGGTTGAGCACATGAGCGACAATCTCTATAAGCGGGAAAACGTGTACATTTCCCTGCATCCGCACAATGACCGGGGATGCGCTGTGGCAGACAGCGAGCTTGGCCTGCTTGCCGGCGGTGACCGAATTGAGGGAACGCTGTTCGGCAACGGAGAGCGTACCGGTAATGTAGACATCATTACATTGGCGCTGAATATGTATTCACAGGGTGTAGATCCGGAGCTGGATTTCTCCAACATGCCGGAATTGGTGGAAGTATATGAGCGTGTGACACGGATGCGCGTTTATGAGCGTTCACCGTACAGCGGTCAGCTGGTATTTGCTGCATTCAGCGGCTCTCACCAGGATGCAATTGCAAAGGGCATGCACTGGAGAGAAGCGCATGACTGCAAGCACTGGAACGTACCGTATCTGCCGATCAATCCGGAGGATGTAGGCCGTGTATATGAGGCAGATGTCATCCGCATTAACAGCCAGTCCGGAAAGGGCGGCGTAAGCTACCTGATGGAAACGAAGTACGGCTATCAGATTCCGATGAAGATGCGGGAATCCTTCGGCTATCTGGTAAAGGGTATTTCTGACCACGCCCACAAGGAACTCCTGCCGGAGGAAGTATTCCAGATTTTCAAGGATCACTATATCAATCTGGAAACACCGATTTCCTTCCCGGAGATTCACTATGTACAGAAGGGCGGCGATGCGATCGAAGCAGCCGTTACCATTCAGTATCAGGGTAAGGCAGAAACAGTACGCATGGAAGGAAACGGCCGTCTGGATGCAGTTTCCAACGCTGTGAAAAAGTATTTGAACATGGACTTTACCTTGATGACCTACACCGAGCATGCGCTGGAGGTTCGCTCCAATTCGCAGGCAGTCTCTTATGTAGAACTGGTGAAGAATGAAAAGTCCTATTGGGGCGTGGGCGTACATTCGGATATTATCAATTCTTCGATTTCCGCATTTCTCAGTGCGCTGAATCAGTTGGTTCAGGATATGTAACAGAATCGAAAATATAAAAATAAAAGGGTGTGCTGCTGAAAAATGCGGCACACCTTTTTTATGATGTGGTTCGTCTCTGGCATATTTGGCAAAAGGAAAATCCCCCGGCAACACAGCGCGTCAGCCGGGGGATTTTCATGAAAGGTGGATAGTGAAGATATCTTACTGATCCAGCTTGTGTTTTTCGCCTTCGATCATTGCAAGCAGTTCATCGACAGAAGCAGTTGCATACTTGTCGCCAGTCGGTTTTGCTGCCGGTTTGGAAGCCGGTGCTGCGGCCGGAGCAGATGCAGCAGAATTTGTAGTGTCTGTTTCCGGACGGGCTGCATTGCTGGTAAAGCGGTTGCTGCCCAGATTTCTTGCCTCTTCCGGAGAGCTTGCTTCGTGGCTGCCGCGATAGGCCGGTGTTTCTGGGGCTACTGGCGCATCTGATGCATGAGAAGCAATAGGGCCGGAGCCAAAGTTGCTGATCGGTGCAGTTCTGTGGATGCTGCCGAAGGATGCAGTATTGGAAATGGAACCGCTGTGTGCGCCTTCATAGGTATCTGTGTTGTTGGAACCAATGGGCAGCTGATCCTCCGGATTGGTGTAAATCGGAACATCGTGCTGTGCCTTAAACTGCATGGTACGTGCCTTCTGATATGGAGAATTGGGGTTGACGGCCTTTCGCTCAAAGTTCTGTGCAATAGAAGAGCGCTTCTGCTCGAAGGAAGCAGACTTTCCAGTATTGCCAGAAGAACGGTACAGAGGAGAACGTCCGCCCAACTCTTCATCTTCATAGCCATTGTCGGCATCATAAGAATCTTCGCTGAATACTTCGTCATAGTTTTCTTCAAACGCATATTCATCATCGTGCTTGCCGTTTGCGCGGACAATAGCAACGATCAGCATAATTACCAGGATTACGCTGGGGAGAACCAGCAGCGTTAGAATACCCGGTACACTAGTTGCAAATGTGATATAGGTATAAAGCTCGCCACTTTCATAAGCGCATTTTCCCAGAATGCTGTCTACTGTGACCGGCGGTTCTGTGCCTATGCTGTCAGCCTGCATAGTAGTGGGATAATATTTCAGCATACCGGTTTCATCCTGATCAATGCTGTAAATCCGGCGGACTGCAACACGGTCAGAGTCTGCATCGGTGGAAGTATCATCCGCAGCCAGAACGCAGAGCACAGCATTGTTTTTTGCAATGGGATCTGCTTCGCTGTATGCTTTTGCAATGACGGCGGTGTGCTGATGAATGGAAGCGGCAGCATTTGCATCGGTATTGCTGGTAGCAATGCCAACATCGCTTCTTGCCTCCATGACATCCGTTTGCATCAGATAGATGTAATGGCCAAAGATTTTTGGCGTATCTTTACGAGAGAAAAGAATGTTTGTGGTCAGCGTGATTGCAACTACAATTATGAGAAGAATCGCCAGAACAACTGCGAGAATCGATTTCGTTTTCTTTTTCATGATGCTTCCTTCCTTTTACACGAAAAAATTTTTAGATAAACAATATTATAGCATATCTCTTTTGGAATTTCAATTCTTTTTTTGAAATTTTCCAAAAAAATATGAAAATATGAAAGAATCCACGTTTGCAGGAGATAAAGCGGAGAAATCAGCGCTGTACAGATAAAAAATACAGGCGCGCGGCAGGCTGTGCCGAAGCTGTGCTTTGATTTTCCACGCTTTTATTATACCATACTTGTTTTTTAATTTCAATCCTATTTTTGAGATTTTCAATAATTTTTTTGAAAGTACTTGACAAACTGCAAAAGTATGCTATAATATAATAGTATCTTTTCCCTGCGGCATGGCAGGTGTTTTGATGCTGGAATAGCTCAGTTGGTAGAGCAGCGCATTCGTAATGCGCAGGTCGCGTGTTCAAGTCACGTTTCCAGCTCCAGAAATTGATTCCGGAAGAACGATTGCTCCGGAATGGCTGCGAGCGTAGTTTAGTGGCAAAACATCAGCTTCCCAAGCTGAGGTTGCGAGTTCGATTCTCGTCGCTCGCTCCACGATCGTTTTAAAAATTCCTTCGTACAGAAATGTGCGGGGGATTTTTTGTTTTTGGAGGATAGTGGAATTCATACGGCGGAGCAAAACAGGCCGCCCTGAAAGTTAAATGCTTTCGGGACAGCCTGTTTTCGTTTTTATCTGGAAAACTGCATTTTAATAACTGTAGATTGCCAATGCAACAAAGCTAACAGCGTCTGCAATGTACCAGGAATTTCCGTATTTGTATACGTAATGTTCTTCCGTTGTTGTATCGACATTGTCGCCGTCATCTGTGGAAACCTTGATTTTGACATCATACTTTACTGCCTTTTTGATCTTTTTGAAGTCATCACTGTCATCAAACATGGATTCAAAATCCAGGTCATCGTCAATATCGTCTTTATCCAGGTTTTCCTTATCCTTGAATGTTACCTTGATGTAGTCAAATTCATGATCGTCATACATGTCATCGATGTAATCCTGAACGGCTTCCTTGACTTCTTTTTTGCTCATGTCTTCTTCATCCATCATTGCATTCAGTATATCCTTCGGAACGCATTTGATAATTTTGGAAGCGTTTGCATTTTCCACTGCGTTGTAGTAATTTTTGATAGCGCCCTTGGCACTGGTTCCGCCAAAGATGCATGAAATCAGTACAATAACAATGACCAGAGCCACCAGAATTGCGCCGCCGGCGATCAGCAGCTGCTTCTTCTGCGGTGCCGGAGCAGTCGCAGTGGGATCCGGATTTACGGTGGGGATGGGATTTGCTTCCGGTGTAGGTGCTGTACCGGCTGTCTGTGCAGATGCTGCTGCATCGACAGGAGTCGGCGCAGGAGTCGGATTCGGTGTGGGAGCGGCTACTTTTTCGCCGCAGTTCGGACAAAATGCTGCGCCTTCGTTCAACGGTGTTCCGCATTTGCTGCAATTCATAAATACATTCTCCTCCTAAATTCTCGCGTGTTGCGAATCTTATTTGATTATATCATATTTTCCATGTGCTGTCAATGAATTTGAAACAATTCCAGTACATTTCGACACCAAAAAATACGGTAATTTTCTCCTGCTTTTTGGAATTTATGACAAATCACCGGGATTTGCGGCTATGTGCATCGGATTTCACCATTTGCCGGAGCACAGAAAAAGCCCGATCTTCTCCCTCTTCTGCCAGAATTGTCAGCAGATCTGTCAGCGCTTTTGCAGTCGACGGATGGAGAAGTCCTCGTTTTTGCGCAGTGGAGTTTTGAAAGTAATGCAGCGGTTCATCCGGCTGATATTTTTCCTTCAGATAAATTTTACTGGCGGCAACCCGGTCACAGAACATCTCTGCCAGAAACCGCACCGGCATTTCCACCGGTTCCATGCGCTTCGTTTTGGGGTTGTAGTCATTCCAATACTCAAAATGGTGGCGGTTGCGTCCTTTGTGATGCATCCAGGCCAGAGAGTAGCCCAGGTCTTCTCGTTCCGCTTCGTTCGGGCTGCGGCGGCCGTCCTGATAATAGCGGACACCCTGCCAGAATTCTGTGGGACTGTACTTGGACAGATCGTGGCGCAGTCCCTGCCAGAGAATGCCAGCCTTCTTGCAGTGGCGAATGACCATATGCCGATGCTGTGTAATGGTGCAGAAGTGGCCCCAGAATGATTTCCATTTCATTGCAATCCCTCCTGTGTACGCTTTTTATAGTATAGGAGATTCTGAAAGAATTGTCAAGGCGGCATGCAGATGCTGCAGAAAAAGCAGTTGTTTTTTGACGCAGAATATGCTACAATAAAAAGTACATTATGGATTCCGGCAGAAAAAGAACTGTCGGCGAGAAGGAGAACGAATGCTATGCTGCTTCGCTTAAACGATATCAATAAATTTTATCATGGAAATCAAGTGCTGTCTCATGTGTCACTGACGGTGGAAGATCAGGATCGGATCGGCCTGGTGGGGGTAAACGGCTGCGGAAAATCCACGCTGCTGCGAATTCTGACCGGTCAGGAGCTGCCGGATCATATTGTGGAAGGGGATGGTGAGGTCGCCGTTTCCGGAAAGACAACCATCGGCTATCTGGAACAGATGGGCGGCTTGGAAAAGGATAGCACCGTGTGGGAAGAGATGCGCAGCGTGTTCCGGCCGCTGCTGGAGACACAGGAGCGGATGCACCAGCTGGAAGCTGCCATGCAGGAGGGAGACCTTTCCGGTGCGGACGAGTATCACCGTCTGCAAACCTGGTTTGAGGACAATGACGGTTATCAGATCGATGTGAAAATCCGCACAGTACTCAATGGTATGGGTTTTGCGCCGGATACATATGATCGGGTGATCTCCGGATTCAGCGGCGGCGAGAAAACACGGCTTGCCATTGCGCAGCTCCTGCTGGAAGCGCCGAACCTGTTGATTCTGGACGAGCCGACCAACCACCTGGACTTCCAGACGGTAATGTGGCTGGAGGACTATTTAAAAGACTATAAGGGTGCATTGCTGCTGGTTTCCCATGACCGCTACTTCCTGGATCGGCTGTGTACCAGCGTCTGTGAAATCGAACGGGGAAAGCTGACACGGTATAAGGGAAACTACACCGCCTTTACACAGCTGAAAGAAGCAGCAGTGGCGCGGCAATGGAAAGAATACGAAATGCAGCAAAAGGAAATCGCCAAGCTGGAAGACTATGTAGCACGAAATCTGACACGGGCTTCTACAGCAAAGAGCGCCCAGAGCCGGGTAAAGCAGCTGGAGAAAATGGAACGAATCGAGAAACCGCCGGCAGCGCAGAAACAGGCACGGATTCAGTTTACCTATGAGGCAGATCCGCCGGTGGAACTACTGAAGGTACAGGGAATTGATATTTCTGTGGGGGAAGGCACGGCGCGGAAAACGCTGCTGCCGGAGCTGTCGTTTGAAGTGCGCCGGGGTGAAAAATGGGGCATTATCGGCGAAAACGGCATCGGTAAATCCACATTGCTGAAAATTATTCAGGGAAAGCTGCCCCATCTGGGAAAAGTGCGCTGGACCAGCAACGTGAAGATTTCCTATTTTGAACAGGAAAGTACCAATCTGCATCCTGCAAAATCGGTTATGCAGGAAATTCATGACCGTGTGCCGTCCTGGACAGATCTGGAGGTCCGGAAGCTTCTGGGGCAGGTGCGTCTGACTGGGGAAAATGTGTTCAAACCGGTAGGGGTGCTCAGCGGCGGCGAACGCGCCAAGGTCTGCTTTGCGGTGATGATGCTGGAACACGGAAATGTTCTGATCTTAGACGAACCGACCAACCATCTGGACATCGCCATGAAGGAAGTCATCGAAGATGCAATGGAAACCTTTGGAGGTACAATTCTCTTTGTTTCCCATGACCGCTATCTTTTGGATCGGGTGGCAGATCATATCCTGGAACTGAAAGCAGATGGCGCTTTTGTTTATCAGGGCGGTTTTTCTGCATGGCGGGATGCGCAGCAAAAGGCCAGTGCAGCAGAAGCCGCTGCCGCAGCCGAAACGCAGGAGCCGCGGCCGCCAAAGGGAGAAAAACCAGCCTACCGCTCTAAAAAGCAGCGTTCTCAGCAGGCAAAATTCCGGGCGGATTTGCGCAGCCTGGAACAGAATCTGGATCGGATGCAGGAGGAGCTGGATCAGCTGACCGCAGAATTGGCGGATGAAGCGGTATGCAGTGACTATCAGCTGATGCAGGAAAAATGCGCACGCATGGAGGAACTCCGGGTGGCAATGGATGAAACTATGGAAAAAATGATTGAACTGGAAGACGCGCTGAGCTGATGCAGGCGCATTTCCGGTTTTCTGCGAGCGGAGCGGTATTCGGTAAATCGCACAGAAATATGACAAAATCTGCGAAGCCATGCAGAAAATGTGGGCTGTATTTGTGGGAAGATGCAAAAGCGAGACAAGTTTTAGACTTCGATTTTGTGCAAAATGCATCTTGCATCCGGGACGAGAATCTAGTATCATTATACTGAATGATAAAATGGTTTTTTGGTATCTGATGTCAGTGAAAAAGTCTGCTTTATCAGGGGAAGGGAGCCAAAAACGGCTTTGAACTTTTTAGAAATGAGGAAAATATGATGGCAAAGACCAAAAAGGTTCTGGCATTCCTGCTTGCCGCAATGATGATGAGTGCAGCATTTACTGCCTGCGGCGACAGCGAAGACGGCAGCAAGGAATCTTCTTCCAAGGCAGAATCCAGCGAAGAGTCCAGTGAAGAAGAATCCAGCGAAACATCGGATGAAGCATCTGACGCAGAGAGCACACCGCAGCAGGTTCCCCAGGGAGATTTTGAAGAAGCAGTTGCAGTAAAGTCCGGCGAAGCTTATCTGAGTATGGTAGACAGCCAGTGGCGGCTCCAGTACACCGGCAGTGACTCGGATTATCTGTGCTATGACGCAGGCGTTGTACCGATTACCGGAAACGGTGAGTACACTGTCAGCGTTACCTGCGACACCGATGCAGCACGTTTTAATACAACCGGCGATGTAAACGGCGACCTGGTAGCAAGTGGTACTGCATTTATGGCAGTACAGATCATGGACGGCGCAACAGCAACACCGAACGCTGTAATCGAAGTGACTTCCGTTAAGACTGACGGCACTGAGGTTCCGCTGACCAAGAAGAGCTACACCAACACCGAAGAAACTGAAATCAACGGTGAAAAGCATAACAACATCCGTTCCAACATCTATAACCAGTGGGCTTCGGATGACAAGATCGCAGATGCAAGAAGTGCAGAGGGCAACATTTCTGATCTGGCAGACAAGTCTGCTTATTCTGCAACCATCCTGGATCCCAGCGCAATCGGCGATTGGAAGACAGTTGAAGTAACCTTCAACATCACTGGTATGTAAGAATCTGTTATCGAAAACAAGAGATGCCTGTATTGCAAAATGCAGGTGTTTTTTTGCGAGTTTAAATGTTAATCTTTTATGAACTACTAAGGCAAAGCGGAAAAGCAACGCATTTTCGGCGATTTTTCTGATTTTAAAGCAGAAAAATTTTTTTGAAAAAGCCCTTGACAAATTGCCCTGGATGGTGTATAATATTACTTGTCGCTGTGAGTGATGCGGCGATAAAATGGAATGGAAGCTTAGCTCAGCTGGGAGAGCATCTGCCTTACAAGCAGAGGGTCATAGGTTCGAGCCCTATAGTTTCCACCATGTGGTCTGGTAGTTCAGTTGGTTAGAACGCTGCCCTGTCACGGCAGAGGTCGTGGGTTCGAATCCCATCCAGATCGCCATGCTTCTGGTGAAGCGTTGTTCCCGAAATGGGAGAGAGCATTGCTCTTTGTGTGTACGCTTTGACAAGCGGAACAGAAATGTTCTTGAGGTACACAAAATGCGGATTTAGCTCATCTGGTAGAGCGCCACCTTGCCAAGGTGGAGGTAGCGAG
>ERZ809207.746-NODE-746-length-11189-cov-4.158703_pt1 | contig 11189 bp, 11 predicted proteins | sample MGYA00520515_ERZ809207 | MGnify/ENA primary metagenome ERZ809207 (study PRJEB31570, sample SAMEA3213009) | Homo sapiens | biome: human-gut; feature: human gut; material: fecal | place: Sweden | collected 2011 ... | reverse complement strand
ATTAAATGTAACGCTGACGCCTTCCGATCGCTCCATATGGACGGCATCATATACGTCCACGGCGCACATTACGCCCCGGAGCTGATGGTAACCGTCCGGCCGCCTGTACAGCACGTCCAAGGTAAGGTTGATTTTTCCGTAAGCCTTTATATCCATATCCGCATTATACCATCAGATAGGGCAAATGTATATTTCAACGGCGGCGCGGCGATAATTTTTCATATGTAAAATATGCAAATCAACACAAAGGGGAAACAAATATGAAAAATACGCTGTACAGAAAGCTGCTGTACGTCATATCCATGGTGCTGCTGTCGTTAGTGGCGGTGCTGCTGTTCAGGCCGGAGGAAGGCATATTCCGAATGCACGTGATAGCTAACAGCGACAGCGCGGCGGATCAGGCAACAAAGCTTGCGGTACGGGACGCCATATTGGATTACGAGCGCGGCATGGGGAATGTGGGCAGCGCGGAGGAGGTAAAGGCCAGACTCATGGACGATGGGAGGGGAATCTGCACCGCCATAGATAAGGTGCTCCGCGAGCGGGGCATGGATTATTCCGCCGAGCTGCACATAGGCACATATGACTTTCCTGACAGGGAGTATGGCGGCAAGCTGTATCCCGCCGGAAGATACCAGGCACTCAGGGTGATACTGGGAGAGGGAAAAGGGAAAAACTGGTGGTGCGTAATGTTCCCACCACTGTGCATACTGGAGGACGAAAATGGAAAAATTGAAGATGAGGCAAAATTTGATAGCCTGATAATGAAGCTTATAAGGGAGGCGAAAAAGAATGAGAGGGCTGAATAGGAGCATAGCCGCCCTGCTTGCGCTGCTGCTTATACTGTGCATCGCGGTGCCGGAAATGGCGGACGCGGCGGCGTTAAGGCAGGGCTCCTCCGGCGAGCAGGTAAAGACGCTGCAAAGCAAGCTGAAGCGCTGGGGGTATTATAACGGCAATGTGGACGGCATATTCGGCAGCGGAACGGCGCAGGCCGTAAAATATTTCCAGAAGAAAAACGGCCTTACGGCGGATGGCATAGTGGGGGAGGCTACAGCCAAGGCGCTGGGCATGTCCCTGACGGGCAGCTCTGGAGGTGGGTCGTCAAGCTCCGGTGGGTCGAGCAATTCCGGGGACAAGGACCTGTATCTTCTGGCCAAGCTGGTGCATGGGGAAGCCAGAGGAGAACCCTACAAGGGCAAGGTTGCCGTGGCGGCAGTGGTGCTGAACCGGGTGAAAAGCTCATCCTTTCCCAACAGCATATCCGGCGTGATATACCAGAAGGGCGCTTTTTCCGCCGTCTCGGACGGACAGATAAACCTTTCCCCTGACAACGAATCCATAAAGGCCGCCAGGGACGCCATGAACGGCTGGGCCCCCACCGGCGGCTGCCTGTACTACTACAACCCCAAGAAGACCAGCAACAAGTGGATGCTGTCACACGATGTGGTGCTGACCATAGGCGAGCACGCCTTCTTCTAATGGGGCATAACGGCTTTATACGAGGTGAGATAAATGAGCGAAAAAACGCAGAACGCTTTTCAGAAATACATAATACCCGCCGTACTGGCCGTGGCGCTCATAGGAGTCATACTATGGGCGGCGCAGCAAAAGGCGCTGGCTGAGAGCTATAAAAACCTGGCAAAGGAAAGCTATGTCAGGGCATACGGCGAGCTTACCGACGACCTTTACGATATGGAGAGCACGCTGTCCAAGCTTACTGCCGTCAATTCCCCCGCACAATACGTTTTGCTGCTGGACGAGGTTTGGCGGCTGTCCGGCTCCGCGGTGAGCCACATGTCCTACCTGCCGGTGTCCCACGTGGACACGGCCGAGCTCAACCAGTTCGTGGTGAGGCTGGGCGATTACGCACATTCGCTTACCAAGAAGGCAGTGCGGGGCGGAGTAATGACGGAGGAGGATACAAACACCATACTACAGCTCCGGGACAGCTGCGCAAAGCTGGCGGAGGAATACGGCGATAAGTACGCCAGGGGCGACGTACCCACAGAGGGTATAGATGCTGAGGGCTACTTTGCGGACAACAAGCCTCAGGACAGCGAGGGCATAGCGGAGTTTCCCACCCTAATATACGACGGCCCCTTCTCGGAAAGCAGCGAAAAACTCGAACCCAAGGGTCTGTCAGGCGGAGAGGTGACCATGGAGCAGGCGAAGACCGTGGCCAACATAATTGCCGGCGTGACGTTTGGCGAGGGGCAGGAGACGGGAGGAAAGATTCCTGCCTATCAATTCAGTATGAGCAATGAGGACGGCACGTGGGTTGAAGCGGCTGTGACTAAGCAGGGAGGCAAGCTGCTGTGGTATATGAGCCCCTGCAAGGGAAATACCGAGGGAAAGCCTGACGATGCTGAGGGTAAAAGATACGCTGACACGGCGCTGAAAAAGCTGGAGGAGCTGGGCTATCGGAACATGACGGCAACCTACGCCCAATATTACGGCGGGGCGGCGCTTATCAACTGCGCGGCCACGCAGAATGACGTCATACTATACAACGACCTCATCAAAGTTTGGGTAGACCGGGAGACCAATGAGGTGACAGGCGTTGACGCCAGAAACTATCTCTTCAGCCATACCGAAAGGGAGCTGCCTGAGGCCAGCGTCACTATGGCCGAGGCGGAGGGCTATCTTGCTTCCTCGCTGAAGGTTATGGAACGCCAGCTTGCGCTGATACCAATAACACCCGAGACCGAGCGGCTGTGCTACGAGTTCAAATGCACCTCGGGCAATGATTCCTATATAGTCTACATAGGCGTGGAGACGGGGGAAGAGGAACAGATATTCAGGATAATCGACAGCGAAGACGGGCAGCTGGTCATATAGCAGCAAAAACGCTTTGGGCCGTTCTTATGCAGAACGGCCCTTTTGAAGGAAAAAGATTGAGAAATTTCACACAAAATTGCCCTGTTTGCCTTGACAAATCGTAAAAAAAGCCGTAATCTAAATAAACCACTTTTTGGCTGGGGAGCTACCATGACGGCAAATACCGAAATAACAGAGCTTATTCGCAGCGAATTATGCCGTTTCCTGCAAGACGTCTGCGTCGATAAGACCGGCGTAAAATTGGATATGGACAACCCCGCGGCGGAGGTATCCGCCCCATTGGGCTTCGTTACCGGCTATACCGCCCAATTCTGGGCGGAAAGGCTCACTGACCGGCTGAACGGACATGAGCCGTCCCTTTTTGGTGTACCGCTGATAGAGAGCATAACCGCCGCGAAAGGCCATGTGGCGTTCCGTATATCCATTCAGGCATATAACGCCATGACCCATCATATAATAGAAAGCTGCAAGCTGCCGGATATGCCGGATAAAAGCTGCGATGATGTATCCTATGCGCTCATAAAGTCCCTCATGCTTGCGCGAAAGGGCGGGGAGGGCATACCGGATACGGCTTCAATAAAGAAAACACTGTGGCTCGGAATAAGCGCCGGAGGCTTTTCCGGGGCAAAGAGGGCCGCTTTGAACAGGCGATGCGCAGCCGCTGTGCTGGGCATATTCGACGGAATGAAAGACGGGGAGAGGGACGCTCTCGCGGCGCGGCTGGGCCTTTTCGGGCAGTGCGCCGCTAGGTTGATCTGGGTTAATTCCCTTCAGGAGGTATAAATATATGTTGATTAAAAGATTTGCACACTCATGTTTTCTGCTGCAAAGCGAGGGCGGTACCCGTATACTCACGGATCCCTGCGACCCGGCAACCGGCTATACCGTAGGCCCTGTTGAGGCGGACTGCGTGACCGAGAGCCACCAGCACCACGACCACAACTATGCCGCGGCGGCAAAGGGCAGAGACGTAAAGGTAATATCAGCCCCCGGCGAGTATACCGTCGGGGACGTAAAGATAACCGGCATACCCTGCTGGCATGACGAAATGCAGGGGGCGAAGCGGGGCGGCAACATCATATTCGTATTCGAGATGGACGGATTGCGTCTTGCCCATATGGGCGACATAGGCCACCTGCCGGACGAAGCTACCCTTAAAGCCATGGGTCATATAGACATACTGCTCATACCCGTGGGCGGCGTATACACCGTGGACTACAAGCAGGCGCTGGAGATAGCCTACGCCATAGCGCCAAAGGTTGTAATACCCATGCACTACGCCGCCGACAAGCTGGCCTTTGAGCTGGGCGAGCTTGCCCCGTTCCTTGAAAACGCAAAGAACTGCGCCATACACCGTATGCGCCAGAGCGAGGCGGTCATCACAAAGGAAAGCCTGGGCAGCAACAGGATAATAGTGCTGGACTGCGCCGTGTAGCGGCGTAAGCAAAGCCCCCCCGAAAGGGGGTTTTTTTGCGTTTACTGTACGAGACGGGATATTTCAACGCGAAGGACATTCGCAAGCTGGACCAGCTCTATATCCGTAACGAATCGCTTTCCACACTCTATTCGCTGTATTGCATTCTTATCTATATCCAGTCCGCATACCTGCAGCCTGTCCGCAAGCTGCCGCTGCGACAGCTTCAGTCCCTTCCTCAGAGCTGCAACATTCCTTCCGCATAGATTATTCGAGCCGTCCTGAGATTTATTTATGAACATTTTTTTCTCCTTTTGACATTCAGTGATTGTCAATATCAAAAGGGTATGCTATAATTGAAACAATAATGACATTCACTGAATGTCAAATTAAAGTAATTTTGAAAGAAGGGAAAAAAATGAAAAGATCACTTGCAATGATGTTGGCTCTGATCATGGTCTGCGCCTTGCCCGGAATCGCATCGGCAAAAAGCAACGGCAGCATCGAGCGCGCCGGTATTACGAATGCTGGCGGCTCTCTGAAGGATGCCGTATCCATTGATCTGAAGGACATTAAATTTGAAGAAAGCGTAAAGGTGGAGCTGTACAGCGGCGATACTCTGCTGACCACGGCTACCTTGCAGGGAGTAAAACCCGGCAACTATGGTTTCCTGACCTGCTGCATCGCTACCGAGACTGCTGACGCAAACTGGGCACTGACCCCCTGGACTCCCAAGGATGATGTTGTTCCCAATAAAGCTGTCCTGGTTGTCGATGGACACGAACAGGATACGAAGACCTTCACGCTTGATGCCGAAGATTGGGCAGCCTTGCCCGGCACTGCGCTCCCCGGCAGCATCGAGCGCGCCGTTATTACGCATAAGAAAGGCGATCTGAAGGATGCCGTATCCATTGATCTGAAGGACATTACATTTGCAGATAGCGTACAGGTGAAGCTGTTCAGCGGCGAAACTCTGCTGACCACTGCCACCTTGCAGAATTTGGGGGCTGGCAGTTATCCTTTCCTGACCTGCTGCATTACAACTGGGAAGGCTGACGAGTACTGGAAACTGACTGAATGGACTCCCAAGGATGATGTTGTTCCCAATAAAGCTGTCCTGGTTGTCGATGGCCACGAGGAGGATTGGAAGGAGTTCACACTGGATGCCAAAGAATGGGCAGACCTGCCCGGCACTGCGTTTCCCTATAGCGGCAGCATCGAGCGCGCCGGTATTACGCATGATAACGGCACTCTGAAGAATGCCGTATCCATTGATCTGAAGGACATTACATTTGAAAAAAGCGTACAGGTGAAGCTGTTCAGCGGCGAAACTCTGCTGACCACTGCCACCTTGCAGAATTTGGGGGCTGGCAGTTATCCTTTCCTGACCTGCTGCATTACAACTGGGAAGGCTGACGAGTACTGGAAACTGACTGAATGGACTCCCAAGGATGATGTTGTTCCCACTAAAGCTGTCCTGTTTGTCGATGACCACGAGATGGATATGAAGACTTTTGAACTTGATGCCAAAGAATGGGCAGACCTGCCCGGCACGGTGCTCCCCTATAACGGCGGCACCACCGGCGGCGAAAGCCACTGGCATTCCCCGGTTACCCCTGCTCCCGTCCCCGTGGTGGTAATACCCCCCAAGACCGGCGATATGACGATATGGCAGAGCATACTGCATTTCTTCGGGGTAATATAAAAAGATAACGGCATGACAAAGCCCCCGCGAATGCGGGGGCTTTGCTTATCCTTTCGTCTTTAGGGGGAAGAATGCCGACGGTGCTTACGCTTTCTTTGACTTTGCGCTGCGGACGCTCTCGAGCATTATGCTGCCCAGTATCAGCGCGGCGCCTACCGCGCCCATGACGCCCATTTTCTCATGCAGGAGAACGGCACTCATTGCTGCGGTGGAAAGGGGGTTGAGGGCGCAGAACTGGCTCGCCCTCTCGGAGGGTATCCTGCGCTGTGCCACGGGCTGAAGGGTGAAGCCGAAGCAACTGCAAACCAGCGCAAGCCCCAATATCGGCAGCCACTCAGAGGCGCAGGAGGGCAGCTTGGGAGCCTCGAATATGAAGGAGGCTATGGTGGTGAACAGGCCTATGAAGCCGACCTGCGCTATGCCTATGAGCATGGGGTCGCCCTTTTTGGAAAGCCTGTCAGTGAGTATTATCGCCAAGGCGTAAAGCATGGCAGAGAGTATGCAGAGCCCTTCGCCGAGGCCGAAGCTGAACCTGCCGGAGCGCAGGGTGAGGGCGCCGACGCCTATTAAGGTAAGCCCGGCGCAGAGCAGAGCCCTTTTGCAGGGCAGCTTCTTATGCAGCAGCGCCTCCATCAGCGGCACTATCACTATTGCGGTATTTTCGAGAAAGGAGGTGGTGGAAGCGAGGGTGTGCTTGAGGGCGAAAAGCTCCGCCGCCATCATCGCGGAGAAAGCGCCGCCTATCGCCATCCCCATGAGCAGCGTCCTGAGGTCCATCCGCTTCATCCGATTGAAGAATATGGCGCAGAGTATCACGAAGGCAAGGCAGAAGCGAACGGAGAGTATGTTGAGGGGGCTCATAGTGGTAAGCAGCGCCTTGGACAGCAGCAGAGAGGTGCTGCGCGCAACTATAACGCCCGCAAGAAGGAACTCCGCAGGGTTTACCCGGCAGCCTATCCTTGCCCTTGCGCTGATGCTTTCCATTGTTTCTGTCCTTTCCTGACATTTTGTCATTTTCTTTGTTTGACATCATTATATTACTGTTATATATTTGAGTAAAACGAGGATATATCATGGCAGCATTGATAAAAAGTCAAAATAGAGGCGCGATATGGATACAGAGAAGTGCAGGGCGCTGATAGCGGCGCTGGAGCTGGGCTCACTTACCGCCGCGGCGGAGAGCCTCGGCTATACTCCCTCCGGAATAAGCCGTATGATGGCGGCGCTGGAGGATGAGATGGGTTTTCCGCTTCTGATAAGGAACAGGGGCGGCGTCGCCCCTACCGAAAACTGCAAAAATATGCTTCCCCTCATACGCGATTTCGTATACATGGGGCGGCGCTGCGTGCAGCAGGCGGCCTCCATACGCGGCATAGAGATAGGCAAGCTCACCATAGGCAATACCTACGAGGCCTGCTACGGCTGGCTTGCCCACTTGATCGCCGGCTTTTCGCGGAAGTACCCGATGGTGGAGATAAGCACCCTGGAGGGAACCAGCAGCGAGCTTGCGGCAGCTCTGGGGGAGCACAGGGCGGATTTCTGCGTAATGAGCCGCCGCGAGGGCGACTTCGACTGGCTGCATATAAAGGACGATCAGCTGGTGGCGGTGCTGCCAAGGAGCAGCCCACTCTCCGGCGGCGCTGCCTTTCCGCTCTCGGCTGTGGGCAATTATCCTTTCGTTGCCATACGCCCCGCAGAGGAGACGGACAACTCCCGCATGATCGCCCAGATGGGCATAACCCCGGATATACGCTTCGGCTGCCCGGATGGCCTTGCCGCCATGGCGATGGTGAAGGCGGGGCTGGGAATAGCCATAATGAACCAGCTCATCGTGGACTCGCTGGAGCCGGGCGACGAGGTGAGGGTTATGCCCCTGGACCCTGAGCAGTATGTGGATATAGGTATAGGGGTTACAAGGAAGGATATGATTTCCCCTGCGGCAGCAAGGTTCATCGCCTACGCGAAGGAGCACATAGAGAAAATGAAGTAAAGAAAAAAGGCTTCCCAATTTAAAGGAAGCCCTTTGCGTTTGCAGCGTTATTCCTCCGCGTCTATGTAGGGCAGAAGCTTGTTGAGGTCGCAGGGCTCACTCAGTACAAGCTCTATGCCTTCCACCCGCTTGTCCTCGAACATCTGGGTGAGCGCTATGTACTGGCACAGGCGGGACTTGAGGTTGAGGCAGTCGCCCTCGGCGGTCATGAGCTCCACCCTGCCGGCGCAGGTGTTTACGGCCTTAAAAAAGCTTGCAGGCTCCGATATATCTCTGATCTTCATTGGGGCGTCCTCCATAAGTTTTTCTGTTATTATACAACAGCTCAGGTTTTTTTTCCACTTCACAATTATTTCAAATTATTATGATGATATGTACAAGGTCTTATATTACAATTAGCACTCGAAAGGTAAGAGTGCTAATAAGGATCATGGCACATACTACTTACGAAATCATCGGTCCGAGGAGGATTTTATATGGATATTAACAGGTTAACGCAAAAATCTATTGCGGCGGTGCAGGATGCCCAGTCCATCGCCAGCCGCAACACCAACCAGCAGGTGGATCAGCAGCACCTTATGAAGGCGCTGCTCGACCAGAAGCTCATAGCCGAGCTCATCACCAGAATGGGCAAGGATAAGGACGCCTTTGACGCGGCCCTGGACAGGGAAATAAGCAAGCTCCCCAAGGTCACGGGCAGCCGGGAGGCGGAAAAGGTGTACATAACCCCTGAGCTGGATCGCGCGCTCAACGCGGCGGAGGATCAGGCCAAGCACATGAAGGACGAGTATATCTCGGTAGAGCATCTGTTTTTAGGCATGCTGGAAGCGCCTAACGGCGCCATGAAGGAGATGTTTAAGACCTTTGGCATCACCCGGGACGAGTTTTTGAAGGTTCTCAACGACGTCCGGGGCGGGGCAAGGGTGACGACCGACAGCCCGGAGGACACCTACGACGCGCTTGGCAAGTACGCTCAGGATCTCGTGGAGCTTGCAAGGAAGCAGAAGCTTGACCCTGTTATAGGGCGTGACGAGGAAGTACGCAACGTCATCCGCATACTTTCAAGAAAGACCAAGAATAACCCTGTGCTCATAGGCGAGCCGGGCGTAGGCAAGACGGCAATAGCCGAGGGGCTTGCCCAGCGGATAGTATCAGGCGATGTGCCGGCAAACCTGAAGGATCGCAAGATATTCTCCCTTGACATGGGCGCCCTTATTGCGGGCGCAAAGTTCCGGGGCGAATTCGAGGAAAGGCTTAAGGCCGTTCTTAATGAAGTAAAGCGCAGCGAGGGCAGGATAATACTGTTCATCGATGAGCTGCACAATATAGTAGGAGCCGGACGCACCGAGGGCAGCATGGACGCGGGCAACCTCTTAAAGCCCATGCTTGCCAGGGGCGAGCTGCACTGCATAGGCGCGACCACACTGGACGAGTACCGCAAGTACATCGAAAAGGACCCCGCCCTTTCCAGAAGGTTCCAGCCCGTAATGGTAGATGAGCCTACGGTAGAGGACACCATAAGCATACTGAGGGGCCTGAAGGAGCGCTATGAGGTGTTCCACGGCGTAAAGATACAGGACAGCGCCCTGATAGCCGCCGCTACGCTTTCCCACAGGTACATAAGCGACAGGTTCCTGCCGGATAAGGCCATCGACCTTGTGGACGAGGCCTGCGCCATGGTGCGCACCGAGATGGACAGTATGCCCACCGAGCTTGACGAGAAGCGCCGGCACATAATGCAACTGGAGATAGAGGAAGCCGCCCTTAACAAGGAAAGCGACAAGATATCCCAGCAGCACCTTGAGGATATCCGCAAGGAGCTGGCTCACGAGCGCGAGGAGTTCGCGGGGCTCAAGGCAAAGTGGGAAAACGAGAAGGACGCCATAAAGAAGGTTCAGTCCCTCCGCACCGAGATAGAACAGCTTAACGCCGATATGCAGCAGGCCGAGCGGAGCTACGACCTCAACAAGGCTGCCGAGCTCAAGTACGGCAAGCTGCCCAAGCTGAAGGAAGAGCTGGCCAAGGCGGAGGCGGACATGGAGAAGGGCAAAGCGGACGGCCTGCTTCGCGACCGCATCACCGAGGAGGAGATAGCCAAGATAGTGGGCCGTTGGACCGGTATACCGGTCGCCAAGTTGATGGAGGGCGAGAGGGAGAAGCTGCTGCACCTGGACAGCATACTGCATAAGCGGGTCATAGGCCAGGACGAGGCGGTGCAGACCGTCTGCGACGCCATACTGCGCACCCGCGCAGGGCTTAAGGACCCCAACAAGCCTATCGGCTCCTTCCTGTTCTTAGGGCCTACCGGCGTAGGCAAGACCGAGCTTGCAAAGGCCCTTGCGGAAGCCCTGTTTGACGATGAGTCCAACATGGTGCGCATAGATATGAGCGAATACATGGAGAAGCACTCCGTGTCCCGCCTGATAGGCGCGCCTCCGGGCTATGTGGGCTATGACGAGGGCGGCCAGCTTACGGAGGCCGTGCGCCGCCATCCCTACTGCGTCGTGCTGTTCGACGAGGTGGAGAAGGCCCATCCCGACGTGTTCAACGTACTGCTTCAGGTGCTGGACGACGGGCGCATAACGGATTCCCAGGGCCGCACCGTGGACTTCAAGAATACCGTCATCGTCATGACCAGCAATCTGGGCTCCAGCTACATACTGGAGGGCATAAAGGACGGCAGGATAACCGAGGAGGCCCGCGCACAGGTGAACCTGCTGCTCAAGCAGAGCTTCAGGCCGGAATTCCTCAACAGGATAGACGACATAGTGTTCTATAAGCCCCTGGACAAGGAGGAGATCTTCAAGATCACCGACCTCATGCTGGAGGATATACGCAAGAGGCTCAAGGAGCGCAGGCTGGACGTGAAGCTTACCGACAGGGCGAAGAACTACCTTGCGGAGACCGGCTACGATCCTCAGTACGGCGCAAGGCCCCTGAAGCGGCTGCTTTCCAGCAAGCTTGAGACGCTGCTTGCCCGCAAGATAATCGAAGGCGACCCCGCCCCCGACACGGTGTTCACCGTGGATTACGATGGCGAGAACCTCACCGTATCAGAGGGCAAGGGCGAATAAAGCCGAATAATAATACGGCCCCGGTGAAATTGCCGGGGCATTTTTTTAAGGAAGCGGCGGGCGGCAAGCCCCCGCAACCTCCGGTTGCGCCAGTCTGTTAAAAAACCCCAGGGTTGATAAGGGGCCGCAGCCCCTTATGTTTAATCCGGCTCTGACGACACAAGG
>ERZ809207.733-NODE-733-length-11302-cov-3.853739_pt1 | contig 11302 bp, 5 predicted proteins | sample MGYA00520515_ERZ809207 | MGnify/ENA primary metagenome ERZ809207 (study PRJEB31570, sample SAMEA3213009) | Homo sapiens | biome: human-gut; feature: human gut; material: fecal | place: Sweden | collected 2011 ... | reverse complement strand
GGTCTTTAGCCACTTCTGCGAAATGGAGGAATATATGTATCTGCATATAGGCGGGGATAAGGTAGTGGACGATGAGGAAATACTCCTTATATTGCCCCGTGAAACAGTAATGCATTCATACGACAACCGCCGCTTCATGGAGACCGCCATAGGCTCCGGCCGCGTGGACGACGTATCCGGCGGCGAGCGGGACACATACATAATCACCGCCGTCCCCGAGGGAATAAGGGTATACGCCTCGGCGGTAGGGGCAGCTACAATAGCTAAGAGATAATTTACAGAAGGGCATAAACCATGGAACAGAACAACCACACAAACTACAACGCAAACGAAATACAGGTCCTTGAGGGATTGGAGGCGGTAAAGCGCCGCCCCGGCATGTATATAGGTTCTACGGACGTGCGGGGACTGCACCATCTGGTCAAAGAGCTGGTGGATAACGCCATAGACGAGGCGATGGGCGGCTACTGCACCCATATAGAGGTAACAATACACCCCGACAATTCCGTATCCGTCCGGGATAACGGCCGCGGCATACCCGTGGGCTACCATGAGAAGATGCACAAGTCCGCGCTGGAGGTGGCACTTACCGTGCTGCACGCGGGGGGCAAGTTCGGCGGCAGCGGCTATAAGGTATCCGGCGGACTTCACGGCGTGGGCCTTTCCGTGGTAAACGCCCTTTCAAGCAGGCTCACCGCCGAGGTGCGGCGGGACGGCATAATATACCGCCAGGAATACGTAAACGGCGACCCGGTGACGGGAGTAGAGCAGGTGGGCACATACGGCGATGACACGGGCTCCGGCACTACCATAACCTTCCTCGCCAACGACCAGATATTCGACACCCTTGATTACAACTACGATACCCTGCGGGGGCGCATGAGGGAGCTTGCGTTTTTGAACAAGGGCGTTGCCATTACGGTGACTGACCAGCGCACAGACCCCGTACAGAGCAAAAAATACTGCTATGAGGGCGGCATAATCTCCTTCGTGGAGCACCTGAACAAGAGCAAGGACGTGCTCCATGAGGACGTTATGTACTTCGAGGGCAGTAAGGACGATCCCGCCAAGCAGCAGGTGGCCTCCGTTGAGGTGGCCATGCAGTACAACACCGACTACAACGAGAGCGTGTTTACCTTTGCCAACAACATAAACACCGCAGAGGGCGGCACGCACCTTCAGGGCTTCCGCAGCGCCCTTGCCCGCAGCATAAACGACTACGCCCGCAAGTATAAGCTGCTCAAGGACAACGAAGCGAACCTCTCCGGCGACGACGTCCGGGAAGGACTTACCGCCATAGTCAGCGTAAAGCTGGTGGAGCCCCAGTTCGAGGGCCAGACAAAGACAAAGCTGGGCAATTCCTATATGAAGTCCCTTGTGGACAACGTGGTGGGCAACGGGCTTGGCTTTTACCTTGAGGAGCACCCCCAGACCGCAAGGCTGATAATAGATAAGTGCATAACCGCATCCAGGGCGAGGGAGGCCGCAAGAAGGGCCAGGGACCTTACCAGAAAAAAGACCGGCCTGGAGAACATATCCCTCCCCGGCAAGCTTGCGGACTGCAACAGCAACGAGCCGGAAAAGTGCGAGATATTCTTAGTGGAGGGCGACTCCGCAGGCGGCTCCGCCAAGATGGGCCGCAACCCGGAGTTTCAGGCAATACTGCCCCTTCGCGGCAAGATACTCAATGTGGAAAAGACCCGCTTGGATAAAATGCTTGCCAACAACGAGATACGCTCCATGATAACCGCCTTCGGCACAGGCATAGACACCGAGTTTGACGAGAGCAAGCTCCGCTACCACAAGATAGTCTGCATGACGGATGCGGACGTGGACGGCGCGCATATACGCATACTGCTTTTGACCTTCTTCTACAGGCACATGCGGCCTCTGATAGAGCACGGCCACATTTACGCCGCCCAGCCGCCCCTTTATAGAATTACAAGGGGCAAGAACATATGGTATGCCTATGACGACGAGCAGCTGGGAAGGATACTCAACGAGATAGGCCGGGACCCCAAGCCGCTTATCAACCGCTATAAGGGCCTTGGTGAGATGAACCCGGATCAGCTGTGGGAGACCACCATGGACCCGGACAACCGCATGATGTACCGGGTACACCTTGAGGACGCCATACGGGCGGACGAGATATTCTCCACCTTAATGGGCGACAAGGTAGAGCCCCGCAAGGAGTTCATAGAGCAGAACAGCAAGCTGGTAGTGGATCTGGACGTATAAAGGAGCAATAAATGGACGACATCACCAACAACCCCCGCATAACGCCGCTTGATATAGAGCAGGAGATGAAGAAATCCTTCATTTCCTACGCCATGGCGGTAATAATAAACCGCGCCCTGCCCGATGTGCGGGACGGCCTCAAGCCGGTACACCGGCGCATACTGTATTCAATGGGAGAGCAGGGCTTCACCCCGGATAAGCCCTTCCATAAGTCCGCCCGCATAGTGGGCGACGTGCTGGGCAAATACCACCCCCACGGCGACAGCTCGGTATACGACGCCATGGTGCGCCTTGCACAGGACTTCAACACGAGGTATCTGCTGATAGAGGGGCAGGGCAACTTCGGCAGCGTGGACGGAGACGGCGCGGCGGCGATGCGCTACACCGAGGCCCGCCTTTCAAAGATGAGCCTTGAGATGCTGGCGGATATAGACAAAAATACCGTGGACTTCATGCCCAACTTCGACGAGACGCTGGTGCAGCCCACGGTGCTGCCCAGCCGCTTCCCGAATCTGCTGGTAAACGGCAGCAACGGCATAGCAGTAGGCATGGCCACAAACGTGCCGCCCCATAACCTCGGGGAGGTCATAGACGCATACGTGGCCCTCATAGACAACAGGGACATATCCATCGAGGAGCTTATGGCATACCTGCCGGGGCCGGATTTCCCAACGGGAGCCACCATAATGGGAACCGCGGGCATAAGGCAGGCATACAGGACGGGCAGGGGCAAGATACTGGTACGGGCAAAGACCGAGATAGAGCCAATGGCCAACGGCAAGAGCCGCATAGTGGTAACGGAGCTGCCCTATCAGGTGAACAAGGCCCGATTGGTGGAAAAGATAGCGGAGCTGGTGCATGAAAAGCGGGTGGAGGGCATAACCGCCCTTCGGGACGAGAGCAACCGCAACGGCATGAAGGTGGTAATAGAGATAAAAAAGGACGTGAACGCCAACGTCGTTTTAAATCAGCTCTATAAGCACACCCAGCTTCAGGATACCTTCGGCGTGATAATGCTGGCTCTTGTGGATGGGGAGCCAAAGGTGCTCAACATAAAGGAGATGCTGTACCACTACCTCAGGTTCCAGGAGGAAGTGGTGACCCGCCGCACAAAGCACGATCTGGAAAAGGCCAAAGAGCGGCTTCATATATTGGAGGGCCTGCTCATAGCCATGGCCAATATAGACGAGGTCGTGGATATAATCAAGACCTCCAAGACCCAGAGCGAGGCCAAGGAACGGCTGAACGTCCGCTTCGGATTGACGGATAAGCAGAGCCAGGCCATACTGGATATGCGCTTAGGCCGCCTTACAGGGCTGGAGCACGACAAGATACAGGCGGAGAGGGACGGCCTTGTGGAGACCATCGCCTATTACGAGAGCGTCCTTGCGGACGAAAACAAGCTGCTGGGCATAATCCGGGAGGAAATACTGGAGGTCCGCCGCAAATACGCCGACCCCAGAAGGACCGAGATAGCCCAGATAACAGAGGATATAGAGCTGGACGACATAATACAGCCCGAGGAGATGACGGTAACCCTTACCCACTTCGGCTTCGCAAAGCGCACCAGCATGGATACCTATAAGGCCCAGAACCGGGGCGGCAGGGGCATAACCGGCCAGACCACCCGGGAGGAGGATTTCGTGGAGCACCTGTTCGGCTGCAACACCCACGACGAGATAATGTTCTTCACCAACATGGGCCGGGTGTTCCGCATGAAGTGCTACCGGATACCCGAGGCGGGCCGCACCGCCAAGGGCACCGCCATAGTAAACCTCCTCAACCTGAAGGAGGGGGAGAAGGTGACAACGCTGTTCCCACTGTGGGAGGAGGGAAAATACCTGAACCTCATCACCAAGGCGGGCATAATCAAGAAGACACCCATAGAGGAGTTCGACAATATCCGAAAGGGCGGAATGATCGCCCAGAACCTCAGGGAGGGGGACGAGCTGATAGCCGCCATAATGACGGACGGCAGCGACGAGATAATAGTCGGCACCAAAAAGGGCAAGAGCATACGCTTCAGCGAGGAGGACGTGCGCCCCATGGGCAGAAGCGCCACCGGCGTAAAGGCCATAACGCTGGAGGAAAACGACAGCGTGGTGGGGGCCGAGAAGGTTCGCCCCGGCGCCTCCATACTCTCCATATCCGAAAACGGAATGGGCAAGCGCACGCCGGAGGAGGATTACCGCACCCAGACCCGGGGCGGCAAGGGCATAATAGCCATGGCCCTCACCGAAAAGACCGGCGATCTGGTCTGCATGAAGGCGGTAGGAGCCTCCGATATAGAGGAGGACGTAATGATAATAAGCTCCGAAGGCACCATAATAAGGCTGCCCGTGGAGCAGATATCCGAGATATCCCGCAATACCCAGGGAGTGCGCCTTATGCGCACCGAGGACAGGGTGGCCTCCGTTGCCATAGTTCCCCACGTGGAGCCTGACGGGGAGTAATAAAAAAGAGGGGACGGCAAGCTGTCCCCTTTATATGTCTGTAAAGGAACATGGTATATGCCGCTTATACGCCTCGCACAGCTTTTCGCCGCCGCGGGACATACCCTCTACGGAGTAGGGGGCATGGTGCGCAACCCGCTTCTGGGCCTGCCGGTCACGGATAACGACGTTACCTCCTCCATGACGCCGGGGGAGGTAATGGCCATGTGCCGGGATAAGGGCATAAAGTATCTGGACATAGGCGCGGCCTTCGGAATGGTGGAGCTGCACTATATGGGCGGGGTATTCCAGCACACCACCTTCAGGCGGGATACATACCCAACAGGCGGCGGGCACCGGCCCCGGGCGGTAAGCTACTCCGGGGACATAAACGAGGACGCCTTCCGCCGGGACTTTACTGTGAACGCCATATATAAAAATATACTGACAGGCAGGATCACCGACCCTACCGGCGGCATGCAGGACCTTAAAAAAAGGCTGCTCAAAGCTACCTCAAAGGATCCCGCCGTCATAATGGGAGACGACGCCCTTCGCATAATGCGCATGGCGCGCTTTGCCTCGGAGCTGGGCTTTGAGGCGGAGAGCGGCACCTTCGAGGCCGCAAGGGCCTGCGCGGCGGGGCTTGCGGACATATCCCCGGAGCGCATACGGGAGGAGCTGGACAGGATACTGCTCTCCGACGCGAAATACGGCATTCCCGGGGGGCCGTACAGGGGGCTTGAGCTGCTGGACAATCTGGAGGCCCTGGACGTGATACTGCCCGAGCTGGCCAAGGGCCGCGGAGTGGCCCAGAAGCCCCAGTACCACAAGTACGACGTGCTTCACCACTGCTTTCACGCGGTGGACTGCATAGAGCCAAGCCTTACCCTGCGCCTTGCCGCTCTGCTCCACGACGTGGGCAAGCCGGCGGCGCTTCAGGCCACGGGCTGCATGTACACCCACGACAGGCTGGGCGCGGATATTGCCCGGGGAATACTGGAAAGGCTGAGGTACCCCTCCGGCGTCATACGGGACGTTACGGCGCTTATACGCAACCACATGTTTGACCTTCGTACCGAGGCAAAGGAGAATACCATACGGCTATGGCTTCAGGAGATGGGTATAGAGCGCTCGCGCCAGCTCATAGCTCTCCGCCGGGCGGACGTTCACGGCAGCGGAAGGATAGAGGGGCCGGTGGAGTCCGCGGACAGGTGGGAGCGCATACTGGAAAGCATGATAGCGGCGGGGGCGCCCTTTGAAGAGAGGCAGCTTGCCGTCACAGGGGCGGACATAGCCGGTTACCTTGGCATACCCCCTTCTCCCAGGATAGGGTACATAAAGGCGGGGCTGCTCAGGCACTGCGCAAAACGCCCGGAGGACAACAATAAAACCGTGCTGCTTCGGCTCAGCCGGGATTTGGTAAACAATTCGTGACAGTTTTGCCCTTTTGCCCTATATACACTTGCAATACCCATGGGAAAAATGTAAAATAGGTTGATTAGGTATGAAAATTATAAGGGTATGTATGCACATACGGCAACTCTGACCCTGAACGGAGGATATAAGTGGCTATTTCGCTGGAAGTTAAAAAATTCGTAAACACCGAATACGTAGGCAAATTTGCGGAGATCGAGCTGCCCATAGCCCAGCCCGAAGACGAGGAGCCCCCAAGGAAGGCCAGAAAGAAGCCGGACAAGAAGGATAAGAAGGAAAAAAAGGCTTCCTTTATTCGCAAAAGGGCGGATTATGACGGCGATGACGACGATTATGACGATATAGACAGCGAGATCGAGGCGGAGCTGGACGCGGAGGAAGAGGAGGAGCGCAGAAAGTCCCGCAGGGGAGGCCTGTTCGGCAGAAAGCGCGCCGAGGATGATGACGACGAACTGGATGACGATCTGGACGAGGAAGAGGACGAGGCCGCCAAGGCCCTGGCCCGCCGTAAGGCAGCCGCTCAGGAAGCCCGCCGCGTAGCCGCCATGTTTGACGATGCTCCCAAGGCATCCCGTACTTCCCAGCCCGTAGAGGCAGAGGAAGAAGAATATCAGGAGCCGGAGCCTGAAGGCCCCCGGACAGAGCGCGCTCGGATACACTACATCGAAGAGGGCAACGGGGAGCCGCTGATACTCGTACACAGCGTAGGCCAGTCCTTCTATACCTGGCGCAACATGTTTTCCCGCCTCAGCCTTAATTACCGGGTGATAGCCATAGACCTGCTGGGTCACGGCTATTCCTCAAGGCCGGAGAACTTCAACTATACCGTTGAGGAGCAGGCCATGACGCTGGGCCTGTTCATGGACGCAATAGGCGTGCAGTCCGCCCACATAATGGCATTTTCCATGGGTTCCGCCTACGCGCTGCGCTTTGCGCTGGACAACCCGGAGCGGGTAGGCAAGATGATGCTCATAGCTCCCGGTGGCATTTCCCCCGAGATGCCGCTGGCCATAAAGCTCATGGACAGCAGCATACTGGGCGGCGTGGCCTCCATGCTCTACGGCATGCGCACGGTGGAAAAGGTGCTTTCCGAGTGCTATTTCGACCTTGCCCAGATGATGAGCCCCGAGGTAGTGGGCGAATACTACAAGACCATATCCGACCGTGAGTCCCGCTGGGCGCTGCGGGCCTCCTTCCACAACTTTGACGATGAGAGCGTGGTATCCAGGCTCCGCTCCCTTGAGGCCCCCGTGCTGATGCTTCAGGGCAGCGAGGACAAGTGGCGCCAGGGGGACGACTCCGAGCTGTACCACACGGCGATGCCCTACGCCGGCTTTGCCACCATGCGTAACGCCGGCCACCTGCTCCATGAGGAAAAGGCGGAAAAGGTCATCGCGGCCACGCTGGAATATATACCGGCGATACAGCCGGAGGGGTAAACATAAAAATATCGCCCACGCATTGACATACGCAGGCGATACGGGTATAATACTTATAGGGTAAGACCGAAACGGTCAGCCACATTGAAGCATCTATTCCCTAATGGGAACTACCGCCTTGTTGCAGCAGGGCGGTTTTATTTTTTGAGTGTTATAGTAATTGTCTTTACATCGCGCAGAAGCTCGATAAGCAAAACTAATAATCTCAACAAAAGCGACACCTCCTTTCGGATGGTGTGCTGACCGCCGATTGCCCCATGTATTATACTTGTAGATATTATAATGCTCATGCAGAAATTTGTCTATCGCATCCCCGCTTTTTTATTCACCATTCCTTCATAGCATTATCCGCTCTTTTATGATACAATAACCATGGCTATATGCCGATATATATAAAAAGAGGAAAACGAATTGAGAAAGAAACGGCTCGGGTCGATACTGATAAGCGCCGCGCTTATCGTCATATTGGCCGTATTTTTGATAAACCTGAAGGAAGGCAGCTCAAGGGCCCCGGCGGACGCCGTTGCGCTGAGCGAGATAATGATCTCCAACAAGGGCTCCGTGCCGGACAACCTGGGCGGATACCCCGACTATATAGAGCTGCACAACGGCTCAACGGAAAAGGCGGACATATCCGGCTACGGCCTGTCCGACAGCCTGCTGGAGGGCGCGAAGTATGTGTTCCCCGCAGGTACGGTGCTGGAGCCCGGCGCTTATGTGGTGGTATGGTGCGGCGGCGAGGCGGAGGATGGCATGCATGCCCCCTTCAAGCTCAGCGCGGGTGAGGAGGCGGTGCTGTTCGACGCTTCCGGAAGGCCCCTTGATACGGCTGTGCTCAACTCGGTGGACTCCGGAATGGTGCTGCGCCGAGAGGGGGAAGTATGGACACAGGCAAAGCCCTGCCCCGGCTACCCCAAGACCGAGGAGGGCATGGCGGAGTATGAGAAAAGCCTTAAGGAGACGGAGGATATAGGCCTCTACATCAACGAGTTCATGGCCAGCAACGCTACCACTATCTGCGACAGCTTCGGCAGCTATTCCGACTGGATAGAGCTATACAATTCAACGGATACGGACATGGACATATCCGGCTTCGGCATATCGGATAACCTGTCCCAGCCCATGAAGTACAGGTTCCCGGATGGGACCACAATAGCCGCCAAGGGCTACCTGGTGGTATTCTGCTCAGGAAACGAGGGAATACAGAACGGGGAGCTGCACGCGCCTTTCGGCCTTCGCTCCTATGGGGAGGACGTGGTGATTGCCAACAGGGCAGGCAGGATAATCGACAGCTATTCCTTCAAGAATCAGGAGACTGACGTTTCCATGGCGCGCATACCCGACGGCGCCGGCGAGCTCCAGTCCAATTCCCAGCCCAGCCCCGGCTACCCAAACACTGGCGCGGGCTACTCCGCATTCGACGCCGCCAACAGGCTGCCCCTTGGGGGGGTGTACATAAGCGAGTTCGGCGGCTCCACGGGCAGCGTGGCTTCCGACTGGGTGGAAATATACAACTCTACGGGCAGCGCCGTGAGCCTTGCGGGCTACGGCCTGTCCAACAATCCGAAGAACCCCGCAAAGTGGGTATTTCCGGATATATCCATAGAGCCGGGCGAATACCTGCTGCTTTACGCTACGGGCAGCGCCGACAAGGCTCAAAAAAAAAATCTCAAGCTTAATTTCTGCATAAGCTCCACAGGCGAGGCGCTGTTTTTTTTCGACCCCAACGGAAAGCTCATAGACAAGCTCTCCGCAGGGCGCATGAGGTCCGGCCAGAGCTACGGCAGGGACGGCTCGGACAACCGCTTTTACTATGCGGAGCCTACCCCCGGCGCCCAGAACGGCAAGGGGTATGAGGGCATAACCCAGCTCCCGGCCTTCAGCGTCACTCCCGGCATATACGATAATGCCGTTACCGTGGCCATTACCGCAGGCGAGGGGGAGACCATACGCTACACCACCGACTGTACCACTCCAAACGCAAGCTCAGAGGTGTACAGCGGCGAGCTTTCCATCAGCAAAAACTCCGTCATACGGGCCGCAGCCTTCAGGGACGGGTATCTCTCGGGGGACGTGGCTACCGCAACCTATCTTTTCAGGAGCGATGGCGTGAACCATGCCCTGCCGGTGGTGACGCTGGTAACAGATCCGGACAATCTCTGGAACAGCAAGACCGGCATATATGCCACCGGCGACCAGTTTGACCCGGACGCCGCCTCCTACGCGGACACCCTGCAATCCGCCACCTACTATCAGGCAAAGTTCGCCACCGAGGAGCAGGTGGATACCATATGGGAAAAGCCCGCGGCGTTTTCGCTCTTTGACGATAACGGGAAGCAGGTCTTCACCCAGAACGTGGGCATAAGAATAGCAGGCAGCTTTGGCCGCGGCAGGGCCCAGAAGGGCTTCAACGTAATAGCCCGCAAGGAATACGGCAAGGGCTCCATGGAGTACCCCTTCTTCGAGAACCGCCCGTATACGGAATACAAGGCGGTGGTGCTGCGGGCCGGCGCGCAGGATCAGAACCGCAGCAAGATAAGGGACGAGCTGGCCAGCGGGCTTTTAGAGGGAACTGACATAAATATACTCTATCAGGCCTACCGCCCTACGGTGCTTTACCTCAACGGCGAATACTGGGGGGTGTACTTCATGAAGGAAAAGCGCAACCGCTTTTTTGTGGCCCAGCATGAAAACACGGAAAACAACGTGGACTTGGCCATAGGCAAGGGCTTCAAGCAGCGCAGCTACGGCGATAATTCGGACTGGGTGAGCCTTTACGAGTACGCCACCAGCCACGACCTTTCCTCCGCCGAGGCGTATGCCTACGTTTCCGAGCGAATGGACGTGGACAGCTTCCGGGATTACATGATAGCCGAGATATACAACGGCAACACGGACACCTACAATTTCCAGTATTACCGCCTCAAGGGCGGCAAGTGGAAGTTCATATTCTACGACTTCTGCTGGGGCTTCCAGAGCCCAGGCCACGAGACGCTGGCCTTCCGCATGGGCAAGACGCCCAGCGACGTATGCTCTGCAAAGCTCTTTGCCGCCATGCTCCAGAACAAGGGCTGGAGGGACAGCTTCTGCCGCCGCTTCGCGGAGCTCTTGAATACCGCCTTTGCCCCGGAGCGGGTGAGTGCGCTCATAGAAGAGCTTTACGGCTATGTGGAGCCGGAGATAAAGCGGGAGCGGGAAAAGTTCAATAAGGATACGTTTATGGGAGTGAAGCAGCCCAATACAAACCTGGGAACCTACGAGGGCTTCCAGAGCGAGATAAGCAAGCTGAAGGAATTCGCACAGAAGCGGCCCGAGGAGCTGAAGCGGCAGCTTCAAAGCAACCTGGGCCTCAGCGATTCCTACATGAAGGAGGTGTTCGGCTAAAATGGAAAAGGCCAGAAGGCCAGCGCGCCCGAAAAAGCGGCCAGTACAGTACCGCCACGAGCTGAAATACTACATCAACCGGGGAGACTACGAGATACTCTCAAGAAGGCTGCGCTCCTGCATACAGCAGGACGAGAACGCCCAAAGAAACGGCGGCGAGTACTTTATAAGGAGCTTATATTTCGACAGCCCATTTGACGACGCCCTATGGGAAAAGCTGGCAGGCGTCAACGACCGGGACAAGTTCCGCATAAGGGCGTACAACGGCAGCGACGACGTCATCAAGCTCGAGTGCAAGCACAAGGAGGGAAGCTTTATAGCAAAGCAGTCGGTGCGGCTCAGCAGGGCCGAGTGCGACAGCCTTATCGGCGGGGA
>ERZ809207.729-NODE-729-length-11325-cov-4.367081_pt1 | contig 11325 bp, 9 predicted proteins | sample MGYA00520515_ERZ809207 | MGnify/ENA primary metagenome ERZ809207 (study PRJEB31570, sample SAMEA3213009) | Homo sapiens | biome: human-gut; feature: human gut; material: fecal | place: Sweden | collected 2011 ... | reverse complement strand
AAGTGGGAAAAGGCTTATGCATTGGCTGCAGCCTACTATGAGGAAAACGGCAACCTGAATATCCCGCGTTCCTATGTGACAGCGGCTGGTGAACGGCTGGGACAGTGGGTCGCAAGTCAGCAATGGGCGTACCCGAAAGGAAAGCTGACGGACGAGCAGGTCGAACGACTTAACAGAATAGGGATGTACTGGGGCAACCGCAATGACCGCCAGTGGAACGAAGGGTATCAGGAAGCCAAGCGCTACTTTGATGCCCATGGAGACTTGAACGTCCCGGCAGAATATGTGTCACCGGGCGGTTACAACCTCGGGAATTGGGTCAAGCGGCAGCGGTATACCCGCCAGAATCCTGAAAAAAGCTGCGCTGTTCTGACAGAGGAGCGGATTGCAAAGCTGGATGCCATCGGGATGCGGTGGGAGAAAAGCAACCCGAAGCGCTCGTCTGGGTAGGCGGTACAAGCCGAAAGAGTGACAGCAAAAGCGGGTTGAAAATATGCATAAACAAACGTTAAAAGTGTGAGGAAAACATGGGAAAATTGGAAGAATTGAATTACCACGTTGATTTTGGACCGTTCTATGTCCATCTAACTCATAAGCAGAAACGATATCTTGCGGTGAGATCTGTAATTGACCGCGTTCTGGCAGCGTTGGCGCTGATTTTACTTTCACCTTTGTTCTTAGTGGTGAGTATTGCACAGAAACTTAGTGCACCGGATGAGCCTATCTTCTTTTTACAGAAGCGCGTGGGCAAGGGGGCTCATTGCTTCAATATCATCAAGTTCCGGACGATGAAGAGTTCTGCGCCGAAGAATGTGGCAACTGGTGATTTGGAAAGTCCAGAGACGTACATTTCCCGACTGGGACGTTTTCTACGAGACACCAGCATTGATGAGCTGCCGCAGTTGGCAAACGTTGTTCGTGGAGAAATGAGTTTGATTGGCCCTCGTCCGCTGGTGTATACGGAACGTGAGATTCGCTTCCTGCGGCGTTGGTACGGCGTGTACCAGGTGACGCCGGGTATTACCGGCTGGGCGCAGGTCAACGGTCGGGACACGGTGGATGTGTACGACAAAGTCTACTATGACCGGGAATATGTCCAAAACGTCAGTCTGAAATTCGATCTGAAGGTTATTTGGAAAAGTATTCAGGTCGTGCTGGGACGTAAGGACGTTGTGGACGGAAAAATTGACCCGGAGTTCCGGAAGGAAAGCATTGTGATCCTACGGGAGAGCAAAGTGGTGAAGGATATAGAAACAGGCGACTGCAAGGGAATTTCAAATGGAGCAATAGTATGAAAATCTTGGTTGTATGTCAACACTATTGGCCAGAGCCATATCCGCTGACCGATATTTGTGAGGCACTTGTCCAACGAGGACATATAGTCGATCTTGTGACGGATGTACCAAACTATCCAATGGGCGAAACCTATTCGGGGTATGAAAAAGGAAAACGACGTGAAGAAATCCACAATGGTGTGCATATCATCCGATCCTTCACGATTCCACGCAAGCACAATGCCGTATTTCGTCTATTAAATTATTATAGTTACGCGTGGTCCTCCTCCTTACTTGTCAAAAAGTTGCCGGATGATTACGACGTGGTGTTCACCAATCAGACCTCACCAGTCATGATGAGTAGCGCAGCGTTTGCATATGCAAAGAAAAATCACAAAAAAGTAGTGATGTATTGCATGGATTTGTGGCCTGCTTGTTTGGCTGCAGGTGGTGTTTCGGAATCTTCGCCCTTGTATAAGTTTTTTGGTGCTGTGTCCAAAAGATTATATAACAAGCCGGATCGAATCCTGATTACCTCACAGATGTTCAAGGATTATCTCGTTCAGCAACATGGTGTGGAAGAGCAGAAAATTGAGTATTTGCCGCAATATGCGGCAGCACAGTTTGATGAAGTTGAGCAAATTCAAAATGAAAAATCAACGATTGATTTAATGTTTGCTGGCAACATCGGCGCAGCGCAAAGTCTGGAAACGGTACTGAAAGCAGCAGAAATTCTTCGCGAAGAAAGTAACTTGCGGTGGCATATCGTGGGGGATGGCTCCGAACTTGATAACCTCAAAAAAATGGCTGAAGAAAAAAATCTGAGGAATGTCATTTTTTATGGACGGAAACCATCAGATGAAATGCCACAGTATTATGCAATGGCAGATGCGATGCTTGTGACATTGACTGCTGATCGGTTTATTTCGCTGACCCTTCCAGGAAAAGTGCAGACTTATATGGCAGCAGGCAAGCCAATAATCGGTGCGGCAATTGGAGAAATTCCAAATGTGATTGATGCGGCGAAATGCGGGTACTGTGCAAGTGCTGAAGATGCAAAGGGTCTGGCAGAAGCTGTGCTTAAGTTCATTGCAAATGAAAACCGAAAGCAGCTAGGTGAAAATTCACGAGCATATTACGAGCAGCATTTTACACGTGATATGTTCATGAACCATCTTGAGAAGGAACTGAGATGCTATGGGTATAAGAAGGAAGGGGCAACGGCATGAATAAAAATCTCCTGCGTGCGCCAATTGAGTTGGCAAGCCGATTCAACAAAAGCACTGAAACTCAAACTGCTTCTTACCGTAGCGATTTTATGCGTGATCGTGACCGTATTATGTACTGTAATGCGTTCCGTAGACTGGACGGAAAAACGCAGATCTATCTGATCGGGAGCGATGATCACCGCAGAAACCGGTTGACCCACACGTTGGAGGTTGCGCAGATTGCACGTACGATTTCGCAGGCATTGGGCTTGGACGAAGACTTGACCGAGGCTATTGCACTTGGACACGATTTGGGACATACGCCGTTTGGTCATGCGGGCGAGCGGGAGTTGAACCAGATCATGATGCCGGGCAGCACCGTGAAAATTCCGGAATCGCCACTTTACAAGGAAAACCATGACGGTTACAAAATCTGCGAAAAAAGGCTGAAAAAGCCATTGTACGGATTTAAGCACAATCTTCAAAGTGTCCGTGTGGCAGCGCGTCTGGAAAATGGCTACGGTGACAGTGGCTTGAACCTGACCAATTACACTCTTTGGGGAATGATGCATCACTCAAAGTTGGCATACGGCGATGAGGATGGAAGCCCCAATTACTGTGAAATCTTCAATAAGTATCTCGAAGTGGAGGAGGACCATCAAGCGTGGTCATTTGAGAGCTTTATAGTAGCACAAGCGGATGAAATTGCACAATGGCATCACGATTTGGAAGACGCATTGCGAAGCGGGGCAATGTCGGCTAAAGCAGTGTGCAGGAAAATCAGTGAGATCCTGATTACGATCATGAGCGAAAGTGATCTGCGCTGCTTTGAAGAGATGGAACGTGATGCGGAACAGGAAAATTACGACCAGAAGCGTTTTATTACACTGGCATCCAAGGTTGTAGTAAACACGTTGGTCACCTGCATTGTGACCTGCTCTAAACAGAATCTCCAGAAACTCTCGACAGATAACAAGCTGAATGAAAATACCCGTCTCAGCTTTTTCCGGGAACACACAGGAGATGAGGATGATATTAAAAATGCAATTGCATTTGATGTGTACAGTGATGTAAATAACAAGAAAACAATGGATAATCTGGAAAAGTTTGGTGAGGCAATTCGAACTGAGATTCATCATTCGCCAGAAGTGGAACGGATGAATGCAAAAGGTCAGTACATTATCCGTAAGCTGTTTCAGGCATACGCGACACATCCCCAGCAGTTGCCGGATATTTCTATTGTTCAGTTTATGGTGGAGACGCATGAGAAAAATATCCTGTCGGGGGCAAATTATCCCGATATGGTATCTGCATACAAATTGAGTTCTGGCCAAGTCAGAACTGATTTTGACAAGTTCTGGAATGGTGAAAAAGGCAATACAGATAGTAAAGACTTTTCTGTCCGTGTCTGCATGATGCGCAAGATTTGTGACCACATCGCTTCCATGACGGATCATTACGCAGTGGAAGAATATGAAAAATTGTATGGGTGAGAAATGAAGGTTTTATTTATCAATTCAGTATGCGGCATCGGTAGCACTGGCCGCATTTGCACAGATCTTGCACAGCAGCTGGAAGCCGAAGGCAACGAGGTCAAAATCGCCTATGGCCGCAAAGGTACTGTACCGGAGCAGTTTCAGAAATATGCAGTGCGTATTGGCACAGATTTTGACTGCAAGATGCACGCGATTCAGACACGGCTGTTTGATACGCATGGCTTTGGCTCCAAGCACGCGACCAAAGAATTTTTAAAGTGGGCTGAGGAATACAAACCAGACCTGGTGTGGCTCCACAATCTCCATGGCTACTATATCAATGTGGAGATGCTGTTTGATTGGATCAAAAAGCATCCTGAAATGCAGGTGAAATGGACGCTGCATGACTGCTGGGCCTTCACTGGCCATTGCTCGTACTTTACCATGGTAAAGTGCGAGCAATGGAAGAGCCATTGTTCGTACTGCTCTCAGCTTCGCCGCTACCCGGCTTGCTTCGCAATGAGTTCTGTCAGTAAGAATTTTGAGCGAAAGCGCAAGGCTTTTACTGGGGTGAAGAACATGACTCTTATCACCCCCAGCAAGTGGCTTGCCGATTTGACCCGCCAGAGTTTTCTGAAAGAGTATCCCGTCGAGGTGCATTATAACACCATTGATACCAGCATTTTCAAGCCAACCCCCAGCGACTTCCGTGAGCGCTATGGCTTACAGGATAAGATCATTGTGCTGGGCGTTGCTAATGTCTGGGAGGATAGAAAAGGCTTGTTTGATTTTTACAAGCTGGCAGAGATGCTGGATGACCGGTATGTCATTGTGCTGGTCGGTCTGAGCGAAAAGCAGATTAAAAAACTGCCGAAAAATATCAAGGGCATTCAGCGTACTAATAGTCCGCAGGAACTGGCCGCGATTTATACGGCAGCGGATGTGTTTGTGAATCCGACCTATGAAGATAATTATCCGACGGTGAACTTGGAAGCACAGGCGTGTGGAACTAGGGTGATTACTTATGATACAGGTGGATGCAAAGAAACACTACATACTAAAGAGTCTACACTGGTTCAGACTGGGGCTATTCAGGTGGTTGCAGAGATGATAGAGGAAAAAGCATGAAAGTATTATTTATGGCAAATATCCCATCTCCATATCGAGTGGACTTCTTTAATGAGCTTGGAAAATACTGTGACCTTACTGTGACCTTTGAAGGAAGAACAGCAACGGATCGTGATGAAAAATGGAAGGCCGCAGAATCAAAAAACTTCAAGGCTCAGTTCATGAAGGGAATTCGAACCAAAAGCGATCAGTTTTTATGTTTAGAGATTATCAAAGTGATAAAGAGCGGCTTTGATAGAATCATTGTGGGAGGATATTCTACTCCGACTGCGATGCTTGCAATCGAATATATGCGGCTGCACAAAATCCCATTTTGGATTGAGGCTGATGGTGGACTAATATCACAGGATAGTCCTTTGAAATACAGGATAAAACACCATTTTATTTCTGCTGCTTCAGGATGGTTCAGTAGCGGAAAAATGACGACAGAGTACTTGATTCATTATGGTGCTCAAATGGAGAAAATTTGTGAGTACCCATTTACTTCCTTAAAAGAGAAGGATGTTGCTTTAAAAATTTCTGACTCACAAGAAAAAAAATATCTCAAGGAAAAACTAGGGCTCAAGGGAGACGGAATCATAATATCGGTTGGACGTTTTAGTTATCTAGGGGGATATGGAAAAGGGTTTGATGTCCTTTTGAAGGCGATGAAAAGATGCCCTTCATATGGTCTTTATATTATTGGAGATACTCCCACGCAAGAGTTTATTGACATGAAAAAGGAACATGGGCTTTCGAATGTATACTTTGAAGGGTTTAAAAATAAAGATGAATTAAAAGACTACTATAGAGCTGCGGATTTATTTTGTCTTCAAACACGAGGAGATGTTTGGGGTTTAGTAATTAATGAGGCAATGGCAGAAGGACTTCCAGTTATTACCACTGATAAGTGTGTGGCAGGACTTGAATTGGTTGAAAATGGTATAAATGGTTATGTTGTTCCAGTGGAAGACGAAGAGAAATTGTCGAAAAAAATCACGGAGATAATGCAGAATGTTGAACTGCGAAAAAAAATGGAACAAAATAGTTTGAATAAAATAAAAAAATACACAATTGAAAATATGGCAAAAGCACATATAAAAGCTTTTGAAGGTGAAAAAAATGTTGCATTTGGAAGTGGGAAATAAACATAAAATGCTTGGATATCAATGGCTTATTTTGATTTCTACTATCATTACGGTAATTTTACAGATTCCCGCTTTTGAAAACTTGCGCATAATTAATTATTTTATGTGGCCGGTAACAGGCATCCTCGTAATGGTTAGCCAAAAAGGCATTATTGGCAAAACAACAATTGGATTATTTTATGTATTTCTAGAGATTTGGCTTTTTCTCCTATGCGCTCTTTGTACAATGATTACAGGTAAAAGTTATTTGGAGTGCGGTGTATTAAAAATTTTGATTTTGCCGTTGTTCATGTACTGGATTGGTATACAAGTTAACGATAGCGTTTTTTTGAAAAAGATTTTTAAGGGATATATAGTAGCAGCTATAGTGTTGGCAACATATATATATGTGGTATATATTCCATCGTTTAGTACATGGAGTGTTAATGAAGTGTACTTGTATGGATCGAAAAACTCAGCAGCTCAAATTTTCTCATCGGCAGCACTATTGGCATTATATAATGAAACGAAAAAAAAATCAGAAAACGTTTTGAAATTATTAGCAACTGGATATTTGATTCTTGTTACGGCTCTTTTGCAATGTCGAACGGCTATGCTTGGAACCCTTGCCGCAGTTATATTTATAGAGATCGTAGTAAAAAAGAAAAGGCTGAGAACAATGTTTGGAGTGATTTTAGGAACTACAGTCTTGCTAAGAAATGAAAAAGTGCAAAGTTTTGTTCAACAAGCATTTTTGATAAGACAGTATACTGGAAGATCGCTTAACGATTTCTCTAGTGGGCGATTGATGCTATATAAGGTGGCAATTGACAAATTTTCGTTATCTCCTTGGATTGGGATTGGCGACTATTATGTAGATGATTTTTTCATAAATGCTCTTGTTGAAATCGGGATATTGGGAGGAGGGGTAGTGGTTGGATTTTGGATATTTGTTGCCTTGAGAAGTCTACGATTGACAATTAAAAATAACGATGAAATACAAAAAATATTGGGTGCAATGACGGTTTATTATTTTGTTACATCACTCATGGAGGCTTTTCCACCGTTTGGACCGGGAAGTTGTTCTTTTATATTCTGGCTATTACAAGGATACTGTGACGGAATGAATCAAAAGAATATATTAGATAGAAGGGCAGTTTGAAATGTTACAAATTATTATAGCACACCCTGGAAAACAACATTCCTTTCACACGGCAATAGGCGTTAAGAAAACTGGATTTCGGATGCAATATTGCACCACGATTTATGATAAGCCGGGTTCATTGACAAATTTTGTAAAACGCTTTTTAAGCAAAAATGATTCCGAAAAAGCAAATACAAGGCGAAGCCAAGAAATCAATGATTCGGAGGTTCAACAGATTCTTGAGTGGTATGGTCTATATCAATTGTTTATGATGCGCCGGAATATTTCCGGAGATCAATATAATAAAATTAATGATTCACTGAATGTTAGGTTTGGACATAGAGTTGCAAAATTAGCTAAAAAGATGCATGCAGATGCTGTGATTTCCTACGACAACAATTCGATGACACTTTTTTCGGATTTAAAAAGGACGTCTCCTGAAACGATTCGAATTTTGGATGTTTCGGCAGCAAACCGTCTCTATATGAAGGAAATATATAAAGCGGATCAGCACTTGAGCCCGGATTTTGCAGAAAAATTGAAAGAAGAATGTCCGATATTGAAATCGGATGAGATTTGTAAAAGAATTAAAAAAGAATTAGAATTGGCTCAGTATTTTTTGGTCGGAAGTTCATTCGTGAAAAAAAGTCTGGAATATTCAGGGGTAAGAGCAGAGCAAATTTATATCTGTCCATATGGTGTAGATACGAGTAGGTTTTATCGAAAAGACTTTAAAATCAGAAACGAAAGCGAACCGGTTCGATTTGTATTCGTTGGTGGAACTAAAGAATTAAAAGGTCTTTCTTATATGCTGCAAGCGTTTCAAAAAGTAGATCATACAAAAGCAACATTTACAATTATTGGTGCAGACAATCTATGTAAAGAATTGAAGGAAAAATATGCTAAGGATGTTAATTTTGTTGGAATGGTTCTCCATAATTCGTTACCGGACATTCTGCAAAATTATGACGTTATGGTATTTCCATCACTAGGAGAAGGATTTGGATTATCAATTATTGAAGCAATGGCCTGTGGTCTACCAGTTGTGTCGACGACTAATACCGGAGCAAATGACTTTATAAAAGATGGTGAAAATGGATTTATTGTACCCATTCAGGATGCGGATGCAATTGCGGATAAGATGCAGTGGTTTATGAACCATCGTGAAGAAATTTCTCGGATGGGAAAAAATGCAATTAAAACTGCTTCAGACCTTACATGGGATAATTATCACAAAAAGGTTGCCGCCGCAATTAGGGAGATCGTGGAACATGAAAAAGAAAGTCGTTTTGCTGGGTGATAGCATTACACAGGGGTTGGGAAGTAAAAAAATCAATTTTACTCAAGAGTTACAAGAACAGCTGGGCAATGGATATCTGATTGATAATATGGCATTTACAGGGACCACAATACATTATGCAGAAAAGATACTTCCGGAAGTAATGGAAAAACATCCAGAGTATGTCGTGATTGTGTATGGAAATGTAGATGCACAAATTCGTCCATGCAGAACAGGGCATATTTTTTCACATCTTCCAAAGCGTTTTCAAGGAGGTGGAATGCTGATGCCTCGTCCATTTTATTCCCACACTTGGTATAAAAGAATTGGACAAAAGATCGAAAATATGTTGCGGAAAATTTGTAGCAAGCTGATTTATGCAGTAGATGGAACTGAGCAATGGGTACCGCTGGGGGAGTTTCAGGAGGCTTATCAAAATCTTGTAAAGGAACTTAAAAAATGCAAAATAAAACCCATTGTATGTTCCACTGTATACATTGATGAGACTATATTTCCGGGAAGCCTAACACAGTACAAATTATTTAATTCAAAGATTAAAGATATTTCCAATGTAGAAAAGATACCGTATTTGGATTTGTTTTCTCCGTTAAAAGATGCGGTTGATGATGCCGGTTGGAATAGTGTTTACTGCTTTGATCACTTTCACCCAAATGGGGGGGGGTACGGGGTTATTGCAAACCTAATTGCTGAGTTGGTTTTGAAAGAAGAACATTCTCAAACGAAGGAGTAAAACTTCATGGGAAAATTAGCCCGGAATTATATATATAACATTATCTATCAAATTCTTGTTCTAGTGGCACCGATTGTAACTGCACCTTATTTGGCACGTGTTTTAGGGGCGGAACTTCTTGGTACAGCAAATTATGTTGTAACAGTTTCGGGTGTATTTACAACGATTGGATTGCTCGGTATGCAGAATTATGCAATTCGAGAGATAGCGTATGTAAAAAAAGATAAATCTGCTTTGGAAAAGTGCTTTTATGAATTAAGTGCGACGCGGATGATCCTTTTGCTGCTAACCACGCTGCTATATGTTGGATATATTTATATTTCAAAATATCCACAGCTTATGTGGATACAAATTATGTATGTTATTGCAGTGTTTGTAGATCCATGCTGGTTTTATATTGGAATGGAGGACATGGGAAAAGCAGTGGCGCGGAACTTTTTTGCCAAAGTAGCAAATATCATTGGTATTTTTATTTTGGTTAAAACGCAGCAGGACTACATAAAATATGTCTTTTTGCTATCGTTCATGACCTTTTTGGCATCGATTCTCGCCGTACCTCATCTTTGGAGTTACTTTGATATACGTCCTTCAAAAGTATCATTACATGCTATAAGAAAACATTTAAAAGGATCATTGGAATTATTCTGGCCACAAGTGGCTACCATGATTTACTTGTCTGTTGATAAAATCATGCTGGAACATTTTGTATCTTCGAGTGCAGTTGCATTTTATGATCAAGCTGAGAAGATTGTAAAAATTCCTCTGGCTTTTATTACGGTACTAAGTACTGTCATGATGCCACGATTGGCAAGCCAATTTGCGGACGATAATACAGTGCAGGTAAAGAGGTATCTTTCGCAAACAATTTTATTCTCTTCAATGTTGGCTTTTCCAATGATGTTTGGCATAGCAGGTATAGCAGCAAGTTTGATTCCATGGTATTTGGGACCTGAATTTATTCCGGTAGTTCAAGCTATTTGGGTGTTATCACCTATTGTTGTTTTATGTTCACTTGTTGGAATATCTGGGGATCAGTATCTTGTGGCGACAAATCAAACACATGTGATGACAATTTCGTATTTTGTGGCGGCAATAGCCAATGTGCTTGTGGATGCAATGCTTATTCCGCAATATGGCATTGTTGGTGCCGCGATTGGTACTATCGTCGCATATGGGATAAGTCTGATAGTCCAGTATAAAGTTCTTTTAAAAAATATAGATTTAAAAGGTAATATGTTTAAATCAGGAAGATATTTTTTAAAGGCGATTCCAATGTTCGTGGTGGTTGCTGTGATGGATTTAAAAATGCCTGCCACATGGACGACAACAATTTTGCAAATTGGTATAGGAACAGTTGTTTATGGAATGACTTTAATTTTTTGTAAAGATGAGATGCTTGCAATGCTATTGAAAAAATTGCAGCTTTTAGTATTACATGAGAAAACCGCAAATAGGAGGAAATAAAAATGTCTGCATTTGATAACGCAACTCTTATGATCACTGGTGGCACTGGTTCTTTTGGCTCCACCGTTCTGAAGCACTTCTTGGATTCTGACCTGAAGGAGATTCGTATCTTCTCCCGTGACGAAAAGAAACAGGACGATATGCGCCATGAGCTTCAGGCCAAGCATCCGGAGACTGCTGGCAAGGTGAAGTTCTACATCGGTGATGTCCGCAACCCCCAGTCCATTCGTGACGCCATGCCCGGCGTTGACTACATCTTCCACGCTGCCGCTCTGAAGCAGGTCCCGTCCTGCGAGTTTTTCCCCATGCAGGCGGTTCAGACCAACATCATCGGTACTGACAATGTCCTTCATGCTGCTATTGATGCCGGTGTCAAGCGTGTTGTCTGTCTGTCCACCGATAAGGCTGCTTACCCCATTAACGCCATGGGCATCTCCAAGGCCATGATGGAGCACGTTATCTACGCCAACGCCCGTGTGGCTGCCGAGCGGGGCGG
>ERZ809207.724-NODE-724-length-11358-cov-6.246041_pt1 | contig 11358 bp, 14 predicted proteins | sample MGYA00520515_ERZ809207 | MGnify/ENA primary metagenome ERZ809207 (study PRJEB31570, sample SAMEA3213009) | Homo sapiens | biome: human-gut; feature: human gut; material: fecal | place: Sweden | collected 2011 ... | reverse complement strand
GGAATCTTGTTTTGGTGCATATTCTAGCATGGCGATTGATTTTATTTCCAACTTCAATAGCAATTCCTGCGGAACCGCGCTTATTTCATTGCGTATAATTTCGAGCGACATCACCCTTCATTCATGATGCCGCTCCGCGCTTCGGCCATACCATTCTGCCACAAATGAGCTGACCATCGTTGTAATAGCGAGGACTTAAAAGTCCTCGCTATTAGCATACATCGTCTTTCAGCGCGTTCCTGAAAAGGTGCCAGAATTCCTATAACTTAAACGGCTCGTCCGGCATCATGATAGTTTGTTTACATTCATCCATCATCGCCAATTTATCTAGGGTGTATCTGAAAAGTCAAAAATAGCGAAACGTACAAGAAAAAGACACAAATAAGTGGTAGGACAAGGGCAGAAAGAAGTGACAAACATGAAAGCCCGTTGTTAGAGATGGAAAGTCTGCTGCGCGAATACGAAGCCTTCTGCGCGGCAGAAACGGAGCGCTATGACCGGCGCAAGCAGATGAAAGACGATTATGTGTTCCGCAGAAAGGGCATGGAGCTACCGATGACTCCATCAACATTCACATGGCGGTTCAAAAAATCCTCAAAGCGAACGATCTGCCAACAGATCTGAACGTCCACAGCCTGCGCCACACGGCGGCAAGCCTGTTCATCGCCAGCGGCACGGACGTCGACACAGTTGCTGGATTGCTCGGACACAGCCAACCGTCGACCACGCTGGATATCTACACCCACGCGTTTGATAAGAACAAGAAAGCGGCAAGCCATATTATGCAGAGCAGGCTGGAGACTAAGCTATCTTCCGAAAAGCTCTGTCCGGTTGCGCTACGCAGTAAAAACAGATAATTTGAACAATCCTATATAAAAATGCCGTGAAATCATACGATTTCACGGCATTTTGGTACGCCCGACACGATTCGAACGTGCGACCTACAGAGTCGGAGTTTTCAGGCGCATCCTGATAAAATGCTGTGTTTTCAAGGGTTGTGCGGTTTTTACCGACAACACCCGGTTTCTCTGGATTTCCAGAAAACCATTGAAAACACTAGGAAAACTAGCTTTTTCGATTTCTTCAGCGATAGTAGTCAAACAGTAGTCACCATCATGTGACGGCTTCCTGATTTGCCGCTCTTACGCAGGAATTGCACCGCCCGCAAGCGGCTTGCCGCTGCACATGCAGTTACAAATACCCGGCAGCAGTCGAGTGACTGCTGCCGGGTATTTTTGAGGGATTCTGCATTTCAGAGATACTGCAAAGCTAAAATTATCGCCGGTCAGCCGTTGATATCCAGATCGGCTGTGACCTGATAGTAGTCACAGGCGTGGGCGGTGTAGCCGGTGACGGTACTCTTGGAGATCATGTTCATCTGGAGGAACGAGCAGAACACATAGGCGTTATCGTCCAGAATCGTCTGCTGGAGCTTAACGGCCAACTCGCCGCGCTTTTCGGTGTCAAACTCTGTTGCCAGTTCGTCGATCATGGCGTTCACGTCCGTGTTTTCATATGCGCCAAAGTTATAGCTCATGCCGGGTACACAGCAGGATGTGAAGAAATACTGCGGGTCGCCGGACGGCGCTGTGACCATCGCAGAAGCGTAAATATCCCAGCTTGTCATATCAGCGAGGAACTCGCGGCGATTCGCTGTGCAGTTGATATCAACGTCAATTCCGATGTCCTTGAGTGTCGCCTGCGCAGACTCCGCCAGCAGCGGCAGTTCCTGACGGCTGGGGTAGGTCAGCCAGCGGATTGTCAGCTTCACGCCGTCCTTTTCGCGGATGCCGTCGCCGTCAGAGTCGGTCCAGCCCGCGGCTTCCAATACTTCCTTTGCGCTCTCGGGGTCATAGGTTTCGGCCGTCACGTTCTCGCCGCCAAACGTTGCAAACCCGTCCGGGAACGCACCGTTGCCGGGAACGCCGTGACCGTCCAGCAGCGCGGAGACAAAGCCCTGCTTGTCAATGCCCATGGCAATGGCCTTACGAACGGCCGCATCTTGGATAATGGGGCTTGTCATGTTCATGGAGGCAAAGAATGCGCGGGAGGTCTGGATGCTGGAGAACTGATAATTGCCGTTTTCAAAGTTCGGATATGCCTCATACGCCATGCCGTAAGCTGCGTCAATATCGCCGGCCTGCAAAGCCGCCGAGAGGGTATCGCCGTTGGAAAGCGTGCGGATGGTCAGCTCGTCGATTTTCGGCGTACTGTTCCAGTAATTTTCGTTCTTTGTCAGCGTCAGATGATCGTCCGTGACCATGTCTGTCACAACATAAGGACCGGTACCGGCGACAATGCCGACGTCAAAATCACTGGCGTCTACATCGATGATGCAGCCGTAAGGATCGCCCAGATAGTTCATAAGTGCCGGGTTCGGCTCGCTGGTGGTGATGGTTAGAATCTGACCGTCCGCCTGCATGTCGGCAATCTTAGTGTCGCCGGGTGCGCGGTCATGGTTTTCCAGCAGATGCTCGAAACACTGCTTCACGGCTTCTGCGTCCATCTTTCGCCCGCTGGAGAACGTAACATTGTCCTGAAGCGTGATCGTCCACGTGAGGTTGCCGTCGTTTTCCCATGATTTTGCCAGCCACGGCTCAAGCTCCATGCTGTCGGTATAGTGTACCAGCGTTTCGCCGATGCCATAGCGGATGCAGGCCCAGCCGTTGTAGGTACGGTGGGGGTCAACGGTCTCTTCCCAGTTTTCCGAGTTGAACGTCGTATCGCCGATGACCATCGTCTTCTTGGCGGCGGGGTCGGATTCGCCCTGCGACGCGTCCGTCTGGGGCGCGGCCGTTTCCTGTGCGGCAGGCGGTTCGCTTGATGGCTGGCTGGCGTTGCCGCTGCACCCGGCAAGCAGCGTGATCGCAAGACATACGATCAAAAGAAGAGATACTGCTTTTTTCATCTTTTTGTTCCTTTCAGATTTCAAATATTGTTCCAGTCGAACTGGTTGTGTATTGTCTTCTTACAAAACGCTGTCGATCAGGCGCTTTGTATAATCATTCTGCGGATGATAAATTACCGCATCCGGTGCTCCCTGTTCCACGATGTCCCCATGGTACATAACCAGTACCCGGTCGCAGAACTGCTGCACCAGAGAGATGTCATGGCAGATAAACAAAATGGAAAGCGCCGTGCCCTGTTCACAACGAAGCTCGTTCAGAAGCTCCAGAATTTCTTTCTGCACTGTCACATCCAGTGCGGAGGTTGCTTCGTCGCAAATCAGCACCTTCGGCTTTACAGCAAGGGCGCGGGCAATCGCTGCGCGCTGGCACTGTCCGCCGCTGACCTCGTGCGGATACCGCCCGGCAAAGGAAGCAGGCAGTCCGCACCGTTCCAGAAGCCGCTCTGCCTGCGCGTCTGCGTCATGCCGGGTCATCCCGCAGTTTCGCAGGCTTTCCCCAATGCCGTCACCCAATGTGCGGCGTGGGTCAAAGGAATCTGTCGGTGTCTGGAAAACCATCTGCATTTTCCGATAGATCATGCGGAGTGATTTTCCCGTTTTCAGCGTAATGTCCTCGCCATCCAGAAAAATCCTTCCTTCTGTCGCATCCAGAAGCCGCGTGATCAGATTCACCGCCGTTGTCTTTCCGCTGCCGCTTTCGCCGATGATGCCGAGACATTCGCCGGACAGCAGGTCAAAGCTGATGCCATTTACAGCGGTCAAATTGCTCTGTCCGCTGCGGGTAAAGGTTTTTGTCAGATTTTGAACGCGCAGAATCGGCTCCATCTCACGCCCTCCTTAACCGCGGCACGGCAGACAGCAGCATGCGCGTATAGCTTGCCTGCGGATCATGCAGGACCGTCTGCGTTTCTCCGTACTCTACGGTTCTTCCATCCTGCATGACCAGCACCCGGTCTGCCATCGCACCGATGACGCCGATGGTATGCGCAACCAGTACAATTGCGGTTCCGTAGGTCTTGCGCAGCAGGAGCAGCTCTTCTAAAACCTGTTTCTGCACGGAAACATCCAGCGCGGCTGTCGGTTCATCGGCAAACAGAACGCCGGGACGTAGGAGCATTGCTGCCGCAATGCCGACACGCTGCTGCATTCCGCCGGACAGTTCAAAAGGATAGCTGCGCAAAATACGCCTGCCGTCTTCAAAGCCGAGCTTTTCGAGAAGCTCCAATACGCAGCTCTCAAATTCCTTTTTTGTCGCAGAGCCGTGCTGCGTCATGATTTCGTAGAGCTGTGCGCCCACCGTGCGGATCGGGCAGAAGGAGCTGCCTGCGCTCTGAAAGATCATGCCAAGCTCCGGCCCGTTCAGCTTCCGCAGCGCTCTTGCAGGCAGATCCGGAAGGTTCCACCCTTTATACCAGATGTCGCCCCGCGTCACCATGCCGCTGCTTCCGAGCAGCCCCATGGCAGCTTTCAGCAGCGTGGATTTCCCGCAGCCGCTTTCTCCGACAATTCCGAGAATCTCGCCGGGGCGCAGCGTAAAGCTCACATCCTGTACTGCCGGAATTCCGTTGTAGGAAATGTCCACATGGTCATATCGCAGTAATTCTTCCATTGGCTCACCTCCCACGGCTTTTGGGATCCGCGTAGTCCCGAATCGTATCGCCCAGCAGATTAAAGACCATGACAGATATAAAAATTGCAATGCCAGGAGAAAACGTGATCCACGGCGAAGTGGTCATCAGGCTGCGCGTATCGCTCATCATACTGCCCCATTCGGCTGTAGGAGGCTTCGCGCCAAGGCCAAGAAAGCTCAGCGCTGCCAGCTCCATCATCATCGTACCGATATCCAGCATGGCCGTCACCAGAATCGGACCGATGATATTCGGCAGAATGTGTTTGAAAATCAGCTTGCCGGAGCTGCTTCCCGACAGCTTCGCTGCCCTCATCCAGACGGTTTCCTTCTGCGCAAGCGTCTGACTGCGGGCAATACGGGCGTATTTCGGCCACGAGATCGCTGCCAGCGCAATGATTGCGTTTTGAAGTCCTCCGCCCAGAGAACCGGCCACTGCCAATGCGAACACCAGTCCCGGAAAGGCGAGAAACATATCCGAGATGCGCATCAGCACCGTGTCCATCCAGCGCCCGTTCCAGCCGCAGAAGATGCCGACGGCAGTTCCCAGCACGGTAATGACCGCTACCAGCAGAAGCGTGGAGAAAATGCTCGTTCGGCTTCCCACAATAACGCGCGAGAGCATATCGCGCCCATAGCGGTCGGTGCCCAGCAGATGTTCTGCCGAGGGCGGGGCTTTGGCATTGCTCAAATCCTGCAAATAGGGATCGTATGGGGTAAGCTGTTCTGAAAATACAGAAAACAGAATCAGCAGCACGGCAAGCGTTCCAAACACAATCAGTCGGACTTTGACGCTGCTGCGCCGGATTCTCTGTTTGCGGATCGTCGGCTGACTCATACCTCGCTCACCCCCAGTCTGATTCTCGGGTCGAGCGCGTGGTAAAGAAGATCGGTGATTAAGTTTACCATCACATAGATGATTGCCATCCAGACCACATACGCCTGAATGAGTGGATAATCGCGCATCGTGATCGCGTCCACTGCCAGCTTGCCGACGCCGTCCCACATAAAGATGCTTTCAATGATCGCCGTGCCGCCGAGAAGACTTCCGATGGACAGCGCCAGCAGCGTAATAATTGTCAGCATGGAGGATTTCAGAACACTTTTCCAGAGAATCACCCGTCCGCGCACACCGCGCGCTTTTGCGCCCTCCACATAGTCCTTGTTCAGCTCCTCCAGCACAGTGGCGCGCACCTGCCGCATATACTTGGCGGACATGGCAACGGCAAGCGTCAGCGTCGGCAGTACGGCGCTCTGCACAGTCGTCCCGTTTGAGATCACAGGGAAGATGCTCCAGTGGATAGAGAACACCTGCATCAGAAGCAGCGCCACAAAAAAGTTGGGCAGGGAGTTCCCGATAAAGCTGAAAACGCGCAGAAAATAGTCCGTGAATTTATCATGCCGCACCGCCGCCAAAACGCCCAGCGGAATAGAGATGATAACTGTTGCACAAATTGCCAGAACCGTCAGCAGAAGCGTCGCCGGGAGCTTGGACACAAAGGTCTGAAACACGTCGCGCCCGGAAATGTAGCTGATGCCCATGTCTCCGGTCAGTATCCCGCCAACCCATGCCAGATACTGCGTCAAAAACGGCTGATCGAGTCCAAGCTCGGCGCGCTTGGCATCGATGATCTCCTGCGCTACCGCGCCCTTGTCGCCGTAAAGCTCGGTGATCGCGTCGCTGCCCGCGATTCGCATCATGGCGAAGGACAAAAATGTGATGCCGACGAGAACCGGTATGAGCTGCAGAAATCGTTTGAGAATGTATTTTTTCAAAGTGTCTCCTTACTGGAGCAGCGGACATTTCCGCCCTTCCACCAGAAACATTGGTGTTGAGGCGTTGTTGATGCGCTCTTCCTTTGTCCAGACCTGCTTCCAGATCTCCGTATCCGCGGCAGCCTGCATCCCGAGTCCGCGCAGCACCCGCAAATCCCATGCAGGACGCTGGTGCGCGGAAAGCGGTGCCTGCCGTGCGATCGCTTCCATCGCGGAAACATCTGTTCCCGCCGTTTCATCCCGAACATCAGCGCTTTGCAGATTTTCTCTGTCCTGCGCGTGGGCAAGCTGTGCGCCCTCATCCCACAGATAGCGATACCAGTTCGCGTCAAAGTTCAGAAGCACGCCGCCCGGTTTCAAGACGCGCATCCATTGAGCGTAGGCTTTTTCCGGATCATGCAGGTTCCATGTAACATTTCTTGTGACCAGTACATCAAAGGACGCCGTCTGAAAGGCAAGCTTTTCCGCGTTCATCTGCTGAAAGTGAATATGCTTTGCCAGCGCACCGGCATTGTGCCGCGCTTCTTCCAGCATCGACGCCGTATAGTCTACCGCTGTGACCTGATAGCCGAGCTCTGCCAGAATGATCGCGAAAAAGCCCGGCCCGGTGCCAACATCCAGCACCCGGATTTCCTCCGGGCATCTATCCGGGAATCGTGCAGCAATTCTGCCGGAGATTACACCGCGCCAGACTGTTTTCTGGTCAGAGGCAAGTTCTTCCTGATTGACTGTGGAATAACCGGAGGCGCGGTTCGTCCAGTAGTGGATATTTTCTTCCTCATAGGTTGCAAACTGTTTCATGGTATCATCCTCTCTCGTGCAGCGTTATGCTTTCCTTGCCCAAATGCCGAACATCGGCGCGTGCGTCAAATCCAACGTTCCAAGGATTCGCTGCCCGACCGTCACATCTGTCCGGCAGTCGGAAAAACCGATCCTGCGCAAAACACGCAGATCCCACGCGGGGCGCAGCTGCCCAATGTCCATGGTCAAGGTGATCTCGTCATTTTCCTGCTGCAAGGCGTCGGTCATGCCGATATGTCCATACGGGCTGTCCGGCGCGACCTTGCAGTTTTGCATACTGTGGCTGCGCACATTCGCGGCGTAGTCCGCGTCAAAGTTCAGGAGCCAGCCGCCGGGCTTCAAAACCCGGAACCATTCCCGGTAGGCATTCTCCGGTTCCGGAAGCGTCCATGTGAGATTGCGGCTGAGAACCACATCAAAGCTTTCCTCCGCATAGGAAAGTGCCTGCGCGTCCATCTCCCGGAATACAATATCGAGATTTCGCTGTGCGGCAAGTGATCTGGCTTCCTCCAGCATGGCAGGCGTCAGATCAATGCCCTCTACCTGATGCCCGGTTTGTGCCAGCAGCACCGCAAAAAAGCCGGTTCCTGTGCCGACGTCCAGAATCCGCAAATGCTCCTTCTCCGGCAGAAGCATTTCTATCTCACAGAGCCATTTTTGCCCCATTTCATTTTCAAGCTCATTTTTACGCACTGCCCCAAAGTCGTGCGAGCGCAGCGTCCAATAGTGCCGGACGCGCTGCTCCATTGCAGAAATCATTGTCATACTTCCTTTTCCAATTCTCCATATGCGATCATGGGCGCTCCTGTCTCGATTCCAAGAGACGCTGTCTGATACAGTACCACGCCGTCAGTTTCCGCGTGAATCCTGCAAAGCGGCTCGCTGAAAATGTTCCGGATCTCGCCCAGAAGTTCTCCTTTTTGGATTTGATCGCCGGGCTTTTTCCTCGGATACCAACAGCCGCTTGCCGGTGCATCCAGATACCGGCCGTTCTGTACCATCGTGTGGGAATACGATATGGCGGGCGCATCCTTCAGAAATTCAAGTCCGCGCAGGATATTTTTCACATCCGCAATGTCCGCCAGAACCTCATCCTCCAAAAGCAGCCCGCAGCCGCCGCGTTCCAGAATGATCGCGGGAACGCCGCACTGACCTGCGTGGCTGTAAAAACCGTTTCTTGCTTCGGAACGGACCAGATATTTCGCTCCGGTCCATCTTGCCATGCGACAGGACGCCGCGCAGACCTCCGGCTTGGCTGCACCGTGGTAATATGCGTGCGGAATCAGGTTCTCGCAAAAACCGCCGGAATGTAAATCCACCAGACAATCCGTATTTCGGATGATCTCCGTTTCCAGAAACGCAGCAAGCCTCTGTGTCTGTGTGCCGTCGACTGTCCCCGGAAATTCCCGGTTCAGATTTTTGCCGTCATGGGGTACAACGTCTGCGCTGCGCGAGAGAAAGCCATCATAATTGCAGCAATGCAGCAGTAAAATCGTTCCCTGTACATTTTCGGGTGTCAGCTCCTGCGCCAAGCGGATCAATGCTTCTATGCCAATGTACTCCCGGCTGTGAACACCCGCGGAAACCGTAATCGTTTTGCCGGTTTCCCTGCCGCAGATCAACGTGGCAGGGATCGTCATGTCCGTTTGCGGCACATGCAGGAGGATTTTCTCTTTGGTATGTTTTTCGTATTTCATGCTTGTTTCGGTCAGTCCACTTCCTCCGCGGCCACAAACAGGTGTGTGATCTGCACGGGGATCGGCAGGCGGCTCTGTTTGACGGCGCGAAGCACCATGTCCTTGAGCTCGGCGCAGCAGGGCTTGTCCATCGTGACGATGGTGACGCTTGCAACGTCGTTGAGACTGAAAATGTCCGCCAGCTTCACCGTAATATCAAAGTCGTTTTCCGGGCAGCAGATCAGCGGAACACGTCCCTTGGACAGGGCGTCATGGAAGCCCGGATAGGAAAATGCCGAGCAGTCCGCCGCAATGAGCAGGTGCCCGTGATGATAGTAAGGCGAGAGCTTCGGCGCTTTGTAGAGCTTGATCGGCCATTGCACCAGGTCGCTGCTTTCCTGAAGCAGAGCTTCGGGGTTGAACTCACGAACTCGTTTCCATGGGTCAAAATTCTTGTCGATCATAGCGTTCCTCCTCAGCGAATATAGCGGTCAATGGCCTTTTTGAAATCGTCAAGCGTCTGTGTATCGCCGGACTGCACTGCGTCGACAACGCAGTGGTCGAGATGGTCTTTCAAAATTACCTTGGCGATGGATTGCAGCGCGCCAATCACAGCGGAAAGCTGCATCAGAACGTCCGAACAGTCTTCTCCGCTGTCTACCATCGCGCGGACGTGCTGCAAATGCCCGGAGGCTCTTGCCAGCCGGTTCTGAACATATTTCGTGTTTTCATGGTGGTGCAGGTGCTTGTGGCCGTCTGCATGGTCATGGTGGTCATGCTCGTGCGGATGGTCATGCGTGTGTTCATGTTCATGAAAATGCTCCTGATCCAGTTCATCCATGCGTGCCACCACCTTTCATTTTTGTATTTTACAAAATTTCGCGCTGGCTCGTAAGCCTCCCCGGGGGATGAAATTTTGTGTGCGGCACAGAAATCGAAACCCCCTCTGGGGGTCAGCTGCGTAAATAGAACGCTTTACGGGGACTATTCGCCCTTCAAGCGCAGAAATACTTGTTAAATATAGCTGAATTTCTGACAGTATTTTATTCAAAATAGCGGCGCACCCGTCAAATATCCTATACAGGGGATACAAAATGCCCGATGCAACCGCATCGGGCATTTGTGCTTATTTCTTTTTCAGCAGCGACGCTTTTACCGCGCCTTTCGGGTCCTTGACGAGCAGGATCACAAGCCAGATGATGAGTCCCAGCGCGACCACGGACAAACCGAGATAAAAGTCGTTGAGCATATCGATCGGTTCCGGCGTGAAGAACGCTTCATGCAGCTCGGCATATTCAAAAATCGCATCACCGAGCCACATAAGCGACGCGCCCCAGTACATGAGACTCAGTGTACCGAGCCGCATGGTGTTATCCGGCGCGTGCTTGTACCATAGAATCGAGCAGATGATCGCCGCAAATACACAGGTCAGAAGTGTCATTGCATCTCCTCCTTATCGAACGGCAGGCGTCACGCCGGACTCGCGCTTGACGATCTTATCCGCGGCGAGCGCAATGCATCCCCACGCAGCCGTGACCAGAAGTGCCATCGTCACGCCGACGGTCGCCATCTCGTGCAGCATAACTGCCGCATCCTCCGGATTTGCCGCAGCCGTCAAAAACGGGAACCAGGGTACAACTTCGCCATGCCAGACATGCTCATACGCCAGCAGCGCTGCGCCGCCCCAGAGCATATTTTTGAGCCACTTGAGCTTGCGGGAGAACGGGATCTTGCCCTCCACTGCAGCTTCATTTTTCTTCTCTACCTTGGAAACCACACCGGTGACGATGGCTTCCGCAGTCGGAACCAGGAAACATGCCATTGTTTGTTCCTCCTTTTTCTTTGGCGATTTTCGCCGTTTCAGGATACCATCAGTGTAGCGCGACGCATCGGAAAGAAAAAGCTCCCGGGGAGGTTCAAGTCAAAATGATTGTAGAAACTGTAAAACTTGCAGCCTTTATATTGTGCATTTTAGAGAAATATGACACGATACGGAACCCCGTGGGGAGGTTCAGTTTTTTGAAAAACAGTGCGTTTTTCCGCGCAAAACCCCATGTGGGGATATGAAAACACGCGATGTGCGTACAAAAAGCATCCCCCGGGGGAGCTTCCGAATGGGCTTGCGGTCTGCTACAATACAGCCATCGGTTAATACGCTCAACCCAATCCAATCCTAAAACAAAAGCGCGGCGTTTCTTGGGGAAGAAAACGCCGTGTTTTTGTTTGGAACGTAATAGCCGGAGCGCTATCCGCATTTACGGATAGCGCTCCTATTTTTTCTATCATTCTGCGTTGAGCGCCTCGGCAATCTCCTGCGCGATGCGCTGCCGTTCCTCCTCATTCTCTGCCCGCGCATATCGTTCCAGCGCAGCATCCCGCAGATCTGCCGCCTGCCGGGACCACACCTCAAACTCGCCCTTGGTCATCAGTCCGCTTCTGATACGGGCAAAATATTTTTTGTACGCCCGCTGATGCACTTTCCAGACATCGTTATTTTCCACCTTGCTTCGGAAGCTGCTGCTCGCGCCGATCTCACGGCAGGTCTTGCCGTCCTGCCCCGGCGCAGAACC
>ERZ809207.723-NODE-723-length-11373-cov-13.852359_pt1 | contig 11373 bp, 10 predicted proteins | sample MGYA00520515_ERZ809207 | MGnify/ENA primary metagenome ERZ809207 (study PRJEB31570, sample SAMEA3213009) | Homo sapiens | biome: human-gut; feature: human gut; material: fecal | place: Sweden | collected 2011 ... | reverse complement strand
GCCAACCAATATTCGCCTTGCCAAGAACAATATCCCGGTGTTCGCCTAAACAATTCAGTCCTTTTCTCCTCATCTGATATTTCCTCTGCGTATTGGATAAATTCACCATCATACTTTTCTGCTGCCTTACCATTTGCCACACATTCCATGCAAATACAATCCACTTCTCCACTGCAGTACATAGTTGACACATACACATCTGTTTTGTTGCCACAACACTGGCATACATTATTATCGAACTGAACTGCATCTAAAACTTTTTCTTTATCGTAAACATTAGGATGATATTTAAATTTGGGTAATTTCAAAGAATTATCATTCATTTTTGTATCCTCTTCATCTTCACAACTACATCAACTCCGGACAGTTCTCTACATACTCAGAAAACAGCCCCCCACCAATCTCATAATCTCTTAATGCAACTTCCTTGCTACTCATAACCTCAGGGTTCAGTTCGTCAGGCAGAATACAAAGCAGACATTCTTCATCCGACATCGGTAAGTCATATTTGGAAATGCCGTACTTTTCATTAAAAACCCTGCCATTTACCACATAAATTTTAGGATTCTCGTTCATAAGAGGTCATCAAACAAGTAGGAAATACGGAATACCGGACCCTCTTGGAGGAACGATACCTTTGCTTCATCACTTGGGAGCAGATTGCTGTTGATATGGGATACGAACTACGTTATCTCCATAAACTTCACGGGAAAGCACTGGAAGAAGTAAAAATTCCACCTTCCTGCGAAGTGGACATGAAATGACATAGAAAGACACCCACGCCTTCTGATATTATTATAATAGCGAAAATGAAAATTACAGAGAACCTTATGGGAGCAATCCTACAGGGCTTTTCTTATGTCCACACGGAAGGAGAAACACGATGCCAAGGAAACCAAAAACGTCCCTGCTCCTATCCCGGTTGCTGTACTGTTGTTCCTTTTGGTCAGGGCTTTAAGGACATGTCTCCTCCGACAAAGGAATCTTATTCCTATTACCCCTGCATACTTTACCTTATAATACGCATGCTATTAAGGGAAAATTCCCTTAATATGTTGCCGTTTCCCTTATTTTGTGGTAATATTTAAGGGAAATAATCGGAGGTGAAGGAAATGAGAACTTTTAATTACTCTGAAATCAAGAAGCAAAAGTGGGATTCAGATGTTCTTAGCTTAATTGCAGCAATTTATAAAGAGGCCGGTAAACAGGAAATGTACCTGAAACAACGTCCTGAAGAATTAGAAAAACTGGTTGAGATTGCTAAAATACAAAGCACCGAGGCATCAAACGCAATTGAGGGAATTGTTACAACAAGCACTCGTATCAAGCAGATTGTAGAAGAAAAAACAACACCAAAGAACCGTGATGAGCAGGAAATTGCAGGGTATCGCGATGTTCTTAATATTATTCACGAAAGCTTTGATGCAATTCCTATCACACAGAATTATATTTTACAGCTTCACAAAATATTGTATAGCCACATGAATAATCCTATGGCCGGAAGAACTAAAAGTGTACAAAACTATATTAGTGCCACCTATCCAGATGGCCATGTAGAAACTCTGTTCACTCCACTTGCTCCATACGATACTCCACAGGCTTTAGATAGAATATGTGAGGAATATAATCGTGTCATTGGAAATATGGAAGTTGAACCCCTGATTGCAATTCCAATCTTCATTCATGACTTTCTTTGCATCCATCCGTTCAATGATGGAAATGGACGAATGAGCCGTTTGCTTACAACACTTCTGTTATACAGAAATGGCTTTTATGTTGGCAAGTATATTTCATTGGAAGCTAAGATTGCCAAGAACAAGGACCTGTATTACGACGCACTTGGTCAGGCACAAATTGGCTGGCATGAAGGGACAGAGGACTCAGTTCCATTTATCAAGTATTTGCTTGGTACTGTTCTTGCTGCATACAAAGATTTCGAAGAACGTTTTGAACTTGTTGAAACAAAGTTGCCAGCTCTCGAAACAGTCAGACGAGCAACCTTACACAAAATAGGTCGCTTCACAAAGCAGGATATTCGTGAGCTTTGCCCTTCGCTTAGCGTCAGCTCTATAGAGGGCTCACTAAGAAAATTAGTCGCATCTGGTGAACTAAAACGTGAAGGCTCAGGAAAGAACACTTGCTATTTTAGAATGAAATAATACCATTAAGTATTTTATATTTCCCTTAAACATTTCCATTTTTTAAGGGAAAGTCACCGTAATTAAGGTTAAGCATCTGCAACTTATCCTCTGTACCCTTTCATTTTATTTCTTTAGCCACATATCTTATTTTCTAAGATTGCTCTCTTTATCGAAAAAAGCCTTCTCTAATGCATCATATTCTTCTTCAGAACACACTTCCTTACACTTTTTCTGATAGTTCTTTGAACGCTCCAACATATCTATAATCTTATCGCACGGAAACTCTTTACACTGATTACATTTTTCAATACCATGCTTATACAGTATATTTCCTCATAAGGATTATAGCAATTTGTAACAGATGAAAGAAAAGCTGTCTTCCCTTCTATTTTATTTGCTTATCGGCTTTGAGCATCTTTTGATATCTATAAATGTACCCCATTTTTCCTTGTGTCCTGTAAATCTTTTCATGAAACTGGCATAACATTATTTACATCCATGTGGACAGCCCACATATGGATTAATAACATAATCACCGGCAGGGATATTGGATTTTGTCAGATAATCCTTTGCCTCAATTTCCTTTTCAATTATATTCATTATCGAATAGCTCCTCCATGAAAATGACACTCATATATTTTTTCATCTATGTAAAATATTTCTTCATATCCCTGAAACCATACAAACTCGCCATCTATTTTGCAATGATAGTGATAATCTCCTTTTGCATATATCTCTGGACCACGAAATGGCAACTCTGCCGAAACTTGCATAAGCACCTCTTTCAAGAAATTGCCACTGAAATTCTCCCCTATCACACGTCCTACATAGTTCATGCTCCAAACAGGATTCTCACGCAACCCCCGTCAGCTATTTCTACCTAAACCATCTTCCGATATCACAGCTTGAAAAATGATACCAATTATCTACTATCTTAAACTTGTGCATTCTCTCAGTACGAATACCACTGATCTCACCGGGCTTGGGAGTCTTCCCATCTGACGAATATACATATGCCTCTCTGCCATTCAGATTACAAAAAGAGACAAATCCTTTATTCACAACTATACGATCTAAATTCTGTCCATCTAAATAATAATTTTCATAAACCTTCTGGAAGAATTCACGACTTACACCATCGAGTTTAATTTTTCTTGAGTCAGCATAGCAATATAGTGTGTTGTCATCATCTGTAAATGAATAAACTACCTTGGATGTATATTCGTTAGAGTTATAATCGTTCAAGCAAAAAACCGCCACATAATCATATGCGTCAAGTTCCTTAATAAATCTTTTTACAACATACTCATCTGGTCTATTTAATTGCCATATAACCAATACTACAACCAATACTGTTGCAAGAGAAATTATGATCAGTTTTTTATGTCGTAACTTTTTCATTGTAATGTTCCCCTTATTGTTTTCTCAATAATACATATTGATTTTTCTACTTAACCCCATACTCTGCTTCCTTTCGTTCTCTTATAATTTCTCCTTTTTGTATTTTCCTTTTTGCACCCCTTTCTCCATTTGTTGAATAAAATAATAATATTATATTTTATACTGCTATTCAAGAAAATTATTATAACGCTGTATCAATATAGCAATAGTGACAAAACACACTTTACAAATTTTATCCACTGATTAGTTGTCGTCAAACATAATCTTACAATCGCATCGTACCTTTCTCGTTGACAGTGAGCAGCAACCATCGAAATTGCCTACGTCAAGGATTGCTGCAGTGTAACGATGTCACAGGCATCATTACATAACTAAAAAAACAGGGACATGCGGATAAAATCCGCACATCCCTGTGTAACATTTTTATTTATAATGCATTAAGCGTTTTTCTTAACACCAAGTGTTACCTTCTCACCGTTGATGTTCCATTCCTTTGAATATCCGTCAACTGAGCCTGTAACCATATCTGTAGCCATAACGTCTACCTTGATACTGTCGGCATTTGCAGCGATAACTGACTGAACCTTGTCGTTTCCTTCAGCGTAAACAGTTATCTTATCCATTACCTCGAAGCCTGCTTCTTTTCTCATGGTCTGGATCTTTGATACGATCTCTCTTACGAAACCTTCCTCTAAGAGCTCCTCTGAAAGCTTTGTATCGATAACTACGGTTACTCCGCCGTCACTCTCTGAAACGAAGCCATCCATCTGTGCCATATCTATAAGAAGATCTTCTTCAGCAAGGGCGATCTCCATGTCGTCAACTGTGAACTTAAGAGCACCATTTACCTTAAGCTCTGCCATGGCTTCATTTCCGTCTACTGATGAAAGATATGCCTTGATACCGCCAAGGTGCTTGCCATACTTTGGTCCTACTGTTCTAAGCTGTGGCTTGAAGCTGTAGGTTGTGTATGCTGATACATCATCTGAGAATACTACACTCTTGATGTTAAGCTCGTCCTCGATGATTGCCTTCTCCTCACCCTCAAGCTTCTTGTCAGCCTTAACATACATTGTACCGATAGGCTGTCTGTTCTTGATATTTGCAGTGTTTCTTGCAGCACGTCCGAGAACTACGATCTTAAGGATCTCGTCCATAGCTGTCTCAAGCTCAGGGTCTATCATCTGCTCGTCCACTGTAGGGAACTCGCACAGATGAACTGAAAGTGGTGCATCTTTATCTATATTTCTCACAAGATTCTGATAGATATCCTCTGCCATGAATGGGATCATTGGTGCTGCAGTCTCAGCTATTGTAACCAATGCTGTATAAAGAGTCATGTAAGCATTTACCTTATCCTGCTCCATTCCCTTTGCCCAGTATCTCTCACGGCCACGACGAACATACCAGTTACTTAAATCATCAACAAACTCCTCAAGAACTCTTGTGGTCTCAGGGATCTTGTAATTTGCAAGGTTGTTGTCCACTGCCTTAACAGTTGAGTTAAGCTTTGAAAGAAGCCACTTGTCCATAAGTGAAAGCTTCTCGTAGTCAAGCTCGTGCTCTAATGGGTTGAAATTATCTATATTTGCATAAAGTACATAGAAAGCATATGTGTTCCAAAGTGTTCCCATGAACTTTCTCTGACACTCTACTACTGCGTCCTCATGGAATCTGTTAGGAAGCCATGGTGCTGAGTTGCTGTAGAAGTACCATCTGATGGCGTCTGCACCGTACTTGTTCAGTGCGTCCATCGGATCTACAGCGTTACCCTTTGACTTACTCATCTTCTGTCCGTCCTTATCCTGAACGTGACCAAGAACGATTACGTTCTTGAATGGTGCCTGGTCAAAGAGCAGTGTTGATATAGCCATAAGTGAGTAGAACCAGCCTCTTGTCTGGTCAACAGCCTCACTGATGAAGTCAGCAGGGAAATGCTGCTTGAAGATGTCCTCATTTTCAAATGGATAGTGCCACTGTGCAAATGGCATTGATCCTGAATCGAACCAGCAGTCAATAACCTCTGATACTCTGTGCATCTGCTTACCACACTCAGGACACTTGATAGTAACAGCGTCGATGAATGGGCGGTGAAGCTCAATGTCATCAGGACAGTTGTCACTCATGCTCTTAAGCTCTGCCTTTGAACCGATGGCATGTCTGCAGCCGCACTCGCACTCCCAGATATTAAGTGGAGTACCCCAGTAACGGTTTCTTGAAAGTCCCCAGTCCTGAACGTTCTTGAGCCAGTCGCCGAAACGTCCCTTACCAATGCTCTCAGGGATCCAGTTTACTGTATCATTATTCTTAACAAGCTGATCTCTTACTGCTGTCATCTTGATGAACCATGTATCTCTTGCGTAGTAGATAAGTGGCTTGTCACATCTCCAGCAGTGTGGATATTCATGCTCAAACTTAGGTGCGTCGAAGAGGAGTCCTCTGTTGTCAAGGTCTACAAGTACCTTAGGATCTGCGTCCTTTACCCATAAGCCTGCAAATGGTGTCTCTTCTGTCATCTCACCCTTGCTATTTACAAACTGTACAAATGGAAGATCGTACTTTCTTCCTACATTTGCATCGTCCTCACCAAAAGCAGGAGCTATATGAACGATACCTGTACCATCTGTCATTGTTACATATGAATCACATGTGATGTAGTGGCCCTTCTTCTTCTGGGCTGCTGCCTTATCTGCTGCTGCCTGGTAAAGTGGCTCATACTCCTTGTACTCAAGATCCTTTCCTTTGTATGTCTCAAGAATCTCATAAGCCGCTACAGCAGGTGAATCCTCTGTTGCTTCCTTTGCAAGTCCGCCTAATACCTTATCAAGAAGTGCCTCTGCCATGTAATATGTGTATCCGTCAGCAGCCTTAACCTTAACGTAGGTCTCATCCGGATTTACACAGAGGGCTACGTTTGATGGAAGTGTCCAAGGTGTTGTTGTCCATGCAAGGAAATATGCATCCTCACCTATAACCTTAAATCTTACTACTGCTGAACGTTCTTTAACTGTCTTATATCCCTGGGCAACTTCGTGGCTTGAAAGAGGTGTACCACAACGTGGACAATATGGAACGATCTTGAAGCCCTTGTATAAGAGACCCTTATCCCAGATCTTCTTAAGTGCCCACCACTCTGACTCGATGAAGTCATCATGATATGTTACATATGGATTATCCATGTCTGCCCAGAAACCAACTTTTCCTGAGAACTCTTCCCACATGCCCTTATATTTCCATACTGATTCTTTACATTTCTGGATAAATGGCTCAAGACCATACTCTTCTATCTGTTCCTTGCCATCAATTCCAAGAAGCTTCTCAACCTCAAGCTCTACAGGAAGACCGTGAGTATCCCAGCCTGCCTTTCTTACTACATTATGTCCCTTCATTGTCTGATATCTTGGGATCATATCCTTGATTACACGGGTAAGGACATGTCCTATATGTGGCTTACCATTTGCTGTTGGAGGTCCGTCATAGAAAGTATAAGTTGGCAAATCCTTTGTTTCTTCTACACTCTTCTCAAATATCTGGTTTTCCTTCCAGAAATCCAGTACCTTCTGTTCACGCTCTACGAAATCGAGCTTTGTGGATACTTTGTTGTACATCTGATCCATCGTCCTTTCATTTTATTTTTTCAAAAATATAATTTAAAAAGCCCTTCCGTCGTAATCAGGACGAAAGGGCTTGAAATTCGTTATACCACCTATTACCACTATACTTATTGCCTGTGCGACCACAATATCTATGATCCCTTAACCACCTGCAATGCATACACGTTTCCGTTAACGCCGGAAATACGACAGAGCCTACTTGATAAGATCATATCTTTCGGTCTGCAACTCCAGAGTGATATTCGATCAGCCACTACTTGCACCGGGCTTTCACCATCTCCGGCTCGCTTAAAGCTTTCACATGCTGTCTACTGTCTCTGTCATTGTTTTTGATCATGTTTATTTTTAACATGCTTAGTATAGCAACTTATATTTTTATAGTCAATAAGTTATTCTCACTTTTGACCACATTTAATCTGCCTTACTTATATAATGAGTGATACCAATCTGCACTTCCTATAACACTCTGGATATTGCTTATAGTTGTTCCGTCTGCAATCTTTCCGCCGAGGAAATCAAGGAATACGCATACGATAAGGCATACAAGAACTGTTGCTGCCGCTGCGATTATCTTCTGGTTAGGGTTGAGATTTGCAACGTCCATAACTGCCTTGATAGCAAGCATTATTCCGACAAACATGATACTTCTGTAGAGTATATCTGCAAATGAACCAATGGCTCTTACTTCTGTAAGTGCTGCAAGAAGTGAGATTATACAGCTTGCTGCAACTGCAACAGCACCATATGCTGCGGCAATACCTGTAGCTGTGATAGCCTGGTTAAAGTTTACTCCGCCTCTGAATACTATGCCGATAAGTAATGTTGCAACACCGGCAACAGCAAATTCAAGTACAATGACCATGATAAGTGCGTAGAATATAGGATTTGCAAGGTTCTTTCCGCCTATAACCGCAAGTGAAATAAGTACAAACAGGAATGATACAATGGCATGTAAACCAATGAAGATACTTCCTGTAGCTATATTTGCTGATGACATAAGATTTCTTATAGCGTCAGCAGGCGATGTAAGAAGACCTAAGAAGCCCTGGATGCAGTTTGTCACAACCGGATTTGGCTGTGGTCTGTACTGCTGGCCACCCATCGGCTGTCCGTACTGTGGACCACCCATTGGCTGTCCGTACTGCGGGCCGCCCATCGGCTGTCCGTACTGCTGACCACCCATTGGCTGTCCGTACTGTGGGCCGCCCATCGGCTGTCCGTACTGCTGACCACCAATTGGCTGTCCGCCAAACTGCTGACCATTCATTGGCTGTCCGTACTGCTGACCATTCATTGGCTGTCCGCCAAACTGCTGGTTATTCATCTGTGGATTATTCATATTTCCCTGTGGATCCATCTAAATATTACCTCCTTGTTTCCCGAGAAGCACACATATATGTATTGTTAAAGTCTTTGTGCTTCATCCCCTGGTTTAGGTGTACAATGTCCTAATTGCACCCACTGCCATGATATCATTTAATTACGGATTTGTCATTAAAACAATCCAAATTTGCCAAATTATACAGAGATTTTGGGTAATTTTTACCCAAGCGGCCGTCACCCTACCAATATCCGGGTATCCATCGGAACACTGTCGGTGAAGAAGTCCGGGACTTTGGCGGTTTTATTTCTTATTGTTTTTGTGCCCAAGTGGGGATTGCATATGGTTTTTTGCAACTTTTGCGGATATTTTTCAGTAAATATAGTGTTTTTAACTATTTGTTCCCTATTTTTATCAATTTATCAAATCATCTGGTTTTAATCGTGGAATTATACACCTTTTCATGATATTATTAAGATTAGCGATATTTATACCAAACAACCGTAAATTTTGTTTGATATATCAACCGACAGTTTGTATTGGAGATGCCATGAAGAAAATAAGTCTTATAATACCATGCTATAATGAAGCCCCTGCACTTCCATTATTTGCAAAGGAATTGAATAAAGTCATAACTCAGATGAACAAAGAAACTCACGATTACAGCTTTGAAGTATTGCTGATCGACGATGGCTCCACAGATGAGACCAAAGACGTTATGAAGGATCTGTGCCACAGAAGTAATCTCTGTGAAAATCCATCTGACGCCCGTCCTTCCGCCACCGACAAAACAACTTCCAACAAAACAGCTGTTTCAGACGCTTCATTTCCGGAAAATATCGCTTACAAATATATCTCATTTTCAAGGAATTTCGGAAAGGAAGCAGCCATGTATGCAGGTTTCTCCAATGCCTCCGGCGACTATGTGGCAGTTATGGACGCTGATCTTCAGGATCCGCCGACACTTCTGCCTGAGATGATCCACATTCTTGAGACTGAGGACTACGAGAGCGTTGCTACCAGGCGTGTCACCAGAAAGGGCGAACCCCCTATCCGGTCATTTTTCACAAGGCAATTCTATAAGCTCATCAACAAAATTTCCGATGCAAACGTAGTTGACGGTGCCAGGGATTTCCGCCTTATGAAACGCGAGATGGTGGACGCCATCCTTGCCATGAGCGAATACAACAGATTTTCCAAGGGTATATTTGGCTGGATTGGTTTTAAGACCAAATGGATAGAATTTGAAAATATCAACAGAATTGCAGGCGAGACCAAGTGGAGCTTCTTTGGCCTGTTTAAATACGCTGTAAATGGTATCATTAATTTCTCCGAAACTCCTATGTCTGTAGCGTCGGGCTTTGGAATTTTTTGTACCATACTGTCATTTGCCATGTTGCTGTTCTTCTTCATAAGAAAGCTGATATTCGGCGATCCCGTAGCCGGCTGGCCATCTCTGGTCTGTATCATCCTTTTTATTGCAGGACTGCAGTTCCTGTGCATGGGAATAATGGGCAAGTACATTGCGAAAACCTACACAGAAGTGAAGGAGCGGCCGCACTACATCGTCTCCGACAGCGATATTGAAGATATCAAGAAAATAAAATAGGATTGGGACTTTTTGCTCCCAATCCTATTTGTATATTGATAAACACATATTTATCACTTTGTCTTCTACTTTTCAAAGATGTGAACATCACATAATTCATATACACTATCGTAAACGTGTCGCACATTGCATAATCTATATACACTATTGTAAACATGTCGCACTTTGCGTAATCTATATACACTATTGTAAACATGTCGCACTTTGCATAATCTATATACACTATTGTAAGCATGTCGCACTTTGCATAATCTATATACACTATCGTAAACGTGTCGCACATTGCATAATCTATATACACTATTGTAAACATGTCGCACTTTGCGTAATCTATATACACTATTGTAAATATATCGCATCTTTTCCTTTTGCATACAATAATTATCTGAGATATTTTTCTACTTTGTTTTCGATAATCTTAGTGCTTATAATACTCTCTGAAGTTTCAAATGTAGCAATCAATTTTTCACCAATATATATGCCATTTTCTTCATATGCCTGTAACTTCTTTATGGCACTTCTGGCATATATGGGATCGTCCATTCTTCCATCATGTTCCCAGTATATTTCTCCACCGGTTGTAGGCGACAAGAAAGTGAAATCAGGATAAACTATTCCCACACCTCTTAACCGTAATGGTTTTTCATACTTATAGCAAATACCATGATGATAGAAATAATCTGCTAAGATCTTTTCTGATTTTGATCTGACCTGCTCACCCTTCTCTGTCAATATAACTGTCGTCCCTTCTTTAAATTCTTTTCCCCTGTATTCCTGTTTGATCCACTGATCTTTTTTGTCTTCCCAACTTAACTCAATAGGCTCAACCAGCTTTTTCCGTTCTGCATGCATGCTGTCATATATCTTCTGTATCTCATCATTTTCATACCCTTTTAGTAATTTTTCTATTTGTTTCAATCTCTTTTCCGCAAGTCTGCTCACCTTTTCAAGATATGTTTTCTGAGCAAGCAATCTTACCTGTTTCATATTTTCCGCACTCATTCTTGACAAATAAGTTTCTGTGTTACCCTCTGTGCTACTATGTACAACATAATATCTATAAGCTTCTTCATTAACTGAAATCCTTAATTTGCCAGTCACTTCATTCATTTCCTGTAATTGCAGTTGTGTTTGTGTTTTGGTAATAATTTGTTTTAAATATTTTTCTTCAAATAGCAATTTTTCCTTTAATCCATTCAATAATTCCTTCTCCTTGTTATTCGATTTGACTTTGTTTCTCACTTTTTTGATTTTAAGTCATTGTTTTTCCGGAACTTTCTTGACCTG
>ERZ809207.714-NODE-714-length-11447-cov-3.698297_pt1 | contig 11447 bp, 5 predicted proteins | sample MGYA00520515_ERZ809207 | MGnify/ENA primary metagenome ERZ809207 (study PRJEB31570, sample SAMEA3213009) | Homo sapiens | biome: human-gut; feature: human gut; material: fecal | place: Sweden | collected 2011 ... | reverse complement strand
ACACGTGATAGATAAAGGAAATACTCCAGCGGGAATGCACATTTCTATCATGGTAAATGAGATCCTGGATTTCCTGAAAATCCAGCCGGGTGAGACTGGATTTGACGCGACACTCGGATACGGTGGACATACGAAAGCAATGCTGGAATGTCTGAAAGGTGAGGGGCACATCTATGCAACAGATGTTGACCCGGAAGAGTCTGCGAAGACAAGAAAACGTCTGGCAGATCAGGGATTCGGAGAAGACATTTTAAGTATCCGTCTGCAGAATTTCTGCACGATTGATGAGATTGCAAAAGAAGTTGGAGGATTTGATTTTATCCTTGCGGACCTTGGAGTTTCCTCTATGCAGATCGACAATCCGAAGAGAGGATTTTCTTTCAAAGTTGACGGACCGCTGGATCTGCGACTGAACCAGGAGAAGGGAATCAGCGCAGCAGAGCGCCTTGATAACATTTCCGAGGAAGAGCTTGCCGGAATGCTTTACGAGAATTCAGATGAGCCATACTGCGAAGAGCTGGCGAAAGCAATTACAAATGAGATTCGCAGAGGCAATCGCATCGATACAACAACAAAGCTTAGAAATGTGATCGAGAAGACTTTGGATTTCCTTCCGAATAATAAAGAAAAGAAGGACATTATCAAAAAGACTTGCCAGAGAACATTCCAGGCACTTCGCATAGATGTGAATAATGAATTCGAAGTGCTGTATGAATTTATGGAAAAACTTCCGGGAGCATTGAAACCGGGTGGAAGAGTAGCAATTCTTACATTCCATTCCGGAGAGGACAAGCTTGTAAAAAAAGCACTTAAAGCAGGATACAAAGAAGGAATCTATTCCGAATATGCAAGGGACGTTGTACGTCCGTCAGCGCAGGAATGTGCACAGAACGGAAGGGCAAGATCTACGAAGATGCGCTGGGCTGTGAAGGCGGAATAGTTGACTTCAATATAATGAAATGTTATAGTTAGTCAGAAATAATAGCGTTCGGTGCTGTTTGATCAGAGAATATATTTCCATATCCTGATCGAAACAGGTAAAAGGGAAACAGGTGCAAGACCTGTACGAACTCGTCACTGTGAGCAGAGATGCGGTCTTCTTAGAAATTAGATTTCAGAAGACCGCTCCTATACAGACAAGTGTGGAGAGTCCGCACATCCACTGGGAGACCGGGAAGGTGTTCTGTATAGAAGATCTGTAAGTCAGGAAACCTGCCGGCCGTTGGTGCGGGGAATATACGAATTCCAGATCACGAGTAATTGATTGTACCGAAAAAATCATTCATTCGATTCAGGATAATTCTATCCATTTTCCGTATTTTATAATTCACAACTTAAGAGGAGACAAAAAAGAAATGAAAAATAAGAGCAGATGGCTTGCGCTTATGCTGACAGGTTCTATGGTGATTTCACCATTGTCTTATACAAGAACATATGCGGCAGAAAATGAGCAGCAGTGTGAGACAAATTTACAGGAAACTGTAGAGGTGGAAGAAGCTGATTTAGATAAGAAACAAGATGAGAGTCAGACAGAAGACGCAGGAAATGTTAAAGAAGATAAAGGAAATGACGATTTAACAAAAGAAGATCGGACAGAGGAATCTGATAAAGTTGATAATTCTTCGGATAAATCAGATAATCAGAATTCCATCGAAGCAGAAACAAAACCAAATTTAGAGAATAACTCAGAAAATAATTCAGAAGAGAAAGATACAGAAACCACCGGGAAAAATCCAGGCACAACTGTCTCAGATCAGGTTGCAGACGAAAAAGCTAATAACAAGGATACACAGATAAAAGATGAGACAGGAAAGTCAGAACCTTCTACGGATTCTAACGATTCTACGACTACTCCGGAACCGGAACTTCCGCCACTGCAGGAGGCTCCTTCTGTAACAGGAGAATCTGTGAAGGTAGTAAAAGAAAACGCCGAAGAGTTCGCAATGTTCAAGGTCAGCAAGTCAACAGTTACGAAAAAAGATGGTGAGCTTGAAATTACAATTAAGACAGAAAAAGCACATTATGATGCACTTTATCTTGGCTCTAAAGATGACCTTCTGAAGTCTTCCATAATTGAAGGAACAAAGACAGAAGATGGAGGAATGACATTTACTTTTAAAGTGCCGCAGGCGCAGGCAGGACAGACAATTCCGGTATCTTTGAGAAGATCAAAAAAGCAAACTTGGTATGATACGATGTATCTGTGGATGTATATCCCAACTCCGGAAGAAACATCAACACCAGAACCATCACCGGAACCAACGCCAACACCGACACCGGAAGCAACAGTAGCAAACGGAATCTACAGTATGGACGTAACTTCCAGTTCTTCCATGTTTAAAGTAGTGGATTGTATTCTGACAGCAAAAGACGGAAAAATGAGCGCCGTGCTTACATTAAGCGGAACCGGTTACGGCTATTTGTATATGGGAACAAAGGAAGAGGCTGCAAGCGCAGATCAGTCATCCTGGATTCCATATCAGGTGAATGAAGAAGGAAAATACACTTATACTGTTCCGGTAGAAGCGTTGGATAAGGAAATCGCAGTAGCAGCATATTCCATTAAAAAAGGAATCTGGTATGACAGAACGCTGACTTTCCAGTCAGAGACAATGAAGAAGATTGCCGATCTTAATTCTACAGATTCTGAGAATAAAGGTGATTCCGGAAACAACGGAAACACAGGAAATCCCGGAACTACTGGTGGTTCCAACAATACTGGTAATACAGGAACGAACAATTCTGCTTTCCCAGGCGGTTCTGTATCTGGAACTAATTCAGGAAAAACAGATGGAAATGACGGAAAAGCAGATAATGTATCAAAATACGAATCCGACACAAGCGGCTCTACTTCTCATGTAGACAGTGGAACAACACTGAAAGATGGTGTATATACTCCGGATCGTTTTACCTGGTCAGGTGGAACAGGTAAGGTTCAAATCACTTGTAATAAAGTAACGATTAAGAACGGACAGGCTTATGCAACGCTCGTGTTCAGCAGTGATCATTATCAGTATGTGAAAGCGAACGGAAATAAGTATTACACAACAAAGGGCGGCGGATCAGCGACAGCTGTTATCCCGGTTGCATTGAATCAGAATAATAAGATTATTGGAATGACAGATAAAATGTCTGTCGCACATGAGATAGAATATACGATTTTCATTTATCTTGCAGCGGCGAATGGAGGAACATCTGCAAACGGAACAGATGTTTCAACAAGCAGTAACCAGAAGCTGGATGAAAAAGCACCTGAAATCATAGGTTTGGAATATCAGTCAGAGACAAAGCTTGACTATGCAGAATATTTCAAGATTTATCATTATGATCAGGGGATTGTACTTCTTGAAATCGATATGACGAAGGACACAGCAAGAGACCCTGAAAAAGCAGAGAAAACAAAGTCTGAAAATGAGAAGTCTGCAGAAGATAAAGAGAAGTCTTCCAAGAAGAAAGTAGCTTCTGTTACGATCAATAGATCAGAAGATTCTAAGAACTCAGATGCAGAAAGCAAAGTAGATGCTTCTGTCGAGGAATCCGCAGCTTCGGATAACAACGGCACAAGTGAACAGGAACTGGCAGCAGAGCTTTACAAGGGAAATGTTGTGAAATATCTGATCGTTCCGGAGGATGTGGAAGTTCCGGTTGGTCTTGAGCAGGATATGATCATTGTGAAGAAACCTGTAGATCATACTTATGCAGAGTCTGATGAGATTCTGAATACGATGAAAGATCTCGATCTTCTTGATAATATTGCGGCAGTTGGAATGAAGAGCAAAGACTGTACAGTATCCGAGATTGCTGATAAGATGAAAGCAAAAGACGGAGAGAAGAATGCTGAAGTTGCATATGCAGGAACAGCGGACAAGCTGAAGTTGAAGAACCTTGTGAAGAGTGAAGTGAATCTTGCTTTGTTTACAGGAGATATTCTTCCAAGAGAAGATTCTGAGGAAAATGCAGCGAAAGATACTGACAAAATAGCAGATAAAGGCAGTAAAGATACAAAAGAGACTCTGACAGTAGAAGAGAAGACGGAACAGTTCGAAGAGCTGACAGAAAAGCTTGCAATGCTTGGTATTCCGGTTTTTGTTGATCGTTCTTCCGAGGAAAAGACAGAACTTGGAAAGCAGGAGTGGATCAAGGTTTACGGTGTTCTCTACGGATGTGAAGAGCTGACGAACGAGAAGTTTGATGCGGCAGTAGCAGCGGCAGAGAAATAGGAGAGAAAAATAGAATGAAGATAAGAAGATGCAGAATCACAGCGTTAATGCTTTCAGCTGCACTTCTGCTCGGAGGCTGCGGTTCTACCGCAGCCTCCGGTGGAAACAGCGGTAATAATTCAGCAGGTACAGATGTAACAAAGGATAAGACCAAAGATGCAGCCGACAAGACAAAAAAAGCACCGGAAATCGAAGGGCTTACCTATGAATCTACAATGGATCTGACTTACGCGACAGAATTCGATGTATACTATTATAAGGATGGATATAAGTTGATCGATGTCCATGAAGATAAGCAATATCTGATCGTTCCGGAAGGTGAAGAAGAACCGGAAAATCTGGCGGATGATATTGTTGTGATCCAGCAGCCGACAGAGAATATTTATATGGCGGCGACAGCATCCATGTCTCTGTTTGATGCAATCGGCGGAATTGACAAGGTGAAATTCTCCGGGCTTGAGGCTTCCGGCTGGTATGTAGAGAGTGCAAAGGAAGCAATGGAATCCGGAGCGATGACATTTGCGGGAAAATACAGCGAACCGGATTATGAGACTCTCGTTGACGGAGACTGTGATCTGGCAATCGAATCAACGATGATCCTTCATACACCGAAAGTACAGGAAATGATCGAAGATCTTGGGATTCCGGTATTTGTAGATTACTCCAGTTATGAGTCACATCCGCTTGGAAGAACCGAGTGGATCAAGCTTTATGGGGCGCTTCTGAATAAAGAGGAAGAAGCGGATACATTTTTTGACCAGCAGGCTCATGTAATCGAGGAACTGAAAGGCTTCGAGAACACGGAAAAGACGGTTGCTTATTTCTATGTGAGTACGGATGGTTCAATCGTTGTGAGAAAATCTGACGATTATATTCCGTCAATGATCGAAATCGCAGGTGGAAGATATGCGTTCAAAGATCTGAAGAATCCGGACAGTAACGCACCATCTGTTAAACTGACGATGGAGGAATTCTATGCGACTGCTGTAGATGCAGATTATCTGATCTACAACGGGACGATCGACGGACAGGTAAATAGTATCAGTGAACTGGAAGCAAAGAATGAATTGTTCTCCGAATTCAAGGCGGTGAAAGACGGAAATGTCTGGTATACCGGAAAGAACTTATATCAGGCAACAGATACAGTCGGAGAGCTGATCAAAGATATGCATCTGATGCTGACAGACAGTGATGCATCTCAGATGACATTTCTTGAAAAGATGGAGTAGAAGAATGGAGCAGACAAGTTTTCATCAGGAAAATTTCAGACGGCGTACAAGATACACAGCGGTATTTCTGATTCTTGCAGCAGTATTTTGTGTTGTGACAGTGCTAAATATCAATACCGGAAATGTTCATATTCCGGTGCCTAAGATTCTGCGCATTCTCTTTCTGAAAGAAGGAGCGGCGACAGAGTACAATATTATATGGAAGATCCGTCTTCCGAGAATTCTGATGGCAGCATTGCTTGGTGGTGCATTGTCTCTTTCAGGTTTTTTGCTGCAGACATTTTTTTCCAATCCTATTGCCGGACCTTTCGTTCTCGGAATTTCTTCCGGAGCGAAAATGGTCGTGGCACTTACAATGATCGTGTATTTGAAATATATCGGAAGATTTTCTTCGTATACACTGATTCTTGCAGCATTTATCGGGTCGCTGATCTCGACGGGATTTATCCTTCTGATGTCGAAAAAAGTGCAGCATATGGCGTCTCTTCTTGTCGGGGGAATCATGATTGGATATATCTGTTCGGCTATCACGGATTTTGTTGTGACATTTGCGGATGATTCTGATATTGTGAATCTACACGGATGGTCACAGGGAAGTTTTTCCGGAATGAGCTGGAGCAATATTCGTGTGGCAGCAGTGGTTGTCGGACTTGCGGTGCTGTTTACATTTTTCCTGTCCAAACCAATCAGTGCATATCAATTGGGAGAAGCATATGCGCAGAGTATGGGAGTCAACATCAAGACGTTTCGCGTGATTTTGATTTTGCTTTCCAGTATTCTGTCAGCGTGTGTGACAGCATTTGCGGGACCGATTTCCTTCGTGGGAATCGCAGTTCCGTTTCTTGCAAGGAAGGCATTTGGAACGTCAAAACCGATCGTGGTTATACCGGGAACGTTCTTTATGGGAGCTGTGTTCTGTATGATCTGTGACTTGATCGCACGAATGGCACTGGCACCGGTGGAATTGAATATCAGTACGGTGACTTCTATTCTGGGTGCACCGATCGTTATCTATATGATGATACCGAAGGGAGGAAGAAAATAAGATGGTAGATTATTATTTTCAAATGAAAGACCTGTCGGTAGGTTATAATGGAAACTCCCTGATCCGTGATATTAATATCGGGATCAACAAGGGGGAGATCGTGACTTTGATCGGGCCGAATGGTTCAGGAAAGTCAACGATTTTGAAAAGTATTACAAGACAGCTGAAAGTCGTTGGAGGAAATGTATTTTTTGACGATACTTCTCTTCTGAAACTGCCGTACAAAGAGCTGGCGTCTAAGATGGCGGTCGTGTTGACGGATCGGATCAAGACAGAGTTGATGACTTGTCATGATATTGTGGCGACCGGACGCTATCCTTACACAGGACGACTTGGGATTCTGACGCAGGAAGATGAATGTCTGGTGGAAGAGGCGATGCAGGCGGTGCATGCGCAGGAGCTCGGCAACCGTGATTTTAATGCGATTAGTGACGGACAGAAGCAGCGCGTTCTGCTGGCGAGAGCAATCTGTCAGGACACGGATGTGATCGTTTTAGATGAGCCGACTTCATTCCTGGATGTAAAATATAAGTTGGAGCTGTTGTCTATCCTTGAGCGGATGGCAAGGCAGAAGAAGATTACGGTGATTATGTCTCTTCATGAAATCGATCTGGCACAGAAGATTTCAGATAAGATCATCTGTGTCAAAGGCGAGACGATTTCACATTACGGAAGCCCGGAAGAAGTATTTACAGAAGAAATCATTCGCGAATTGTATGGAATCAATAATGGATATTTTGACCCGCTTTTTGGAAGTATTGAACTTCCTGCGCCGGAGGGTGAGCCGGAAGTGTTCGTGATCTCTTCCGGCGGAACTGGAATCCCGGTTTATCGAAGACTTCAGAAGGAGCACATCCCGTTTGCGGCAGGTATTTTATATGAAAATGATATGGATTACCGGCTGGCAAGATTACTTGCGGCAGAAGTGATCACGGAAGAACCGTTTGAGGAGATTCGGGAAGAAACGCTTCAGAAAGCATTTGAGACAATAGGGAAATGTAAGCGTGTGATCAATGCCGGAGTGAAGATCGGAACATGGAATATAGGGATTGAGAGATTGCTTGAACGAGCAGAAATAGAAGGGAAATTATAAATACGTATAAAAATGAGCCGAGATAGCATTTTAAATGTGTTTTAAAAAGCGCTGTCAACGCTCTTTTTTGTTGCTATTCATGATTGTGAATGGTAGAATAGAACAGTATAGGCTATAAAAAAGATGGGAAAATAGCAGTACAGACTGTTATGTGATGGGAGGCAATTTATGAGTAACAATGGACAATCAGCAAAGAGAGCAAGCTTCTCGGGTAAAATTGGATATGTGCTTGCTGTTGCAGGCTCAGCAGTCGGCCTGGGAAATATCTGGAGATTCCCGTATCTGGCTGCGAAATATGGAGGGGGAATCTTCCTTCTCGTTTATCTGATTCTGACCGTATCTTTTGGATATGTTCTGATCATGTCAGAGACAGCACTTGGAAGAATGACAAGAAAAAGTCCGGTTGGAGCTTTTCAGACATTTGGTAAGACAAAATCATTTAAGATCGGCGGATGGCTCAATGCAATAATCCCTATGCTGATCGTGCCGTATTATAGTTCGATCGGTGGCTGGGTTATCAAGTACCTTGCAGAGTATTTGAAAGGAAATGTGCAGACTGTTGCACAGGACGGATATTTTACAGAATTTATTTCAGATTCTTTTCAGGTAGAAGCATGGTTCATCGTGTTTTCTATTCTTGTATTCTGCGTTATCCTGGCAGGAGTTGAGAATGGTGTAGAGCGAGTATCTAAGATTATGATGCCAATCCTTGTTATCCTTGCGGTTATCGTAGCAATTTATTCTGTAACAAGACCGGGAGCAATTGAAGGTGTGAAGTATTTCCTGATTCCGAATCCAAAGCACTTCTCAGCAATGACGGTTGTTGCGGCAATGGGACAGATGTTCTACTCCCTGTCAATCGCGATGGGAATTTTGTATACATATGGTTCTTATATTGGTAAAGACGTTGATCTTGAGAAGAGTACAACACAGGTTGAGATTTTCGATACAGCAATCGCAATGCTCGCAGGACTTATGATCATTCCGGCTGTATTTGCATTCTCTGGTGGAAACCCGGACAATCTGCAGGCAGGACCATCTCTGATGTTCATCACACTTCCGAAGGTATTCGCAAGTATGGGCGTTGGAAGGCTGGCTGGTATCCTGTTCTTCATATTGGTACTTCTTGCAGCAGTGACAAGTGCAATCTCACTTCTGGAGACAAGCGTATCTACATTCCAGGATGAACTTCACTGGAGCAGACCGAAATGCTGTATCCTTATGGTTGCTGTTATGCTTATAATCGGAACCTTATCTTCTATGGGATATGGAGTATTGAGCTTTATTCAGATTTTCGGAATGGCATGTCTGGACTTCTTTGACTTCCTGACAAATTCAGTGATGATGCCACTTGCAGCACTTGCAACATGCTTCTTGATCGTTCGTACCGTTGGATTTGACAAGATTGCAAGGGAGATTGAGCAGTCATCTGCATTTAAGAGAAAGAAATTATACATGTTCTTTATGAAATATCTGGCACCGATCTGCCTGATTATTATATTATTAAGTTCTATTGCAAATGTATTGGGAATTATTTCTATGTAATGGAAAATGCTTGTTAAAATAGACAAGTAATCTTGCTGTAAATCTACCTGCATGGTATAATATGACTAGACTTGTAAAGTTTAGAAACAGTTCAGCCATACAACGAAGTGGTCATAAACTGACAGTCTTACGTTGTATGGCTGAATTGCAATAATTTTACATTTTAAGTAAATGATAGGAGTGATTAAGATGTATCAGGAAGAGTATAAGCGCTGGATGGCAGCAGACCTGGAAGACGCAGATCTGATGCCGGAGTTAACTAAAATCGAGGGAAATGATGACGAGATCAAGGAGCGTTTCGCAGTTGCTCTGAAGTTTGGAACAGCCGGACTTCGTGGTGTACTTGGAGCAGGAACGAATAGAATGAATATCTATGTTGTTCGTCAGGCTACACAGGGACTCGCTAACTGGGTAAAGACACAGGGCGGTACACAGACAGTAGCAATCAGTTACGACAGCCGTCTCAAGAGTGATGTGTTTGCGAAGACAGCAGCAGGAGTTCTTGCAGCGAACGGAATTAAAGTAAGAATCTACGATGCTCTGATGCCGGTGCCGGCACTTTCCTTTGCAACACGCTATTATAACTGTAACGCAGGTGTTATGGTAACAGCATCCCACAACCCGGCGAAGTATAACGGATATAAGGCATACGGACCGGATGGATGCCAGATGACAGATGATGCAGCAGCAATCGTATATGAAGAGATCCAGAAGACAGATGTACTTACAGGTGCGAAGTATATGTCCTTCGCTCAGGGAGTTGAGGAAGGTCTGATCCGCTTTGTAGGAGATGACTGTAAGGATGCACTGTATGAGGCAATCGAGTCCCGTCAGGTTCGTCCGGGTCTGTGCAAGAGCGCAGGACTTAAGCTCGTATACAGCCCACTGAATGGATCTGGATTAGTACCGGTAACACGTGTACTTAAAGACATCGGAATCACAGATGTAACAATCGTACCGGAGCAGGAGTACCCGAATGGATATTTCACAACATGCAGCTACCCGAACCCAGAGATCTTTGCAGCACTTGAGCTGGGACTGAATCTTGCGAAAGAGACAGGTGCAGACCTCATGCTTGCAACAGACCCAGATGCAGACCGTGTAGGAATCGCTATGAAGTGCCCGGACGGATCTTACGAGCTCGTTTCAGGAAATGAAGTCGGAGTTCTTCTTCTTGACTACATCGCAGCAGGACGTATCGAGAAAGGCACAATGCCTGAGAAACCGGTAGCAGTGAAATCTCTCGTATCTACACCACTTGCAGATGCAGTTGCAGAGCATTACGGAGTAGAACTTCGCAACGTACTGACAGGATTCAAATGGATCGGAGATCAGATTGCGAACCTCGAGGCAGCAGGAGAAGTTGACCGTTTTATCTTCGGATTTGAAGAGAGCTACGGATACCTTGCAGGACCTTATGTACGTGATAAAGATGCAATCATCGGATCTATGCTGATCTGTGAGATGGCCGCTTACTACAGAAGCATCGGAAGCTCACTGAAACAGAGACTGGAAGAGATCTACGCACAGTACGGACGTTATCTCAACAAGATCGATAGCTTTGAATTCCCGGGACTGAGCGGAATGGATAAGATGTCAGGAATCATGGAAAATCTTCGTAAGAATCCTCTGGAAGAGATCGCAGGATACAAAGTAGCCAGCGTGATCGATTACGAGAAGACAGAAGAAACAGGACTTCCGAAGGCTAACGTACTTGTTTACAAACTGGAGAACAACGAGACAGTAATCGTTCGTCCATCCGGAACAGAGCCGAAGATCAAGATCTACTACACAACACTTGGTAAAGATCTTGCAGAGGCAGAAGCTGAGAAAGAGAAGCTTGCAGAAGCACTGAAACCTATTATGGAGTAATAGAAGATGGAAAGGGGATCAGATATCTGGTCTCCTTTTTCACTGTCGCAAAAAATAAGTAGTAAATATGTAGCATATATGTTAAAATCAATACATTACAGTAAAGTAATAAAGTGATTAGAGAACGAAACAGATGGAGGAATATTACGATGTATATAACATGTCTTGATGTAGAGGGAGTACTTGTACCGGAGATCTGGATTGCATTCGCAGAGGCGAGTGGAATTCCGGAACTCAAGAAGACAACAAGAGACGAACCTGACTATGATAAACTGATGAATTGGAGACTTGGAATTCTGAAAGAGCATGGTCTCGGACTGAAAGAGATCCAGGAGACAATCGCAAAGATCGATCCGCTTCCGGGAGCGAGAGAGTTCTTAGATGAGCTCCGCACATTCAGCCAGGTAATCCTGATCAGTGATACATTTACACAGTTTGCCACA
>ERZ809207.713-NODE-713-length-11459-cov-5.284462_pt1 | contig 11459 bp, 8 predicted proteins | sample MGYA00520515_ERZ809207 | MGnify/ENA primary metagenome ERZ809207 (study PRJEB31570, sample SAMEA3213009) | Homo sapiens | biome: human-gut; feature: human gut; material: fecal | place: Sweden | collected 2011 ... | reverse complement strand
GCGAAGAAGTCGGGGTAGGAGATGGCGACGACCTCAGGCTCGTCGATGCGGCTCGCGCCCTCGGCGGCAAGTCCCAGAACCGCAAGGCTCATCGCGATGCGGTGGTCGCCGCAGGCGTCCGCCGTGCCGCCGGAAAGGCGTGCGCGGCCAGAAATGACCAAGCCGTCCGGCAGCTCCCGCACGCTGCCGCCGAGCGCGGAAATCAATGCCGCCGTCGTTTGCAGACGGTCAGATTCCTTCAGCCGCAGCCGCGCCGCATTTATGATCCGCGTTTCGCCTTCGCAGAGCGCGGCAAGGCACGAAACGACCGGGACCAAATCAGGAATTGGCCCCGCGTCCAGCGTAATCCCATGCAGCGCACCGCGCCGCACTGTGACGCTCTGCCCGGAAATGGTCAGCTCTGCGCCGAACCGCGTCAGAATCTCCATAATGGCCCGGTCGGCCTGCAAGGACGCGGGATTTAACCTGAATACACTCACGCCCGTCTCTGTCAGCGCACCCATGCACAGGAAAAACGCTGCGCTTGACCAGTCGCCCTCGACCACCTGCACGGCAGGCGCCGCCTAGCGCTGCCCGCCGCTGATCTGCCAGACCTGTCTGTGCTTTTTCATGATAATTCCCGCCTCCGCAAGCGCCTGCTCCGTCATGGCGACGTATCGCTCCGATTGGAGCGCGCCCGTGACCGTCAGCGTGCTGTTTCCGCTCAGAAGCGGCAGCGCGAACAAAAGCCCGGAAATAAACTGCGAGGAAACATTGCCGGGCAGGGAATAGTCTCCCGCGCACAGCTGCCCGTCCGTGTACAGAACGATCCCGTCCTGCCGCAGCCGCATTCCATGCGCCTCCAGAACCTCCCACAGCGGGGACAAAGGGCGCTCCGGCAGTCGCCCATGCATCCGAACCTCCGCCCGAACGCCGAGCGCACCGAGCACCGGCAGCAGAAACCGCAGCGTCGACCCGCTTTCGCCCACGTCAAGCTTTGCATTTGCGGGGCGTGCTCCGATTGGGGTGATCAACAGCCCAGCCGTTTCCTGCGTAAGCTGCGCGCCGAGCGCTTCCAGACACTGCACCGTCGCCTCAATATCCGCGCTGAAGCCGTCCAGAACCAGCCGGGACGGCGCTTCGGAGAGCGCCGCGCAGATGAGCATCCGGTGCGCCTGCGATTTGGAGGCCGGAATCTGAACCGCGCCCGTGCGCGGGCCGGGCGACATCGTCCGCGTCATTTCGCACCTCCGGCCCTCAGCCAGTCGGAAATTTCGGAGGCCGGGGTCTTTCGTATTTCGCAGCTTCCGACAGCCGTTGGAACGATCAGATTGATCGAGCCGCCGGAGGCTTTCTTGTCGTGTAGAATCGTTCCAAGCATCTGTTCGACCGGATATGCGCAGTCGACCGGCAGGCCGTACTGCCGCAGCAGCGCCAGCACCGCGTCCCGCGTCCCGGCGGTGCAGAGGCCAAGCTGTGCAGCCGACCGCACGATCATCGCCATGCCGATGGCGACGGCGGAGCCGTGGCTGACGGCAAAGCCGCTGCACGCCTCGATCCCATGGCCGAAGGTATGGCCGAGATTCAGAAGCTGCCGCTGTCCGCGGTCAAATTCATCCTGCGCAACAATATCGCGCTTCATCCGCACGCACGTTTCGATGATATGCTCCAGCTGCGCATGCGGCGGCGTGCAGTTCAATTCCTCGAAAAACGGCGCGTTTCCAAGCACCGCGTATTTGATGACCTCCGCGCAGCCGTCGCGGAAAATTTCGTCCGGCAGGGAATCCAGACAGTCCGGGTCACAGAGCACGAGCCACGGCTGATAAAACGTCCCGGCCAGATTTTTTCCGGCGGGCAGATCGATGGCCGTTTTACCGCCGACGGAGGAATCAACCATGGCCAGCAGTGTCGTCGGGATCTGGATAAACCCGATCCCACGCAGATAGGTGGAGGCCGCAAAGCCCGTCAGATCACCCACTACGCCGCCGCCCAGCGCGAGGGCCGCGTCCGCCCGCGTCAGCCGGTTTTCACACAGCGCGTCGAGAAGCGCCAGATACGTCTTCGCGCACTTGGAGCCCTCTCCATGCGGAAACACAAACCGGCACACGGAAAACCCGGCGTCTGCAAGGCTTTTCTGCACCGTTTCGCCATACAAAGGCCATACGGAATCATCCGAGACAAGCATGACCGTGCCTGCGTTCGTCACGCCGCGCACCAGTTCGCCCGCGCGCCGCAGCAGCCCGCGCTCGATCAGAATGTCGTACCGCCTTGAGGCGGAGACCGTGACTGTTTTCATCGTCCGTCGACCTCCTCCTTGCGTTTTTTGCCGTCCTCCAGCAGCTGCGTCAGCGCAGCTGCATCGTCTTCCGCGATTGCGGCGCGGTATTCCATCAGTCTGTCCATCAGACAGTCCAGCTCATGGAGCATATTGTCCCGGTTTTCCAGAAACAGCTCCGACCACATCGGCGCGTTCAGCCACGCCACGCGGGTCATATCCTTGTAGCTTCCGGCAGAAAAGCCCTTGTGCGCCCTTGCCGTCGGACTTTTGATATACGCATTCGAGACAAGATGCGCCATCTGCGAGGTAAACGCGATCATTTCGTCGTGCTTCTCCGCCGTCGTGACGGAGTAGCTGCCGAAGCCCGCCGGGCGCAGCAGCTCCTGCACGCGCGAGAGCAGCGCGATATTGTCAAAATCCGGCGGCACAATGACCATCGGCGCATTGTGATACAGATTCGCACGCGCGTGGCCGAACCCGGAATACTGCGTACCGGCCATCGGATGTCCGCCGAGATAGGTAAAGTGATACTGCTCTGCCAGCGGGAACGCCGCCGCGCAGACCACGCGCTTCGTGCCGCAGCAGTCGATCACGACGGGCCTGCTTCCGATATGCGGCGCGGCAGAACGCAGATAGTCGATCGCGGCAAGCGGCCGCACGCACAGAAGCACCAGATCGCACGTGCCGATGTTCTCCATCGTAAGCGGCGCGTTCACCGCATCCGCCAGCTGCGCGAAGGCAAGCATACTTTCGTCCACATCATAGCCGTACACCGTCCAACCGGCAGCGTGATACGCCTTTGCAAACGAGCCTCCGATGAGGCCCAGACCCACGATCCCGACCGTCATTCCGCCACCGCCTCGCGCACCGCGCGTACCTTGCGGGCGACCTCGGCAAACTGCTCGCAGGTCAGAGACTGCGCGCCGTCGCACAGCGCGTGGATGGGGTCATTGTGTACCTCGACGATCACGCCGTCGGCCCCGCAGGCAGCAGCAGCCAGCGTCATCGGCGACAGCTCGTGCAGCATCGGAACAGCCGCCAGATCGAGCGTATTTCTGGTGTAATCGTCAAACGTGCGGATGCCGCGCTCACAGAGAATGACGTTGTCGTTGCCGCTGGCCATGATATATTCCGCGCTCATCAGCAGCTCCTTGAGCGTGTTGGCAAGCCCGCGCTTGAGCAGGATCGGCTTTTTGACCGAGCCCATCTCCTTCAGAAGATCATAATTCTGCATATTGCGCGCGCCGATCTGAATGACGTCGACGTTTTCAAACAGCGGCAGATGCTTAATGTTCATCAGCTCCGTCACGATGGGCAGCCCCGTCTCCTGCTTGGCGATCTCAAGCAGGCGGATGCCCTCGCCGTGCAGCCCCTGGAAGTCATACGGAGACGTGCGCGGCTTGAACGCGCCGCCGCGCAGCAGCTGCGCGCCTGCGGCCTTGACGGCCTTCGCAACGTATACGATCTGCTCCTCCGATTCGACCGAGCACGGCCCCGCGATCATCGCGAAATGCCCGCCGCCGAATTTCGCATCCCCGACCGAAACCACGGTATCGTCCGGGTGGAACTTGCGGTTGCAGCATTTGAAGGGGTCTGAAACGCGCTTGACGGAATCGACGATATCCAGACTTTCAAGCAAAGACATATCGATCCGGCTCGTGTCGCCGACCAGACCCAGCACGGTCTGGTACTCGCCGAGCGAGGGGTGTACGTCGATTCTCTGGCTGCGCAGCCAGTTGATGAGCTGGTTCCGCTTTTCCTCCGGGACGTTGTGCTTCAATACGACAATCATGGTTTTGACCTCCAGTACAATAAAAAATGCGGCACAGTCAATTCTGTGCCGCATACAAATCACAAGCTCTTCTGCGCATCACAAATTGACCTTACTATCCGGCGACAGTAAAGTAATAATAGGACGCGAAAACAGAAGTGAACATGAGAAGACTCTCCTTATGAAAATCTGTGACAATCATAGCACGCTGGACGCCGCTTGTCAACCGGGCGGGCGTGAAAAATGGGGAATCAGAGCGCTTCCGCCTCCGCAAGCCACAGGCTGCCCGACGCGTCCGACGGCATACGCCAGTCGCCTCTGGGGCTGAGCGTCACGGAGCCGACCTTCGGGCCGTCCGGGATGCACGAGCGCTTGAACTGCTGCTGGAAGAACCGGCGGCAGAACGTTTTCAGCCAGTGCCGGATCACGTCGTCCGGATACCTGCCGCCATACGCGTATTTCGCCATCCGGAACAGCTTGCGCGGCCGTGAGCCGAAGCGCAGCAGATGGTACAGGAAGAAATCATGCAGCTCATACGGGCCGACGAGATCCTCTGTCTTCTGCGCGATCTGTCCGTTTTCGTCCGCGGGCAGAAGCTCCGGCGAAACAGGCGTATCAAGAATGTCCAGCAGCACCTCCCGCAGCGCGGGCGCGCTGCTCCCGGCCTCATACTGCACGATGTAGCGCACCAGCGTTTTGGGAACCGAGCAGTTGACCGCGTACATGGACATATGGTCGCCGTTATACGTCGCCCAGCCGAGCGCAAGCTCAGAAAGATCACCCGTGCCGATGACCAGTCCGCCGGACTGGTTCGCGATGTCCATCAGGACCTGCGTGCGCTCCCGCGCCTGACAGTTTTCATAGGTGACGTCGTGCACGGCTTCGTCATGGCCGATATCCGCGAAATGCTGCCGGACGGAGGCTGTGATATTGACCTCCTGCACGCTGACGCCAAGCTCCTCGCAGAGCTTGACCGCGTTGGACTTCGTCCGCTTCGTCGTGCCGAAGCACGGCATGGTGACGCACTGGATCTCCTTCCGGCTGCGTCCGGCCAGATCGAACGCGCGCACGCACACCAGCAGCGCCAGCGTGCTGTCCAGACCGCCGGAAATGCCGAGCACAACCGTTTTCGCGTGCGTGTGCTCCACCCGCTTTTTCAGGCCCTGCGACTGGATGCGCAGAATCGCCTCCGCGCGGGCGCGCAGCTGCTCGTCATACGGCGGGACGAACGGATTGGGCGCAATGCGCCGCGTCAGAACCGTCTCGCGCAGCGGCTGATCGAAAACGACCGGCTGAAGGCCGGGAACGGAATCGTAGCTCGTCGTGCGGTGCCGTTCGTGCATGAGCCGCTGCACGTCGATCTCGGAGACCGTCAGCGAAGCGTCCGCAAACGGCTCGTTTTCCGCCAGGACCGTCCCGTTTTCCGCGATCAGATGGTGCCGCGAGAAGACCATGTCCTGCGTCGATTCCGTCGGCGACGCGCTGCAGTAGACATAGCCGCAGGCCAGCCGCGCCGACGTCGCGCCGACCAGCGACCGGCGGTACTCTGCCTTGCCGATCACCTCGTCGGAGGCGGAGAGATTCAGAATGATGGCCGCGCCGCCCGCGCAGAGCCGCGTCGACGGCGGGCAGGGAACCCACAGATCCTCGCAGAGCTCCACGCCGAAGGTGTAGTCCTGCATCCCGGAGCAGCAGAACAGAAGCTCCGTTCCAAACGGCACGCTCTGGCCGCAGAGCGGGAGCGTATACGTCCTTCTCTCCAGCGTTTTCGCGGAGGAAAACTGCCGCAGCTCATAGAATTCGCCGTAATTCGGCAGATGCGTCTTCGGCACCACGCCGAGCAGCCGTCCTGCGTGGACGACTGCCGCGCAGTTATAGAGTTTTCCGCCGAAGCGAAGCGGAAGCCCGACCGCCGTGACCGGGTAGAGGTCCTTCGACGCCTCCACGATCCGCGCCAGCGCAGGCTCGACCGCGCCGAGCAGGCAGTCGGAGAAAAACAGATCGCCGCACGTGTAGCCCGTCAGGCAAAGCTCCGGCAGCGTCAGCAGATTCACGCCCGCCGCGTCCGCCTCACGCATCCGTGCCAAAATCTGCTTCGTATTATACTGCACATCCGCGACCACGACGTCGATCGTCCCGGCAGCGGCCTTGATAAAACCGTCTTTCATGGAACCGTTCTCCTGATTTTATAAAGTATCATATATACGATACACGGTTTTGCCGGAATTATCAAGAATAAAAACAAATTGGGTCGGAGACTGGAAAATCTGCGCTTTTGTGCAGAATATATATTTTAAAAGCGGTGTATTGACAACAAACTGTTCAACTTGTAAGATAGAAGAGCCGCCGCTGTGCGGCAGATCGAGTGAAAGGCGGACAGGACATGATTGAACTCAACGGCATGGAGCTGACGATCGAGCAGGTCATCGCGGTGGCCAGACACAACGAGCAGGTGCGAATTTCCGAACCGGCGAAGGAAAAAATCAACCGGGCACGGGCCTACGTGGACGAAAAGCTTGCGCAGAAGGCCGTGATCTACGGTCTGACGACCGGCTTCGGCAAATTTTCCGACACGTTTGTCCCCGAGCAGGAGACAGCTGCGCTTCAGCGCAATCTGATCATCAGCCATGCCTGCGGCATGGGCGCGCCGCTGCCGCGCGAGGTCGTGCGCGGGGCGATGCTGCTGCGGTGCAACGCGCTTGCACGCGGCAATTCCGGCATCCGCCTGTCGACGCTTGAAACGCTGCTTGCCATGCTGAACCGCGGCGTGCATCCGGTGATCCCAGAGAAGGGCTCGCTCGGCGCGAGCGGCGATCTTGCGCCGCTGGCGCATATCGTGCTGGTCATGCTGGGCGAGGGCGAGGCGGAATACCAGGGAACAGTCATGCCCGGAAAACGGGCCATGGAGCTGGCAGGCATTGCGCCCGTTGAGCTTGCGGCCAAGGAGGGCCTTGCGCTCATCAACGGCACGCAGATCATGACCGCCATCGCCTGCGGCGTGGTATACGACGCCGTGCAGCTGGCAAAAACGGCGGATATCGCCGCCGCCATGACGTGCGAGGCACAGCTGGGCATCCTGAGTGCCTTTGATTCCGAGGTGCACGCGCTGCGCGGCCAGCAGGGGCAGATGCGCACGGCACAGAATCTGCTGCGGCTTCTGGACGGGAGCCGTCTGGCCTTCGCGCACAACCCGGAGAAGGTGCAGGACGCCTATTCGATCCGCTGCGTCCCGCAGATCCACGGCGCAAGCCGCGACGCCATCCGCTATGTGTGGGATATCGTCAGCCGCGAGATCAATGCCGTGACCGACAATCCGCTCATTTTCCCCGAGGAGGACAAGGTGATCTCCGGCGGCAACTTCCACGGCCAGCCGGTCGCGCTTGCGATGGACTTTCTGGGCATAGCCCTCAGCGAATACGCCAACGTGTCCGAGCGCCGGCTGGAGCGCATGGTCAATCCCGCGCTGTCCAACGGCCTTCCCGCGTTCCTGACAAAATACGGCGGCGTACACTCCGGCTTCATGATCACGCAGTACGCGGCGGCCTCCATGGTGTCGGAAAACAAGGTCTACGCGCACCCCGCGTCGGTGGACTCCATTCCGTCCTCCGCCAATCAGGAGGACCATGTCAGCATGGGCACGACCGCAGCCAGAAAGGCCCGCATGATCCTCGACAACAGTCAGAAGGTCGTCGGCATCGAGCTGCTTGCCGCAGCGCAGGCGCTGTGGCTGCGCGGCGAGTCGCGCCTCGCCCCCGCGACGGCGGCAGTCTATCAGAAAATCCGCCAGACCGTCCCGCCGGTCGATACCGATGTCGTCATGTACCCCCAGATGGCCGAGCTTGACCGCCTGGTCAAGTCGGGCGCATTGCTCGAAGCCGCAGAACAGGTCTGCGGCAGGCTTCTGTAAAACCGGAGAAAACCGCCGCCCCGGGCTGTGTATGGACGCACGCCCGGGGCGACAGACGGTTTCACTTATAAATGATGATTCCCACATGAACATAAGGAGGAAATACAATGGCAAAGCTTGTTGAATGCGTTCCGAATTTCAGTGTCAGCCGGGAAAAGGATCCGGCGGTGTTTCAGGGCCTCGTCGACACGGCGAACAGCATCCCCGGCTGCTTCGTCTTCGACGTACAATCCGACGGCAACCATAACCGCTGCGTCTTTACGCTGCTCGGCTCCCCCGAGGCGATGGGCGAGGCGGCGTTCCAGCTGACAAAAAAGGCGACCGAGACCATCGATATGCGCCGGCATACAGGCCAGCACCCGCGCATGGGCGCGACGGACGTCATTCCCTTTATCCCGACCATGGACACGAGCGTAGAGGAATGCGTGGAGCTGTCAAAGCGCGTCGCTGCCCGCATCTGGGATGAGCTTCGCGTGCCGTCGTTCCTGTATGAGGACTCCGCCTCGCGCCCGGAGCGCAGAAATCTGGCCGCCTGCCGCAAGGGGCAATTCGAGGGTATGCCGGAAAAGCTGCTGGAGCCGGACTGGGCGCCGGATTACGGTGAGCGGAAGATCCATCCGACTGCGGGCATCATCGCCATCGGCGCACGGATGCCGCTCATCGCCTACAACATCAATCTCGATACCTCCGACATCGAGGTCGCAAAGAAGATCGCAAAGGCTATCCGCGCCAAGGACGGCGGCTTTGCCTGCTGCAAGGCCATCGGCGTGATGCTTGAGGGCCGGAACATCGCGCAGGTGTCGATGAATCTCACAAACTTTGAAAAAACGCCGATCTACTACGCCTTTGAAATGACGCGTCAGCTTGCCGACCGCTACGGCGCGCGGATCATCGGCTCCGAGGTGGTCGGGCTGACGCCCGCAAAGGCGCTGCTCGACTGCGCGGAATTCTATCTGAAGCTTGAAAATTATGACTGCCGCAAGCAGGTCATGGAATATCATCTGATTGGGATGGAATGAGAGGTGTGACGCATGGAACTGGCAGAACTGACGGTACGTGGCTTTACGGAGGAGATCGCCTCCGCGTCTCCGGCTCCCGGCGGCGGCAGCGCCGCAGCGCTGGCGGGCGCGGTCGGCGCGGCGCTGACCGCGATGGTCAGCGGTCTGACGCTCGGCAGGAAAAAATATGAGGCCGTGCAGGAGCTTGCGCTCCGCGCACAGGCGCAGGCAGACGCGCTGCGCAAACGGTTGCTGGCCGCGATGGAGCAGGACACACAGGCATTTTTGCAGGTCAGCGCGGCCTACGCGATGCCGAAGCAGACGCCCGAGGAAAAGCAGGCGCGCAGCAGCGCCATCGAACAGGGCCTCAAGGCCTGCACGCAGCCGCCGCTTGCCGTGATGCAGCTGTGCGCAGAGGGGCTGGAGCTGCTGGAGAGCCTTCTGGGCAAGACGAACGCAACGGCGGCCAGCGACTTTGGCGTCGCCTGCCTCAGCCTCCGCGCAGGGATGCAGGGCGCGTGGCTGAACGTGTGCATCAATACCGGCTCCCTGCACGACGCCGCGTTTGCCGCCGGTGCGCGCGCAGCGGGGCAAAAGCTGCTCGATGCCGGCCTTCCGCGCGCCGACCGCTGCTACGCGGCGATGCTGGCCGCGTGCAGTGAAAAATGACGCAGGAATTCCTGCATTCATGCAAGAATGAATTGAAAAATGCAAAAGAAGCTGTTACAATATCATCAATGGGGGAGATCACGATGCAGCTGGAGCATACTGAAACCTTACAACTTGATTACGAACTGCCGGAATACCCGGAAATAGACCCGCGCTATCGCCGCGCACCGCGCCGCGAATCGCACCTGAGCCGGGCGGATCAGGCGCTGGCGATCAAAAATGCGCTGCGCTACATCCATCCCGATCACCACGCGCAGATGGCAAAGGAATTTGCGCAGGAGCTGGCCGAGCATGGCCGTATCTATGGCTACCGCTTCCGTCCCGCAGGCGCGATCTATGGAAAACCGATCGACGAATACAAGGGCCGCTGCATCGAGGGCCGCGCGATCCAGGTCATGATCGACAACAATCTGGACTTCGACATCGCGCTTTATCCCTACGAGCTGACGACCTACGGCGAGACAGGCCAGGTCTGCCAGAACTGGATGCAGTACCGCCTGATCAAGAAATACCTCGAACAGCTGACGGACGAGCAGACGCTTGTCGTCATGTCCGGCCATCCGCTCGGCCTGTTCCACAGCCACAGGCTGGCCCCGCGCGTGATCATTTCGAACGGCCTGATGGTCGGCACGTTCGACGATCAGGAGAACTTCAACCGCGCCGCCGCGCTGGGCGTGGCGAATTACGGTCAGATGACCGCGGGCGGCTGGATGTACATCGGCCCGCAGGGCATCGTCCACGGTACGTTCAACACGCTTCTGAACGCAGGCCGCCTCATTCTCGGCATTCCGAACGATCAGAATCTGGCCGGACGGCTGTTCGTCTCGGCGGGCCTTGGCGGGATGTCGGGCGCACAGGGCAAGGCGGCGGAGATCGCCGGTGCGGCGTCCATCATCGCCGAGGTCGACGATTCCCGTATCGATACGCGCTTCACGCAGGGCTGGGTCAGCCACAGAACGTCGGATCTGGCCGAGGCGGTGGAGATCGCCCGGACACACCAGAAAAACGGCGAGCCGTGCGCAGTCGCCTACCACGGCAATATCGTCGATCTGCTGGAATATCTGTACGAAAAGCAGGTGCACGTCGACCTGATGAGCGACCAGACCTCCTGCCACGTGCCGTATGACGGCGGCTACTGCCCGCAGGGCCTGAGCTTTGCCGAGCGCACGCGGATGCTGGCCGAGGAGCCGGAGGCGTTTCGCGCGCTGGTCGATCAAACGCTGCAGCACCACTATGAGATGATCTGCAAATTCCACGACCGGGGTACCTATTTCTTCGACTACGGCAACAGCTTCCTGAAGGCGGTCTACGATTCCGGCGTGAAGGCGGTCTGCAAAAACGGCGAAAACGATCTGGACGGCTTTGTGTTCCCGTCCTACGTTGAGGATATCCTCGGCCCGTGCCTGTTTGACTACGGCTACGGCCCGTTCCGCTGGTGCTGCCTGAGCCGGAAGCCGGAGGATCTGCACAAGACCGACATGGCCGCCGCGGAATATATCCGCACGCACAACCGGCGCTATCAGGACTACGACAACTACGTCTGGGTGCGCGACGCGGAGAAGAACCGGCTCGTCGTCGGGACACAGTGCCGCATTCTCTATCAGGATGCGATGGGGCGGATGAATCTGGCGCTCAAATTCAACGAAATGGTTCGCAACGGGGAGATCGGCCCGGTCATCCTTGGCCGCGACCATCACGATACCGGCGGAACGGACGCGCCGTTCCGCGAGACGTCCAACATCAAGGATGGCTCGAATATCATGGCCGAAATGGCCACGCAGTGCTATGCGGGCAACGCCGCGCGCGGCATGAGCTACATCGCCCTGCACAACGGCGGCGGCACGGGCATCGGCCGCG
>ERZ809207.688-NODE-688-length-11775-cov-4.553157_pt1 | contig 11775 bp, 10 predicted proteins | sample MGYA00520515_ERZ809207 | MGnify/ENA primary metagenome ERZ809207 (study PRJEB31570, sample SAMEA3213009) | Homo sapiens | biome: human-gut; feature: human gut; material: fecal | place: Sweden | collected 2011 ... | reverse complement strand
CTGGGTAGATACCCGCCGTGCCACTACCATTCCGGGACTGTACGCAGCCGGCGATGTAGCCGGCGGATGTCCGCAGAAGTACGTGACCGGGGCACTGGCAGAAGGCGAAATTGCCGGAGAAGCCATGGTGGATTTCCTGAAAACCGCATCGGCACCGGCGGCTGTGGCAGAAGAAACGGTGCAGGCGCATATTGCAGAAGCGGAAAAGTTTTTGCAGGAAAAGCCGGCACAGTTTACCACAGAACAGCTGGAAGAAGCCATGCAGACTGTCATGGATGCCTATGCCGGCGGAATCAAAACCAATTATCGGTTCAATGAAAAGCAGCTGGCCATTGCAGATGAAAAAATTGTACAGCTGATGCAGCTGTCAGATACCCTGCATGCCGCAGATTTTCAGGAACTGATGTACATATATGAGCTGCGGGAACGCCTGGTGGTATGCCGCAGCGTGATTGCCCATCTGGGTGCACGAAAGGAAACCAGATGGCACAGCTTTGCGGAAAATCTGGATTATCCGCAAAAGGATGATGCGAACTGGAAGTGCTACGTCAATTCCCGGCTGAAAAATGGGAAAATTCAGGTGATCCTGCGGGATCTGGTGACAGGAGGGCAGACCTATGAGCATAGCCATTGACAAGAAAACCTGCATCGGATGCGGGAAATGTCATGATGTCTGCCCCGGCTCCCTGATCAAACTGGACGGAACCAGAAGAGCTTACATCAAATATCCGAAGGATTGCTGGGGCTGTACTTCCTGCATTAAGGAGTGCCCGGTGCATGCCATTCGCTTTTATCTGGGAGCAGATATGGGTGGTATGGGAAGTCTGGTACATACTGAGAAAGAGGGAGACATTCTCCGCTGGATCGCAGAACGGCCGGACGGCAGCACCACAGAAATCCGCATCAATCAAAAAGAATCCAACCAATACTAGGAGGGGAGAATTATGAGCGAATTATCACATCTCGATGCACTGGAGGCAGAGGCGATCTACATTATCCGGGAGGTTGCCGCAGAGTGCGAAAAGCCCGTTATGCTCTATTCCATCGGCAAGGACAGCTCTGTCATGCTGCACCTGGCTATGAAAGCGTTTTATCCGGAAAAACCGCCGTTTCCGTTTCTCCATGTCAACACCACATGGAAGTTTAAGGAAATGATTCAGTTCCGGGATTATATCGCCAAGAAGCTGGGCATTGAAATGCTGGAATACATCAATCAGGACGGGGTAAAGCAGGGCATCAATCCCTTTGATCACGGTGCCGCTTATACCGATATTATGAAGACACAGGCGCTGAAACAGGCGCTGAATAAATACGGCTTTACCGCAGCATTCGGCGGCGGCAGACGGGATGAGGAAAAGTCCCGCGCCAAGGAGCGGATTTTCTCCTTCCGGAATGCAGCCCAGGCCTGGGATCCGAAGAACCAGCGTCCGGAAATGTGGAAGCTGTACAACACCAAAATCAAAAAGGGCGAAAGCATTCGTGTATTCCCCATCTCTAACTGGACAGAAAAGGACATCTGGCAGTACATCAAGCGGGAGAACATTGAAATTGTGCCCCTGTATTTTGCAGCAGAGCGGCCGGTAGTAGAACGGGACGGCAATCTGATCATGGTAGACGATGACCGTTTTCCGCTGAAGGAGGGAGAGGTACCGCAGATGAAATCGGTGCGCTTCCGGACACTGGGATGCTATCCGCTGACCGGCGGCATTGAATCTACAGCAGATACCCTGGATGCCATTATTGATGAAACTTTGAGCTCTGTCTCCTCAGAGCGGACTTCCAGAGTGATTGACAATGAGGCAGCAGGCAGCATGGAACGCAGAAAGCGGGAGGGATATTTCTAATGAAAGGTTTATTGAAATTTATTACCTGCGGCAGTGTGGACGATGGAAAGTCAACACTGATCGGGCATATTCTCTATGATGCAAAGCTGCTCTACGCGGATCAGGAAAAGGCGCTGGAACTGGACAGCAAGGTGGGCAGCCGCAGCGGAAAGATCGACTATTCCCTGCTGCTGGACGGCCTGATGGCAGAGCGGGAACAGGGCATTACCATTGACGTGGCATATCGGTATTTCACCACAGACAACCGGAGCTTTATCGTTGCGGACACACCGGGTCACGAAGAATACACCCGGAACATGGCAGTCGGCGCTTCCTTTGCTGACCTGGCTGTTATTCTGGTGGATGCTTCTCAGGGCGTACTGGTGCAGACACGGCGTCACGCCAGAATCTGCAAGCTCATGGGAATCCGGTACTTTGTCTTTGCCGTAAACAAGATGGATCTGGTGGATTACAGCGAATCCCGGTTCCAGGAAATCACTGCACAGATTAAAGAACTGGAAAAGGAACTGACGCTGGAAAATGTCGAGATCATTCCGCTGTCTGCAACAGAGGGCGATAATGTAACAGTAAAGTCAGATCATATCTCCTGGTATACCGGAAAGCCGCTGCTGAGCTATCTGGAAACGGTAGATGTCCATGACAGTGACGCGGAGCAGGGATTCTATATGCCGGTACAGCGTGTATGCCGTCCGGATCACACCTTCCGCGGCTTTCAGGGACAGATTGAAGCCGGAAGCGTATCTGTCGGCGATACCATCACCACCCTGCCCAGCAGTGAGCAGGCAACGGTAAAGGGTATCCTCATGACAGATCAGGAAGTGCAGACCGCAGTACAGGGCCAGCCGGTTACCATTTCTCTGGACCGGGAAGTAGACGTTTCCCGCGGCTGTGTCTTTGTCAAGGATGCCGGTGTTTCCGTTTATAAGAAGCTGACGGTTTCACTGCTGTGGATGGACGATGACACCCTCCAGGTAGGCAAGGACTATCTGGTAAAGCTGGGCACCAAGACCATTCCGGGTATTGTTACACACATTGACTATGCAATTGATGTCAACACCGGGGCACATCAGGAAACAGATACCCTGCACAAGAATGAAATCGCCGTGTGCGAAATCCTTCTGACAGAGGGTATTGTAGCAGACCGCTTTGCAAAGCATAAGACGCTGGGCGAGCTGATTCTCATTGACCGTGTTACCGATATGACTTCTGCCTGCGGTGTTGTAGAAGAGGTCAGCGAAGAGAGCGTCGGCGGCGGAGACAAGGCATCCTTCCAGTATCAGGATCTGAAGGCAAGAGGCGATATCTTTGAGGAATTCTACTATGATACCGACAGCCTCAATGTCCTGAAATACCAGCCGGTAAACCGTACCTATACGGTAGGCGATGAAATTCCGGTTGCAGGGGAGAGCTATCATTATCCGGACAGCTTTGATATTATTGTACTGCGTGACAGTGTAGCAGTTCGGGTACGTGACAGAAAGATCACCGAAATTCTGCCGGCAGACCAGTACACCTATGACGGCGTTCCGGTGATTAACGGCAGAGGCTTTGCCGTACTGGCAGAGGATAACGATGCAGTACAGGCATTCCTGAAGGAATATGCAGAGACACCGGAGACAGATCAGAAGGCGTTCTTTGCAAAATGGGTGCGGTTTGATACATACCGGAAGGTTATTTTCTCCACACCGTTATCGTAATTGAAAATCCATTCTGATAAAAACACCTGCGGCAGCATCGTGACAAAATCAATCCGGTGCTGTCCCTGAAAAAATCCGACAGCGCATCTTTTGGTTATGCATTGCCGGATTTTTTGTGCAGTACGAGTGTTACACACTGAAAAAATGGGAGGAATCATGCTGAATCAATTTTCGAGAACAGAATTGCTGTTTGGAAAAGCCGCAATGGAACATCTGCGGCAGTGTCGGGTTGCAGTGTTTGGCATTGGCGGTGTAGGCGGCTATGCCGTAGAGGCATTGGCACGCAGCGGTGTGGGAACGCTGGATCTCATTGATGATGACAAAATCTGTCTGACAAACTTAAACCGCCAGATTTTTGCCACGCGCAGCACCGTGGGCAAAGAAAAGGTGGCGGCGGCGAAAGCCCGGATTCAGGATATTTGCCCGGATATCACCGTGCACACCCATTCCTGCTTCTTTATGCCGGATACGGCAGATCAGTTTGATTTCCATGATTTTGATTATGTGATCGATGCCATTGATACCGTAACCGGAAAGCTGGAAATTATTCTGCGCGCCAAGGCGGCAGGCGTGCCGGTGATCTCTGCAATGGGTGCCGGAAACAAGCTGGATCCCACGGCGTTTCGGGTTGCAGATATCTATGACACAAAGGTTTGTCCCCTGGCAAGAGTCATGCGGTATGAGCTGCGCAAGCGGCATGTCCGGGATGTGAAGGTGGTGTATTCTGAGGAAAAGCCCATTCGTCCCATAGAGGATATGGCGATTTCCTGCCGGAACCACTGCATTTGTCCGCCGGGCACTGTGCGGAAATGCACCGTGCGCCGGGATATCCCCGGTTCCAATGCCTTTGTGCCTTCTGTTGCCGGATTGATTCTGGCCGGTGAGGTGATCAAGGATTTGACGGCGGACTTTATCTGCCGGGACTAAGCAGTTGTAAAAAAGCAGATAAAAAAATCACGCTGCCCCGTTTTTCAGGGACAGCGTGATTTTTTATGGGAAAGTCGGAAAATCTACAGGTTTCTCAAAAGCGGTAAGGAAATAGATTTTCCGAAAATGAAATTGTCAAAGCGTGTGCCTTAGGATGCCTGTGCCGGAATCAGCTTGGAAGCAGAAGCGGTTTCTGCCGGTTCTGTTTCCTCTTCCTGCTTCTTCAGGCGTGCCCGGAATCCGATCATCAGCAGGCCTGCAAATACCAGTGCCAGAACAGCCAGCACGATGCAGTCTGTTGTGATATCCTGGTTGGATGCAATGCCGCTCCGGAAGCCGTGTACAGTGTAGGTGAACGGCATAAACGGATTCAGAATCTGATAGAACCGATCAGACAGTTCCAGCGGATAAGTTCCGGCGCAGCCGCTCAGCTGCAATACCATGAATACCAGGAGAATAAAGTCACCGATGATATCCAGGAAGAAGTTTACACAGTATTCCAGTGTGAGGAATGCAACAGAAGCCAGGCATGCGATGATTACGGTCTTGCCCATGTATTCCGGTTCAAAGTTGTTGAACAGGGACAGGCAGAGAATCATAATCAGCGCCTGGAGAATGCCCAGCCCCCACAGCTTTCCAAGGGTGAGACCCCATGCCTTTGCTGCATTTTTGCCCTTGATTTTCTGATGATACGGAGAGAGCATAACGCAGAATGCCAGGCCGGAAACCCAAAGACCCACAGACATCATGTATGCTGCCATGGCGTTTCCGTTTGTGGGAACCTCTGTCTCAAAGAATTCTGTCGGTGTGACCGGATTGGAGAACATGTCATAGGTCTGCTCTGTGGTCTGGATGCCGTTGACTTCGTCTGCACCGTCTGCCAGAGAAGAGCCAAGTGTTTCTGCACCGTCAGAGAGATCATTCAGGCCGTTGCCCAGGGTGACAGAACCGTCTGCCAGCTTTGCAGCGCCGTCCTGAATCTGTCCGGCACCGTCTGTCAGCTGTGCAGTGCCATCCAGCAGCGAGCTGTTGTTTGCAGTCAGCTGTGCAGTACCGTCTGCCAGCTGAGACGCGCCGCTCTGAAGCTGCGATACAGCATCTGTCAGTGTGGGTACGCTGTCTGCCAGCGTCTGTGCACCGTCATGGAGTGAAGATGCACCGCCCACCAGGGATGCGGTATTGGAATCCAGTGTCTTTAAGCCATCGGTCAGGCTGGAAACGCCGCCAGTATAGGCAGACACGCCGGATTCCAGTGTGTAGCTGCCGTCCGTCAGCTGATCCAGTCCTGCGGAAATGCTCTGGGATCCCGGAAGCAGCTGGCTGTCTACTGCGGACTGTACGGACTGGAGTCCGTCAGAGAGAGACGTAATGGCCTGCTGTGCGCCGGGGATTGCCTGATCTGCACCAGATGCCAGTGCGCTTACACTGGTTTTCAGCTGCTGCATGGAATCCGCAGAACTGCTCAGATCCATGCTCTTGAGCGCAGTGGAAAGGCCGGTTACCTGTGTGCCGATGTCCGAAATATCTGTTGCCAGTGCGGACATCGGTGCCGAGAAGCAATCCAGAAGCTGCTGCTGGAACGCAGGATCCAGGGACTGGAAGGCCTCAGTCTGTGTCATTGCAGTCAGGGAAGACTGCATAGCTGACAGCTGATTGCCGGCATCTGCGGCACTGGTGCCGATTGCAGTAAGACTGGTAGTCAGCGTCTGTGCCAGAGCGCTGGTGTCCGGCAGCTCTGTTTTTTCCAATGTGGCATTCAGGGTGTCAATGCCCTGCTGTAACTGTGTCAGGCCAGTGTTCAGCTGCTGCATCTGCACCGCACTTTCCGGAGAAAGGCTGGTGCTCAGCGTACTGGACAGGGTTTGCAGTCCGGCTGTCATGGCGTCGCTGCCGGCCTGGAGCTGTGCTGCGCCGCTGGACAGAGAAGCCGCACCGTTTTGCAGCTGGCTGCTGTTGCCAGTCAGGGTTTGCGCACCGCCGAAGGCAGCGGCAACACCGTCTGTATAGCTGTTCACACCGCTGGAAAGGGTACCGGAACCGTCCGACAGTGCCACTGCACCGTCTGCCAGGGTACCTGCACCGCTTGCCAGCTGGTCCATGCCGTTTGACAAGGTTTTTGCGCCGTCATTTACAGTAGAAACGCCGTCTGTATAATCCTTGACACCGTCTTCCAGTGTCTTTGCACCATCTACGAAGGTAAGAGAGCTGTCTGCCAGTGTTTTCAGATTGTCAGAAATGGTCTTGTTGCCGTCCTGCAGCTTGGTAACACCGTCCTTTAATTGTGAAGCACCGTCTGCCGCATCGGTCATGCCATCTCCGATTGTCCCCAGCTGATCAAAAATGGTCTCCGTGTATTCCTTTGTCACACTTTCTGAAACCTGCTTTTCAATCTTTGCCAGAGCACTTTCACTCATTTTGGAAGCGATGTAGTTGGTACCCGGATTGGTACGATACTGCAATTCCATTTTCTTCGGAGAGTCATCCATCAGGGTAGATGCATTTTCAGAAAAATCAGAGGGGATGGTAATTACCATATAATAAGTACCATCGGTAATCCCTGCCTCTGCCTTTTTGGCATCTACAAAGTGGAAGTCCAGCTGGTCGTTTTCCTGGAGACGTTCTACAAGTTCATCTCCCACAGCCAGCGTTTTTCCGTCATAGTCTACGGATTTGTCCTCATTGACAACGGCCACCGGAAGCTGGTCTACATTTCCGTATGGATCCCACATGGAACCCAGAAACAGCGTGGTGTAAATGGTAGGAATCAATACGATTGCCGCCATTGCAATTCCATTAAAATGCCGCCAGAAAAAGCTGCGCTTTTTTTTGAGATCATTGCATTGCATGAGATATCTGCTCCTTTCTAAAATTGTCGCGAAAAAAACATCAATCTATTTAATAGAAAGCTGTTGACTTTTCGTCCTGTTTCTATTATAATATTTAGGAAGGGTATTTGCAACCATTAATTTTTTGGCCTATGTCTACTAATCAACATAGCGTCTATTTGTAAGGAGGATTCGATATGGCAGACAATCAAAAACAGGAGCGGCGGTATCGCCGGACAGAGGCATTGCTGGTCAACGGACTGACAACACTGCTCCAGGAAAAAAGCATTAAGGAAATTACGGTTCGGGAACTGGCAGATCTGGTGGACATCAATCGTTCTACTTTTTATCTCCATTATACCGATATTTATGACCTGCTGGAAAAAACAGAGGAGCGTCTGTTTCAGCAGATTCAGGATATTATGCAGACAGAATGGACCGGAAAAGCGGACTCCACCCATTTTTACCGCTTCCTGGAACGCACCTTTCAGGTTCTGGCGGAAAACGCACCCCTTTGTTCTGCGCTGATGGGGCCAAACGGCGATATTGCCTTTCTGCGTACGATTGAGGATATGTTCCGGAATGAAGGACTGAAAATTCTCCGCGCCTTTGCCCCGGTGGAACTGCGGGAGCAGGATTTGCAATATGCGATTTCCTTTGCGCTGGCCGGCTGCATGGGGCTGGTGGGGCGCTGGCTCAAGAACGGATGTCCGGAGACCACAACTCATATGGCAGAGCTGCTGCTTCTGCTGCTCCGGGAGGGCACTTCCTCCATTGGCACGCCTCTTCTGGAAGAACTGCCGCAGACTGCCGGCGTTCGATAAAACAATACTTTTGATTAAAACACCGCCTGTGAAAACGTTTCGCAGGCGGTGTTTTGCTTGGGTATATTTCTTTTTCGTTTATGGAATGCGCAGAATTATACGCTCAGCTTCCGGTTCATCATCCATACTGTCAGCAGATAGCCAGCCACAGAACCGGCAACGCAGAGCAGCATGGCCGGCAGATAAATGGCCGGGGAAAAGACAGTGTGAAGCAGATCGCCGATGAATACTGTGCCGGTCAGACCGCTGTCCTGGGTAAGTACAACTTCTCCGGCAGCGTTATTGAATGCAGGCACCAGCTTGGATGTCAGGAATCCGCCTGCAATGCTGAAGGCGTTGATAATTGCAAACCAGAGAATTACGCCCAGAATGGTGCGTCCTTTCTGATTGCCCATTATGGTTTTCAGCAGAACAATGACAACATAGGCGGTGATCACGTTGAACACAAAGGAAATGACGGTGCTCAGGAGATACATTGCCATTCCAAGGAAGTTGTAGGCGTTAAACACCACAGATTTCAGGCCGTTTTCTGTGATGGATGCATCAAACATGGACAGTACTGCAACAATAGAGGTTCCTCTGCGCTGCAATGCCAGAAAAACGTCCAGGGAAATGAGCAGAGAAAACAGAATGGTGATTCCCAGCAGCGCAAACAGGGTCATGAGCAGCTTGGAACCCACAATCTGGGCGGCGCTCCGGGGTGTGGAAAAGAGCAGATAGCCGGGCTTTTTAGAAATGTCATCGTTGAACATGATAACTCCATAGAGCAGGATGGCCATTGCGCCGAAGGCGATGCAGAGAAAGCCGCCGATCAGACCGATGGCAAGGAGTATGTTGATTTCAAAGCACCAGCCGATCAGATACAACAGTTCAATCAGAAGTGTTACGCCGATAATGCCCAAGAAAATGGTACGGGAACGGCGGAATTCGTATTTTAATAAGGTACCCATAATAAAATTCTCCTTTTTATTGTACAGTGCAGTGATTATTGCAGGGGGGATTGGGGCGGATTTTGCGGAAATGCCGGATGGGAAACACCGGCGAAGTATTCCCGGTACAGGTCAGAAATGGATTTTCCGTACTGTGTGCGGATTTCTTCCAGTTCGCCTTCCAGCACCAGCGTCCCGTTAGCCATCATGACGATGTGATCTACAATTGGCTCCAGCTCGTCAAACAGGTGGCTGGAGATCAAAATAGTTGCATTGGGATTGGCTGCCCGGAGAATGCTCTGAATGATCTGGTCGCGGCCGATGAGGTCAATGCCGTTCAGCGGTTCGTCCAGCATGCAGACCTCTGCATCCCGGGAAAGGGTGGCTGCAATTTTCAGCTTTGCCGCCATACCAGAGGACAGTGCCTTTACCTTTAAATCCGGTGTCAGTTCCATAAACTGGAGCAGAGAGGCGAAACGCGCTCTGTCGAAATCCTCGAAAAAGTCCGCATAAAACTGCTCTACATCCCGGATTTTCATATAGTCATAGTAAAACGGCTCTGTGCTCATATAGGCGATGTGCTTCTTGGATTCTACGCCAATGGGCAGATCCTGATAAGTGACGCTGCCGCTGTTGACCTTTACCAGACCTGCGGCCACTTTCATCATCGTGCTTTTACCGCTGCCGTTGGGGCCGACCAGGGCGTAAACATGGCCGGGCTGAAAGGAAATGCTCAGATCCGGGAGCGCCTTTTTCCCGCCGTAGATTTTTGTAACATGTTCAAATTTCAGCATACTGTGCCTTCTTTCTTCGGATTCTGCTGGGATTGTGCTTCCAGCAAGTGTATGATTTCTTCTTTGGAAAAATGATAGGTTGCCATCTGGGCGAGAAATTGTGCACTCAGCCTCTCCCCGATTTCCTGCCGCAGCTGCTCCGGCATGCCAGGATTTTCCATGAGGAACGTGCCGATGCCGCGCCTGGTATACGAGATGTCCTCTGCTTCCAGCTGGCGGTAAATCCGCTGTACCGTATTGGGATTGACCTGGTACGCAATGGCCAGCTCTGCATTGGAGGGCAGCTTGTCGCCGGGCTTTAATTCCCCGATGACAATGCGCCGCTTGATATCTTCTGCGATTTGCAGATAGATCGGATAATTTGCCTGAAAATTCATTTGCATGCTCCTTTCCGGCTTTTCTGGTAAACTAGTTCACTAGCTATATAGTACACTATATTTGCAGTTTTGTCAAGGGGTTTTTGAAAAAAATCTGCCGGATATTTTTTCTTGAAAAAAATTTGCTTCCATGTTATAATGTATGATATTAAGATTGCGCTTCAGAAAAATGCGAAAACCGATGAAAAACGCAGCGGTTTTCCATCGGTTTGCATATCTGCCCGGCGCGGAGTAATCGGCAGAGTTATGGCTCTGCCGGAAAGACGCCGCATACCGTGAGAATATCTCCGGCAACAACAAAGCGGATTTCCAGGCCGGCAAACGGAAAGCCGTATACCCGTTCCGGGTCGTGCTGATAAGCCGGCCGGGGATCCTGTTCCAGCACCTGAATCAGCCCCTGCTGCAAGTCCGCCGGGACAAGCCGCAGCCACTGCTCCGGAAATTGTACCGTGAGCCGGTGTTCCGCCGCAGGCACGGCAAATCCCCCGGCGGCCTCCGGGTGACTGTCAATGTGGGGCAGGTAGGGCTTGATATCGTAAATGGGGGTGCCGTCCATCAGGTCTGCACCGGAAACAATCAGATAGGGTGCATCTGTGCCGTGATACACAATTTTCTCCAGCTTTACCACAGAAAGCCCGATGGGATTGGGACGAAACGGAGAACGGGTGGCAAAAACGCCCATGCGGACATTTCCGCCCAGACGGGGCGGCCGGACTGTGGGCGACCAGTTCTTGCGGATGGCCTCTGAAAACTGCCAGATGAGCCAGATGTGGGAAAATTCTTCCAGCCCCCGGAGGGCATCTGCGTTCCGGTAAAGGGGCGTGAAGAGAATCCGGGACTGGAGGGCGGTGACAAGACCGCTCTGCCGGGGAATCCCGAACTTGGTGGAAAACTGATTTTGAATCTGTGCAATGATCTGCATGGAAAACGGCTCCTTTTTTGTAATCGTGTCACCATTATAGCACAGCCGGTGCACGGATGTCCAGTGCAAGTCTTTTCTTTCGGAGGTGTTTCATGAAATTTCTTCATTTGTCCGATCTGCATTTGGGAAAACGGCTGAACGCCTTTTCTCTGTTGGAAGATCAGCAGTATATGCTGTCGCAGCTGTGCGACATTGTGGAAAGAGAACAGACCGATGCCGTCATTCTGGCCGGGGATATTTATGATAAGGCGGTTCCGTCAGCGGAGGCGGTACAGCTCTTTGACCATTTTTTGTCCCGTCTGGTACAGCTGCATCAGAACGTTCTGCTCATCAGCGGCAACCATGATTCTCCGGAGCGCATTGCCTTTGGCGCTTCTCTGATGGAATCCAGCCATGTGCACATTGCGCCGGTCTTTTCCGGCACCATTGCGCCAGTAGTGCTGCACGATGCCTATGGAGAAATTTTCTGTTGGCTGCTGCCGTTTGTGCGCCCGGCGCAGGTGCGGCCGTTTTTCCCGGATGCTGCAATCGGCGGCTTTCAGGATGCAGTGCAGACGATTCTGGAGTCGCTGCCGCTGGATCCTGCGGCCCGGAATCTGATGGTAACGCATCAGTTCGTGGCAGGGGCTTCATTAT
>ERZ809207.686-NODE-686-length-11788-cov-3.936504_pt1 | contig 11788 bp, 9 predicted proteins | sample MGYA00520515_ERZ809207 | MGnify/ENA primary metagenome ERZ809207 (study PRJEB31570, sample SAMEA3213009) | Homo sapiens | biome: human-gut; feature: human gut; material: fecal | place: Sweden | collected 2011 ... | reverse complement strand
CCTGAGGCACCGCCGCCGATAATCAAAAGATCTGTTGTTTGTTTCATCATCGCTTAGTTCTTGATGCTGTGCATCGGTGCAGGAATGCGTCCACCACGTGCAATGAATTTCGCAGAAGACTTCTTGCTCACTGGCATAACAGGTGCGCTTCCGAACAAGCCGCCAAATTCCAGCATTTCGCCTTCCTTTAAGCCCACTGCAGGAATCACACGAACTGCGGTTGTCTTGTTGTTGACCATACCGATTGCCATTTCATCTGCAATAATTGCCGAGATTGTAGAAGGCTCTACATCACCTGGAATTGCAATCATATCCAGACCAACGGAGCATACAGCTGTCATTGCTTCCAGCTTGTTTAATGTCAGTGTACCATCTACCGCTGCATCAATCATGCCGGCATCTTCTGATACCGGAATAAATGCACCGGAGAGTCCACCGACATTGGAAGAAGCCATAACGCCGCCCTTCTTTACAGCATCATTCAGCAGTGCAAGCGCAGCAGTGGTACCATGTGTGCCGCATACTTCCAGTCCCATAGCTTCCAGAATATGTGCAACACTGTCCCCTACAGCCGGAGTCGGTGCCAGCGACAAGTCTACAATACCGAACGGAACGCCCAGCATCTGTGATGCCTTGGCGCCAACCAGCTGACCCATACGGGTGATTTTGAAAGCAGTTTTCTTAATGATATCTGCAATCTGATCAATAGAAGCATCTGGGTACTTGGAAATTGTAGAGCGAACAACGCCCGGTCCGGATACACCTACATTGATAACGCAATCCGGTTCACCCACACCATGGAATGCTCCGGCCATAAACGGATTATCCTCCGGCGCATTGCAGAATACAACCAGCTTGGACGGGCCAACGCACTGACGATCTGAGGTCAGCTTTGCCGATTCCAGTACGATTTCACCCATGAGCCGAACGGCATCCATATTGATTCCGCTTCTGGTAGAGCCAACATTTACAGAAGAGCATAGTCTCGTGGTAACATCCAGCGCCTCTGGAATGGAACGGATCAGCTCCAGGTCACCTGCGCTGAAGCCCTTATGTACCAGTGCAGAATATCCGCCTACGAAATTGACACCACAGGTTTCTGCTGCACGCTGCAGCGCCATTGCGAATTTCACCGGATTTTCTTTCGGGCAAGCAGCAGCCAGCATTGCAATCGGGGTTACTGCAATTCGCTTGTTGATGATCGGAATGCCGTATTCCTTTTCAATTTTTTCGCCGGTTTCCACCAGCTTTTCTGCTTTTCTTGTAATCTTGTCATAGACCTTGTCACAGGCCTTGTTGATATCCGGATCAATACAGTCCAGCAAAGAAATACCCATTGTAGTTGTACGAATGTCCAGGCACTCATCCTGAATCATTCGAATCGTTTCCAGGATATCTCCTGCATTAAACATAGTACTATTCATAATTCACTCTTCTCCTGCTTTTAAATACGGTGCATTGCATTGAAAATATCTTCATGCATAGTATGAATGGAAAGTCCCAATGTTTTTCCCAGTTCACCCAGTTCATCGCTCAGCTGTGTGAAATCAGTGGTCATCCCAGTGATATCCACCATCATAATCATTGCAAACATATCCTGCAACACGCTCTGTGTAACTTCCAGAACATTTGCCTCATACTTAGCACAAACACCGCTTACCTTATGCAAAATTCCTACATTATCCTTACCAATTACAGTAATTACAGCACGCATCTCAATCAAATCCTCCAATTATTATTGTTTTATTTTTATTGTTACTTGGAAAGCAGCTTTTTCATCCGCTGCATTGCTTCTTTTGTCTTTTCTCTGTCGCCAAATGCCGTCAGACGGAACCAACCTTCGCCATTTTTTCCGAAGCCTTCACCCGGTGTACCAACCACTGCGATTTCATGCAGCAGATAGTCGAAAAATTCCCAGCTGGACATACCGTTCGGGCACTTGAGCCAGATGTACGGAGAGTTCTTTCCGCCGGTATACTGAATGCCCAGTTCCTCCATTGTTTTTGCAATGATCGCAGCATTCTCCTGATAATATGCAATGTTTTCATGAATCTGCTTTAAGCCTTCTTCTGTGAACACTGCTGCTGCTGCGCACTGTACCGGATAAGAAACACCGTTAAACTTGCTTCCCTGTCGTCTGCCCCAGATCTGTGCAATGCTTACATCTGTTCCGTCAGAAGCAGTTACATGGAGTGCAGTCGGAATAATGGTATAGCCGCAGCGCATACCGGTAAAGCCTGCTGTCTTTGACAGAGAGCACATTTCAATAGCACATTCCTTTGCACCTTCTACTTCATAAATGCTGTGCGGAACTGCCGGATCCGTGATAAATGCCTCATATGCTGCATCATAAATGATGATTGCTTTATTTTCCTTGGCATAGGCAATCCATTCTTTCAGTTGTTCTCTTGTATAAGCAGAACCAGTCGGATTATTCGGAGAACAGAGGTAAATCAGGTCTGCATGAACAGACGGATCCGGCATTGCTGCAAAACCGTTCTCTTCATTGGAATCTGCATAGATGATTGTTCTGCCGTTCATCTTATTGGAATCTACATAAACCGGATAAGCCGGATCTGTAATCAAAACAATATTGTCATCGCCGAAAATGTCTACGATATTTCCGCAGTCACTCTTTGCACCATCATTTACGCGAATTTCATCCAGTTCCAGTGATACACCGTATTTTGCATAGTATCCGGCAATTGCCTTCTTCAAGAAATCATATCCAGAACCGCTGTCCTCATAGCCTCTGAATGTTTCTTTTATGCCCATTTCGTCGGCGCCTTTTTTCATAGCTTCTACGCAAACCGGTGCGATCGGAAGCGTAACATCACCAATGCCCATACGAATCAGCGGTGCATCCGGATTTTCTGCCAGAAAAGCATTTACTTTCTTTGCGATATTGATAAACAGGTAATTCTTTTCCAGCTTCAAAAAATTCTCATTAATTGTTGGCATGATAAATCTCCCTTTCTGTTTTTTACATTAATTATAAACCCAAAACATCCGTATTTATTCCAAAGAATTTGCTTATAGTCACTAATAAAAGCAGATTCTGTCTATACTTTAAAGCTTCGGATATTCCATTTTTCCTTCAAAGACATAGGTGGCAGGGCCAATCATGGTGACAGTATCATCCTCATGATAGATAATACGCAAATCACCACCGCGCAAATGCACCAGAATTTCTTCTTCTTTTTTGCAGTAACCGTTTAAAACAGCTGCTACCACAGTAGCACAAGTACCGGTACCACAGGCAAATGTCTCTCCGCTTCCTCGTTCCCACACCCGCATTTGCAGTGTGTGTGCATCAATCACGCGAACAAATTCTGTATTCACGCGATCCGGGAACAGCGGATGATGCTCAAAAGAGGGCCCGATTTTTTCCAGATCCAGAGAATCAATCTCCGGCAGGAAAACAACAGCATGGGGATTTCCCATAGAAACACAGGTCATAGCATACTCTGTGCCATCCACTGTTACTGGCTGTGCAATAAAGCGGTCTAACGGGGAATCTACCGGTATTTCCTTCGGAACCAGAATTGCCTTTCCCATATCTACTTTTACGCTTTCGATTTTTCCGTCTGCGCCTGGGTATAATGTCAGGTACTTGATTCCGGAATTGGTTTCCAGAGAAATTTCCGTTTTTGTAGTCATGCCCATATCATAGACATATTTTCCGATGCAGCGTGTTGCATTTCCGCACATCATCGCCTCTGAACCATCTGCGTTAAAAATGCGCATCCGGAAATCCGCCTTATCTGAAGGCAAAATCAAAACCAATCCGTCAGAGCCGACACCAAAACGTACATCACTTAAAAAAACAGACAGTTTTTCAGGATCAGAAACCTTTTCCTGAAAGCAGTTGATGTAAATATAATCGTTGCCGATTCCATGCATTTTTGAAAAAGTCAACATATGAATCCTCCCAACCTATGCAGTATTCTTTTCTATTATACTGGAAATTCCGGAAAAAATCAAGATATAACCTGATATTTTTTCGAATTTCGGTAATTTTATGCTTCTGTCAAAGAAAAACCTTGCAAAAGAATAGTGATTGTGTTATAATAGAACAGATCATAGAATGTCTGTTTTATATGGGCATGATTCATTCCGGATGGCTTTCGTCCGGGAAAAGAAATACAGAAATGAGGGTTTGATTTTGGATTTGCAAATGATTTCATACCTGGCAGAACTGGGGAAGCTCACGTTCACACCAGAGGAAATGGAAAAAATGGCAGCAGAAATGACAGACATCATTGCAATCATGGACACAGTAAAAGAAATCGATGTGACATATGATGCAATGGCTGACAATAAAAATATCTATTTGAATGACCTGCGGGAAGACATCCATCAGGAAAGCTTCCCTACTGAAAAGATTCTGCAAAATGCAGTCAATGACGAAAATTGTTTCGTTGTGCCGAAGGTTGTAGAATAAAACGGCAAATTTCAAAAATAAAGGAGGTGCCCGTACAAACGGGCAAAATGCAATATGGACTATACGCAATTTACCATAGAAAAGCTGCGCAGCATGCTGGATCAAAAAGAAATTTCCGCAGTAGAACTGACGCAGGGATATCTGGATCGCATTGCGCAGTATGATAACACGATCCAAAGCTACATCACAGTTACGCCGGAACTGGCGCTGGAACAGGCAAAGGCTGCACAGAAAAAAATCGATGCAGGCGAAGGCAGCATTCTCTGCGGCATTCCGCTGGCAATCAAAGACAACATTTGTACAGAAGGCGTGAAAACCACATGCGCATCTAAGATGCTGGAAGATTTTGTGCCGCCGTATAATGCAACTGTTATGGAAAAGCTTCGCGCACAGGATGCCGTTATGCTGGGAAAAGTCAGCATGGATGAATTCGCTATGGGCGGTTCTACCCAAACCTCTGCCTTTGCAAAGACACGCAACCCGTTCAATACAGAATGTGTTCCCGGCGGTTCTTCCGGCGGTTCTGCTGCAAGCGTAGCCGCATCTTTTGCAGCTGCTGCGCTGGGTTCTGATACAGGCGGTTCTATTCGTCAGCCGGCAGCATTCTGCGGCGTTACCGGATTAAAGCCCACATACGGAAGAGTTTCCCGTTACGGTCTTGTGGCATTTGCTTCTTCTCTGGATCAGATCGGTCCGATTGCCAAAACAGCAAAGGACTGTGCTTATCTGTTAGGCGCAATTGCCGGATACGATCCGCATGACGGTACCGTTTCCAGACGGGAAACCGAAGATTATACCGCAAAGCTGGGAAAAGAGATTAAAGGACTCAAAATTGCACTGCCGAAGGAATTCTTTGCAGAAGGCATTGACGCAGAAGTAAAGGAAGCAGTTCTGGCCGCGGCAAAGACATATGAGGCAATGGGAGCGCAGCTGGTAGAATGCAGCATGCCCAGCCTGAAGTATGCTGTTGCAGCATATTATCTGATCGCATCTGCCGAGGCCTCCTCTAACTTGTCCCGTTATGACGGCATTAAGTATGGTCACCGCAGCAAAACCGGAGACACCTTCCAGGAGCTGATCTGCAATTCCAGAAGTGAAGGCTTCGGAAACGAAGTAAAGCGCCGGATTCTTCTCGGAAACTATGCACTTTCCAGTGGTTACTATGACGCTTACTACCGAAAGGCCATGGCTCTCAAGCAGCGGATTTCTGCTGAGTATGCACATATTTTTGAATCCTGTGATGTAATCCTGACTCCCACAACGCCGTCTGTTGCTTATGGCGTTCATGAAAATATCTCTGATCCTGTCAAAATGTATCAGTCTGATATCTGCACTGTTACCGTAAACATCGCTTCCCTTCCTGCAATTTCTACACCGTGCGGCTATAATGCATCCGGCATGCCGATCGGAATGTCCATTGTCGGAAAGCAGTTCGACGAAGCTACAATTTTACAGGTTGCAGATGCATTTGAACAGCAGTTCCAAGTTGCTGTTCCGGTATTGAAGTAAGGAGGTCACTGTTTCATCATGTCATCATATATTCCTGTTATTGGTCTGGAAATCCACGCTGAGCTCTTGACGCAATCAAAAGTTTTCTGCACCTGCGGCGCGCAGTTTGGCGGAAGTCCGAACTCCCGCTGCTGCCCGGTTTGTACTGGTATGCCCGGAACACTGCCGGTTATCAACCAAACCGCAGTAGAATATGCTGTAAAAGCCGGTATGGCACTGGGCTGTGATATCAGCAAGTTCTCTGTCTTTGACCGAAAAAACTATTTCTACCCGGACCTTCCGAAGGCATATCAAATTTCACAGTTGTACTATCCGCTTTGCCTGGAAGGAAAAGTAGCAATTGATACGCCGAATGGTCAAAAGTATATCCGCATCAATCATATCCACCTGGAAGAAGATGCCGGAAAGCTGGTGCACGATGACTTCAATGCTGTTTCTCTGGCTGACTATAACCGTTGCGGCATTCCGCTGGTAGAAATCGTAACAGAGCCGGATATCTCATCCGCAGAGGAAGCAAAGGCATTTATTGAAAAAGTTATGCTGCTGCTGCAATATGCTGGTGTCAGCGACTGTAAGATGGAAGAAGGCTCTCTCCGCTGTGATGTAAATGTTTCTATCATGCGCCCGGAGGACAAAGAACTTGGTACCCGTGCGGAAATCAAGAACATGAACTCTCTGAAATCCATCACTCGTGCTATCAACTATGAGATCAAGCGGCAGTCCAGACTGTTGGATGCCGGAAAAAAAGTAGTGCAGGAAACACGCCGTTTCAATGAAAACAAAGGCGAAACTTCTTCTATGAGAAGCAAGGAAAATGCACATGATTACCGCTATTTCCCGGAACCAGACATTCTCCAGGTAAACTTTACGGATGAAATGCTGGATTCCATTAAGAATATGCTGCCGGAACTACCGTATAAACGCATGGAACGCTATATGAAAAACTATGGCCTTTCCAAAACAGATGCACAAATTCTGATTAATCAAAAGCGTGTTTCTGATTTCTATGACGCAGCAGTCGCAGCATATCAGGCGCCGAAAAGCATTGCAAACTTTATCATTGTTGAGCTGCTTCGCCGCGTAAATCTGGGTGAGGTTTCTATGGATGCACTCCCCTTCTCTGCAGAAGAATTTGCAGAACTGGTGAAAATGGCAGATACTGAACAGGTATCTAAAAATGATGCGAAAAAGATTCTGCGTCAAATGATCGAAACCGGTAAAAACGCAAAAACAATTGCAGAAGAATCCGGCATGCTGATTGTCAATGATACCAAGAAAGCAGAAGAAATCATTGTAAAAATTCTGGCAGAGAATCCTGAGGCTGTCAGCCAGTACCAGAATGGCGAGAAAAAAGTATTCGGCTTCCTAATGGGACAATCCACCAAAGTACTGCGTGGTGTCTGCACACCTGGCGTAATCAAGGAATTGCTGGAAGCAAAGTTAAGTGAAGCACAGGCTACTGTATCTGCGGACAAAACTGCATCTGATGCAAACAAAAAAGAAGAAGCAAAAGAAGTAGACTGCACACCTTTCTCCAATCCGAATCAATATGTTCCGGGCAAGAAAGACGGCATCACACAGATCGACACCAATCAGCTTCTCCACGAATTTGATTTTTCAGATGCTGCTGATCATGTAGGTGAAGAAATTTCGCTTCGTGCCTGCGTGCATAAGATCCGTCAGATGAGCGAATTCGCCTTTTTGATCCTGCGTACCGGCCGTTATCTGATACAGTCTCTGTACGTACCGGATCAGTGCAAGGACTCCATCACCGGCCTGCGTGAAGGCAACTTTGTTTGGGTACGCGGTAAGGTAACCAAAAATGAAAAGGCAATCGGCGGTGTAGAACTTCAGCTTTCTGAGCTGGAAGTTATCGCAAACTGTAACGAAGAATATCCACTAAAGGTCTCCAACAAAAAGCTGGGCTGTGCGCTGGACATCAACCTAGATAACCGTTCTGTTGCACTGCGTAACATTTATGAGCGCGCGATTTTCAAGATCCAGGAAGGCGTTGTAGGCGGATTCCGAGAATTCCTCATTGGACAGGGATTTACCGAAATCCACACTCCTAAAATTGTTGCGCAGGGTGCAGAAGGCGGCGCAAATATCTTCCACCTGGAATATTTCGATAAGCCTGCATTCCTGAACCAATCTCCACAGTTCTACAAGCAGACCGCCGTGGCATTCTTTGACCGCGTCTTTGAAATTGCACCGGTTTACCGTGCAGAGAAGCACGCAACTTCCCGTCACATCAATGAATACATTGGCCTTGACTTCGAAATGGGCTATATCGACAGCATGTATGATGTTATGGCAATGGAAACTGCATGCCTGCGTTATATCATGAATTATCTGAAGGAACACTATGCATTTGAACTGAAGCTCTTACAGGCAGATGTTCCGGAAATCGGTGAGATTCCGTGTGTTACACTTCTGGAGGCAAAGGAAATTCTGGGCAATAAGGGCTCCAAGAACAAACTGGATCTGGAACCGGAAGACGAAGTCGCAATTTGTGAATATGCAAAAAAGACATTCGGCAGTGACTTTATCTTTGTCACACATTTCCCCTCTTCCAAGCCGCCGTTCTATGCAATGAATTCCAGAGAAGATCCTCGTCTGGCATATAAATTTGACCTCCTGTTCCGTGGACTGGAAATTACCAGCGGCGGACAGCGAATCCACGACTATCAGGAACAGCTGGATAAAATGCATGCACAGGGACTGGATCCGAATGATTTCAAATATTACCTGGAAGCACACAAATATGGACTTCCGCCTCACGGCGGACTGGGCATTGGCCTGGAACGTCTGGTAATGAAGCTGCTTGGCCTGTCCAACGTTCGTCAGGCAAGCATGTTCCCGCGTGACATCAATCGTCTGCTCCCGTAATTTTATCCGCTAAACAGAAGCATATATTTTTCACATGAACCTGTCTGTATTTTTAGAACACATTTTCAAAAATGCAGGCAGGTTCTCCATAAACAAAAGCCTGTCTGCAATTGATTGAGGTGATTCAAATGGACGAAAAAGAATTTTATCTGGATGCAATCCGAGACGTCGTTCCGGCACACAAAGAAGAGCAAATTCAGGACGTGTTTTATTCCTTCCTGGAAATTGAGCATCTGTATGACTCCGCAATCGAGTTGGTTAAAGCACAGCTTAACATTTTTGACAATGAGTTCAGCATGCGTTTCCAACGCAATCCAATTCACAGTATTGAAAGCCGCATCAAAACACCGCAGAGCATTGTAGGAAAACTACAGCGAAAAGGCATGCCGGTCACGCCGGAAAGCGCCAGAGAAAATCTGACCGATATTGCCGGGGTTCGGGTGATTTGCTGTTACATAGATGATATCTATGCAATCGCCGATCTTCTGACGAAATACAGCGGATTTCAGCTTCGAAAAATCAAGGATTATATTCAAAATCCAAAGCCAAATGGCTACCGCAGTTTTCATATGATTCTGGACGTTCCGGTTTATATGTCTTCCGGCAAGCAGACCGCACCTGTAGAAATACAGATTCGTACCATTGCCATGGACTTCTGGGCAAGTCTGGAGCATCAGCTGCATTACAAGTCCACAGGAGATCCGAAGATTGCTGCAACTTTAACAGATGAGTTAAAAGCATGCGCAGAAACGATTGCGGCAACGGATGAAAAAATGCAGGACATGTTCAAACAGATTAATTTGCTGTAATTTTCTCAATTATTTTCAAAAAAGCAGGCACACGGTATTTCACGTGTGCCTGCTTTTTGCGGTTAGAAGCCGAATTGTATTTCAACTATACTTTATTCTTGACTTAATGCGTTTAACATGGTAGATACCAATTCCGATGTGGACAACTCTCCGGAAGTACGATTTTCGATAACCACACAAAATGCAATTGGCAGATTGGGATCATCATTGAATCCGACCAGCAGTGAATTTTCAGAAGCACCATTGTCCACCTGTGCTGTACCGCTTTTTACTCCAACCGGATATCCAATCGAACTGTATCGATCCTGACCATTTTGGCGCATGATTTCTTTCACCTGTGCAGCAATATCAGCAGAAAATACTGCATCACTATAAGAAGTATCAGCCGTATATTTTGTGCCGCCTGTTACATTGGTGGTGTGATCAATCAAATAGGGATTTGTCATCTTTCCGGTTCCGTTTGCAATTGCACTTTCCCACATCATCATTTGACACGGACTCGCCATTGCCTCACTTTGTCCCATGCAACTCCACATAGTATCAAAGTCACTGGTATCTGTCAGCTTTGTGGACGCTGTAAATGACTGAATTCCATCAATTTCAATTTTCGTCTTTTTGTCATCATTGACAGCAATTCCTGCTTTGCGATAATCTTCAATCAGACGATCCAGCGGCAAATCCTGTACCAATTGCGCGAAAAAAGGATTGCAGCTATTTTCAAATCCCTGCACCACATTTTCCGTTCCATGTCCGTTTAAATCATGGCATTTGATCTGCTGATTGTACTTGGTTGTATAAATTCCGTTACAAGTATAGGATTTTGCCATAAGGCCATCGTAGCCCAGAATATCCAGTGCAGCAGCAGTTGTAATCACTTTTTGCGTAGAGCCTGGAACTGTCCCGTAAAATGCCTTACAAATCAGACTGCCTTCCGGAAGTTCTGCAATATTTGCATAGTTGTCCAGAATATTGACGCTCGGCTTGCTGACGCAAACAAGAATTTCCCCTGTTTTGTAATTGTATGCAATGGCTGTTCCGTTTTTGCTGCCAAATGCCTGATACACTGCCTGGTTTGCCTGATGATCCAGTGTTGTATAAATACCGGTTTTTCCATGAGGTGCTGCACCAAAAACCAGACTGTAATTTTGAAGGCTCTCCAAATTCTCGGATACCAGTGTATTTGTCATCTGGCCGCTGTCATCACCAATGAGATTTCCCACGTCCAGGAAATAGTCATTTCCATACATCTCTGCTGTAGCATCTGGGTCAAACAAGACCTGTTCATCCCGATCGTACACTTTTCCCAATGTTACATCATCCGAATGAGACATGTAAAAAGAAGATTCCCGTACCACTTCAAAAACTAAAATCCCCATCCCCAGAAAAAATACGAGCAGAATCAAAATTGTCAGTCGCTCTCCGCGGCGAATACTTTGAATGCTTTTCATGCAGCTGCCACCTTTCTTCTCGGTTTCTTTTTAGTTTTCTGTTCTAACTTTCGGAATACCGGTGATTGTCCGGCCTTTAACATACCTGCTAAAAATCCGCTTGTAATCATGGAACTGCCACCCTGTGAAATAAAGGGAATCGTTACACCAGTAAACGGAATCAAATTACAGGAGCCAAAAATATTCAGTCCCATCTGGACAATCATCACTGCAACAACACCCAGAATCATTGTCGTATGAAAATAGCTGCGCGGCTTATTGATCATGGGCAGCAGCATCATGCTCATCAAAATCAAAATTGCCAGGAGCGCAACAAGAAATCCCCATTCTTCACAAATGGTAGAGAAAACAATGTCCGTATCAGAAGCGAAAACACGATATAGTGAACCGCATCCAGGCCCCTTTCCGAACAATCCGCCTTCTGCAATTGCAATCAGCGCTTTGCACTGTTGATAACCATTGCCCTCCATCTGATTCCAGATATCCACAGACAGACGATCCTGTACATAACCCGGTGCAAATCTGATTGCAAGCGCAACCAATGCAGCTCCCAAAACACTGATAACAATAACAGTTTTTTTCGAGAACTTTGCCTTGGGGTAACAAAGCCGGCACACCAGCGCACAGCCATATGCAGCTGCAAATGTAGGCAATGACCCAAGACACCGGAAACCCAACTGAAACCCGAC
>ERZ809207.670-NODE-670-length-11918-cov-5.808902_pt1 | contig 11918 bp, 8 predicted proteins | sample MGYA00520515_ERZ809207 | MGnify/ENA primary metagenome ERZ809207 (study PRJEB31570, sample SAMEA3213009) | Homo sapiens | biome: human-gut; feature: human gut; material: fecal | place: Sweden | collected 2011 ... | reverse complement strand
GAGCAGAACCACTGCGGGGTGGCGCGGAAGATGATGGGCTTCTTGCAGCGCCAGCAGTGCGGATAGCTATGCACGATCTCCTCGCTGGCGAAGAGGGAACCGGCCTCCTTCATGTCGTTCAGGATGACGGGGTTGGACTCTTCAACGAGCATACCCTCATATTTTCCGGCATAGTCGGTGTGGCGGCCCTGATCGTTGACGGGCACGACCATGTCCATGCCGTAGCGGCGGCAGGTCTGATAGTCGTCCGCGCCGAAGCCCGGGGCGGTATGGACGCAGCCCGTGCCGGAGTCCATGGTGACGTAATCGGCCAGGACAAGGCGGGAGGTCTTCGGCAGGAACGGATGGTCTGCCAGCATATTTTCAAAGAACGCGCCCTCGTGGCGGGAGACGACGGTATAGTCCTCCACGCCGCCGACCTTCATGACCTTCTCCATGAGCGCCTCGGCGACGAGATACTGCTCGCCGTTCTGGTGATTGCGGACGATGACATAGCTTTCGACCGGGTTCAGCGCGATGGCGAGGTTGCCGGGCAGTGTCCAGATCGTGGTCGTCCAGATGACGAACGAGAGGTTCTTCTTCTCCTCGTCCGTGAGCTTGCCCTGATCGTCGTGCAGGGGGAACTTGACATAGACCGTGGTGCAGGGATCGTCCTGATATTCGATCTCGGCCTCAGCCAGCGCCGTCTCATCGTGGTAGCACCAGTAGACGGGCTTCAGGCCCTTATAGATGTAGCCCTTTTTGTACATCGCGCCGAAGACCTTGACCTCCTCGGCCTCAAAGCTGGGGGCCATGGTCTTATACGGGTGCTCCCAGTCGGCCACGACGCCGAGGCGCTTGAAGCCCTCCATCTGCACGTCAATATAATGCTGCGCGAAGTCATGGCAGGCGGAGCGGAACTCCGGGATGGGCATGGCCTTGTGGTTGAGCTTGTTCTTTTTGATAATGGCGGACTCGATGGGCATACCGTGGTTGTCCCAGCCGGGGATGTACGGGGTGTAGTACCCGCGCATGGCCGCCGAGCGGATCATAAAGTCCTTGATGCACTTGTTGAGCGCGTGGCCCATGTGCAGCGCGCCGTTGGAGAACGGAGGGCCGTCGTGCAGGGCAAAGCGGGGCTTGCCCTCGTTCTTTTTGAGCAGTTCGTTGTAAAGGTCGAGTTCCTGCCAGTGCTTCAGCATATCCGGCTCGCGCATCGGAAGCCCGCCGCGCATCGGAAAGCCCGACTTGTTCATGTTGAGCGTCTGTTTGTATTCCATAATTCCTCCTGCAAAAACAAAGCGCCCCGAGCCTTGGCTCAGGGCGATAAATTACCGCGGTACCACCTGAATTCCCGCGCATCAAAACGCGGGCACTCGCCTTCTGTAACGGGAAGTCCCGTCCGGGCTTACTTGCGGTTCAGCCCGGCTGCTCCAAGGGGATCTTCGGAGGCTTCTGCCGCTGCCTTACACCGACCGGCAGCTCTCTTTGCGCGTCAAAACCCCGTACTTGTCCTTTTCATTGCATATATCAGCTACAGTGTACCCATTTATTGTCCCCTTGTCAAGAAAAACCCCGGCAGAAATTCAAAAAATGTTTAAAACTGAACGCCTCTGCCGTGATTGCAAACCGCGTGCTCATGTGGTATGCTTAGGGGACACCAACAATATGGGAGGCAATGACACACATGGACGATAAGACCAATCAGGCGCCGGAGCAATCCGGAATGCCGGACAATGAGGAGTATTCCTCTTATACGCTTCCGACCGAGGATGCTGCCGCGCAGGAGGCGCATACCATTCCGCTCGAAGACGCTGCCGCGCAGGAGTCACGTACCATTCCGCTCGAAGACGAGCGCACGCAGGGCGCGCAGGACAGCGCCGCGCAGCCCGCAAAGAAAAAATCTCCGCTGCCGTGGATCATCGGCGGCGCAGCCGTTGTGATCGCCGCGGCGATCACGCTGATCCTCACGCTGAAGCCGAAAACGGTCAGCCCGGATGCAGAGCAGCCCGGCGATGCGACGATCTCCGAGCCTGCCGATACCCCCGACACTACCCAGCCAGACGATCAGACCCCCGCAGAGGACGGCCAGACCGGCGAACAGACGGACGGCGAGGAAACCGAGCCCGCAGGCAACGGTATAAGCTACACCGTGGAAGCGGACGCACTGACCGAGGATGTCCTGAACCGCGAGATCGCCGTCTGCGGCGACGACCATCTGACGAACCGGGAGCTTCCGTATTACTACTGGCAGCAGTATTATACGCTCATGAGCAACTACGGCAGCTACGCTTCATATTTTATCGACACCAGCACGCCGTTTGACCAGCAGATGTGTATGTTTGACGACACGCGCACCTGGCAGCAGTATTTCCTGCAGGCGGCCATCACGAACTATGAAAACGTCACCGCCATCTGGCAGGAGGCCCGGCTTGCAGGCTTCCAGCTGAGCCAGGAGGATCAGGACTACCTCGACGAGCTTGACGGCCAGATCACCGTAGCCGCCGCAAGCTACAGCTACGGCAGCGCGGACGAATATCTCCAGATGGCCTATGGCCCGGCAGCCACGCTGACGTCGTACCACGCCTTTGTCGAGCGGCAGATCACGGCCTCGGCCTATCTGCAGGTGCTCGTCGACGAGAAGCCCTACACCGAGGACGATATCAGCAAATACTATGACGACAACGCCGATTCCTACGCCGGAAACGGCATTGAAAAATCCGATGTGAAGATGGTGAACGTGCGCCACATCCTCATCCAGCCCGAAGGCAAGAATGACGACGGCACCTACACCGACGAAGCATGGGCAGAGGCCGAGAAGAAGGCCAACGACCTGCTGACCGAGTGGCAGAACGGCGAGCACACCGAGGATTCCTTCGCGTTCATGGCCGCGGAAAACTCGCAGGATCCCGGCAGCGTGGAAAACGGCGGGTTGTACGAGGATATCTATCCCGGCAAGATGGTCGACGAGTTTGACGCCTGGTGCTTCGATCCTGCCCGTCAGCCCGGCGACACCGGCATCGTCAAGACCAGCTACGGCTATCACATCATGTACTTCTCCTCCACGGGCGAACACGCGTACTGGTACGTCCGCGCAGAGGAGGACTATCTGAACGAGCTGTCCGTGAGCGTTCTGCAGGAGGTCGCGGCAAAGTTCGAGGTCACGGAATCCGAGCAGAACGCGGCCATCGTCGACATCATGCAGCAGAACTGACAAGCTGCCGGGAGGGAGTCCGCACATGAAACGCTTACTGTTTTTCATCAACCCGAACGCGGGCCACGCCGAGATCCGCAGCTCGCTTATGGAGGTGCTGGCGATCTTCTGCAAGGGCGGCTATGAGCCGACCGTACACATGACGACCGGGCCGCGCGATATCACGCGGCAGATCGCCGAACGCGGGACGCAGTATGACCTGATCGTCTGCACCGGCGGCGACGGGACGCTCAACGAGGCCGTCTCCGGCCTCATGGCGCTGCCGTATGAAAAGCGGCCCCCGCTGGGCTACATCCCCGGCGGCACAGTCAACGACGTGGCCTCCACGCTGGGCCTTTCCAAGGACCCCATCCGCGCCGCGCAGGAGATCGTGGGGGGCAGATTATACCCGCTGGACATCGGCTCGTTCGGCCCCGACCGGTACTTTACCTATGTCGCCGCCTTCGGCATCTTTACGGACGTGCCGTATGAGACGCCGCAGGAGGACAAGCGCATCTGGGGCCGGCTTGCGTATATCATGAACGGCGCGGGCGCGCTCGGACGGCTGAAGCCCACGCACGTGCGCGTCTATTATGAAGACCGGAAGGAGGAGGCCGACGTGCTCGTCGGCCTCGTGACCAGCACGACCTCCGTCGGTGGCTTCAAGGCCACGAAGGATCTCGGCATCTCGCTCAACGACGGGCTGTATGAGATGATCCTCGTGCGCGCGACAAAAAATCTCGCAGAGTTCAATCTGGCCGCGACGCGTGCGCTGCGGCTGGATTTTGACAACGATTCGTTTATTTCCACGCAGACCGGCGCGCTGCGCTTTGAGTTCGACGAGCCGGTTTCCTGGACGGTCGACGGCGAATTCGGCGGCAGCGTCACCGAGGTCGAGATCCACAACGAGCACCGCGCGATCGACATCGTAGTTCCGTAAGGGAGGCGGCAGTATGCAGCTTCGATTTGCAGACGAGCACGACGCAGCCGCCTGTCTCGCCATTTACGCACAGTATATCGACACTTCTATCACGTTTGAGACGGCGCTGCCGTCCGAAGACGAGTTTGCCGGACGCATCCGCAGCTACGGCGCGGTCTACCCGTGGCTGATCGCGGAGGAGGAGGGAAAAATCCTCGCCTACGCCTACGCCCACCGCGCGCAGGAGCGTGCCGCCTATGACTGGAACGCGGAGCTTTCCGTCTACGTTTCAAAAAACGCGGCGGGAAGGGGCCTCGGCACAAGGCTCTACCGGGCGCTGCTGGCCCTGCTCAAGGAGCAGGGCGTCCGCACGGCCTACGGCGTTGTGACCATGCCGAACGATGCAAGCGCTGCCCTGCACCGGAAGCTGGGCTTCGGGCTGCTGGGGACGTATCACAATACCGGCTACAAAAACGGCCGCTGGCGCGATGTGGTCTGGTTCGAAAAGCACATCGGCTCGTTTGACGGCGTGCCGGAGCCGATCCGCCCCATCGGCCAGCTCGCAGACCGCGAAGCGGTCCTGCGGACGATTTGAAAAACAGCCTCCTGTTCAGCACAGGAGGCTGTTTTTTGCGGGACTGCTTTCAGCTGTTACGGCTTCTCCAGACCGTCTGCCAGCTTTTGCAGCGGCAGATGGCGCAGAAGCAGGCTGACGGGGTTGAGCTCGGAGGCCGCCGTTTTCGCGCCCGCCGCCATGAACAGGCGCAGCGTGCTGCCCAGCGCGCTGCGCGTGGGCTTGTCCAGCGTCCGGTATTTTTTGAGCATGGCCGCCGCCGTTTTGAGTCCGCCCTCCTTGAGGTCGGTCAGCGTCCCGGCGTCGGTGCAGGTGAGGATGTCGAACAGCGCGTCGGTAAAGGCCACGCGCTGCTCCGGGCTCAGGGAGAGGATGAACGTGCGGATCGTCTCGTCGACGAGCTTGCCGCCCTCGGTGAGATCCGGAAGATGCTCGAATTTCTCCCCGCGCACCTGCCACGAGAAGCCGTCGTGCTGCCACAGACCGCTCTGCGTGCTGCGCACGACCTCATAGCGCTCCTCATGCTCGAGAAGCATTCCGACGACGGACGATTCCGGCAGGATCGTCGTGATCTTATCCGCGACGCGCCTGTGCTCCGGCAGGCCGAGCAGCGACGTGCGAAAGCCGGGGCCGTCGTTATTGTACACGCGCATGAGCTGGTTCTGCACGGCTTCGCCGCAGAACACCGCGCTGTAGACCGCGAGATTGCCGCCCTTGGAGTGCCCGCCCACGCGAAGCGGGTGCGACGGAAGCGCCGCGGCTGCCGCGGCCAGATACTCCGCCGCCATCCTCTGCGCCGGGACGACCGGCAGAAAGGCCAGATTGAAATCCTCCTTCCAGCCGACGATGGTGTCGTCCGTGCCCCGGAAGGCGATATAGGCCGTCTTGTCCGGCAGGAGCACCGTCAGCGCGGAAAACTGCGTCTGCGTTTCTTCATCGGTACGGCTGACATAGGCGCAGAGCGTCAGATCGGAAAAGCGGCGGCTCGCGGCCATTTTGTGCCCCAGCTCCGGGATCTGCTCCGGCACGAGCACGCCCATCGTCTCCTGCGGCCTTGCCGCGTCGTACTTCTGCATGGCCTCCGGCAGAGAAACGGGCGCGGAAAAGTCCGCCGGGACGATACCGGAAAAGTCCAGAAAGCAAAGCTCCGCCATCAGCAGATTGTCGACCTCGTTGAACCCGCGCTCGGCAAGCGTCAGATCGCCGCGCCAGTCCAGATAATCCAGAATGTTTGCCATGGAAATACCTCCGGAGTTTAGTGTACCCATCATACACAAATTTTACCGGAAAAACAACCAAATCGGGCAGAAAAAAGCCTTAATTTTTTCTGAATTTGTATAGCCTATAAACCTATTGACTTTATGGGGAATATATGTTATGCTCAAGCCATAAGAAAGAATTCCCTGCAAAGGAGCTGATATTGATGCAAGTCTATGCGGACAACGCAGCGACCACCAGAATGCACCAGACGGCCATCGACACGATGACCTATCATCTGAACAACACCTTCGGCAACCCGTCGAGCCTCTACACCATCGGCCAGCAGGCCAAGGAGGTGCTGGAGACGGCGCGGGCCGATATGGCCGCCTGCTTCGGCGCCCAGCCGCGCGAAATCTATTTCACCTCCGGCGGCAGCGAGGCCGACAATCAGGCTATTACCTCCGCCGCCTATCTCGGCGCGCGCAAGGGCAAAAAGCACATCATTTCCACCACGTTTGAGCATCACGCCGTCCTGCATACCCTGAAGCGGCTGGAAAAGCAGGGCTTTGAGGTAACGCTTCTGGACGTGCACGCGGACGGCCTTGTCTCGGCGCAGCAGATCGCGGATGCCATCCGCGATGATACCTGCCTCGTGACCATCATGTTCGCCAACAACGAGATCGGCACCATTCAGCCGATCGAGGCAATCGGCGCGGTCTGCCATGAACGCGGCGTGCTGTTCCACACCGACGCGGTGCAGGCGGCGGGCCACGTGAAGATCGACGTGAACGCGATGCATATCGATCTGCTGAGCCTGTCCGCGCACAAGTTCCACGGCCCGAAGGGCGTGGGTATGCTTTACGCGCGGCGCGGCATCATCCTCACGAACCTCATCGAGGGCGGCGCGCAGGAGCGCGGCAAGCGCGGCGGCACGGAAAACGTCCCCGGCATCGCGGCCATGGCGGCAGCCTTGACGGAAGCCTGCGCCAATATGGACGGGAACACAAAGAAGGTCACGGCCCTGCGGGACAAGCTCATTGACGGCATTTCCAAAATCCCGCACTGCGCGCTCAACGGCGCGCGGGAGCCGAGACTGCCCGGCAATGTGAACTTCTGCTTTGAGGGCATCGAGGGCGAGAGTCTTCTGCTGCTGCTCGACGCGAAGGGCATCAGCGCGTCGTCCGGCTCTGCCTGCACATCCGGTTCGCTCGACCCCAGCCATGTGCTGCTGGCCATCGGACGGCCGCACGAGGTCGCGCACGGTTCGCTGCGCCTGACCATCTGCGAGGACAACACCGAAGAAGAGATCGACTATATCCTTGCCGAGCTTCCGCCGATCGTGGACGATCTGCGGAATATGTCGCCGGTCTGGAAGGACCTGATGAGCGGCAAACGGCAGTTTACGCTGTAAGGAGGGCTTTTATCATGGCACTGTATACCGAAACCGTCATGGATCATTTCATGCACCCGCGCAATGTCGGCGAGATCGCAGACGCGGACGGCGTCGGCGAGGTCGGCAACGCCAAGTGCGGCGATATCATGAAGATGTACCTGAAGATCAAGGACAACAAAATCGAGGACGTGAAGTTTGAGACGTTCGGCTGCGGCAGCGCGATCGCCTCAAGCTCCATCGCGACGGAGATGATCAAGGGCCGGACGTTGGAGGACGCGCTGGCGCTGACCAATCAGGAGGTCGTCGACGCGCTGGGCGGCCTGCCCGCGCACAAGCTGCACTGCTCCGTTCTGGCCGAGGAGGCCGTCAAGTCCGCCATTCAGGACTATTACGAGAAAAACCACATCGAGTACGACCACAGCAAATTCCCCAAAAAGGAAGACTGCGAGTCCTGCTGCCGGATGGTATAACGAAACGCACCGGGCGCGGCCATTGGCCGCGCCCGGGTTTTTTATAAATCCGCGTCTTCTATGATGCATCGTACGTTTATTCTGTGTAACAATGGTGAAACGTGAAGCAGTTGGTAGGGGCGGGGCTCTGCTCCGCCCGGCAGACGGCAGCTGTTCTGCGGAGAACCTCGGCAAATTCGAACGCACTTGCGTATTCCATCGTAGGGGCGGACGACTCTGTCCGCCCGCAGATCGCACTGTTTTTACGGAAATTTTCGGCGAATTCGCAACATTTTTAGGGCCGACAGAGTCGTCGGCCCCTACAGAATGCTGCACAGATTTGTAACTGCCCATCGGGCGGAGCAGAGCCCCGCCCCTACCAATTGCGTTTGGCTTTTGCTGCTTTTTGCGGGCTTGGTTACTCCGAAGGGACAGCCGCTTCTTCCGCCTCATTTGCCTGCTGGATGGTGATGCTTTCCTGCGGGGCTTCGGAGAATTCGAGCTGGATGACGGCCTGCGGGAAATTGACCGAGCAGGACGCGCGTTTTCCGCGTTCGGCTGCAAGCCGCCCGGCAAGCGCCAGCAGCTGCTGCAGGGTGTCCCGGTTCAGGCCGCCGCCGCGCCAGTGGAACACGAACAGGGGCTGCTTTTTGCGCAGTGCTTGCGCAAGCCGCTTTTCCAGCTCCTCCGGCTTCGTGAACGAGACGCTTCGATAGTAAAAGCGTTTCCCATCCGTGCAGGCGGGGACGGGCAGGACGAGCGGGGTGTGGTCGCGGAAGAGCCTGCCGTCGTCGAGGTTATAATAATCGTACCGCTTTTCGCCCCGCTGGAGCGAGTTGTCAAACGTCGCGTCGAGGTGGTAATACTGCCCGCCGACGCGCACGACATTCCATGTGTGGCGGTATTTGATCCCGCGCGCGGGGTCCGCCTCGCTGAGCGCGACGATGCACCACAGGCCGAGCTGGTCGCACAGCGCCTTGACGGTCTTCGCGATGCCCTCGCACACGCCGACGCCCTGCGTCATGGGGCCGAGAATTTCATGAGAATACGGCTTTTTGAGCTTGTCATAGCGCACGTTTTCCAGAATGAAATCGTGCACGGCAAGCTCTTTTTCCGCCTCCGTCTTCCCTTCGAGCGGCTTTGTCAGCCGGGCCAGACGTGCACTGACCGCCTGCTGATGCGTGCGAATTTTTGCTTTGTCAAACAGATACTCCGGCAGAAGCTCCATATGCGCCGCGCCGGTCATCCACCGGCAGCGGTAGCCGGTGACGTAAAAGAGCAGCGGCTCGTCGAGCTTCAGCCGCAGATACACGTCCGCAAGCTGCTTTTCATCCAGCATCGGAATGCGGATGCCGGGCGCAAGCGCGCGAAAGCCGCCCAGAAGCGCGTCATACACGCCCTGCAGCGGCCGGGAAAGCTGTCCGTAATAATATCGCATAGAACCTCAAAACTGCAGCTGCGCGGGCTGCAGATCATCCAGTCCGGACAGCGTCCGCACCGGGACTGCACCGCGCGCGATCAAAGCCTGCGCGCCCTCGGAGCCGTCGTCGCTTACAAACACCGGGCTCCAGCCGTGCCTTAAATTCTCCGTCGTCCCGTCCCACGTGCCGCCTGCTCCGGCGCGGCACTGCGCGACGAGCGTTTTTTCGCCCATGGCGTGGATAAAATGGTTCCGCGACAGCGCCCGCTGTGCGGAAAACGGCAGATCATAGCCCTGCTCGGCCAGATATAAAACGTGCGCCTGCGCCGGGCAGTCCAGAAGCCGCCCGGCCGGGAAAACCACGGCGGAGCCGCCCGCCGTCAAACAGGCCTCCTGCGCCGCGCGGTCCGCACCCATCGCTCCGCCGGAACAGAGTGCGTACCCAGAGCGCGCAATGAGCCGCCCGGCGGCCTCCGCGAACGCGCGTCCGCCCTCCGTCAGCTCCCGCGAGCCGACGACGGAAATGCAGCGCATGGAAAGCGGCGTTTCATCCCCCTTCGCGAACAGCACCGCCGGGCACCGCTGGCCGAGCGTCTGCCGCAGGCGTGCGGGGTAGCGCGGCGACAAGCGCGTGATGGGCACGATCCCGTTCCGCTCTGCCGCGCGCAGATAGCGCTCCAGCTGTGTTTCGCGCGACAACAGCCGCACGATGCGCCCGCACTGCTCCTGCGAATAGCCGAGCCGTTCCAGATCGCGCGCCGTCAGCTCCCGCAGCGGGTTTTCTCCGCCGGGGCCGAGGGCGCGCGCCCGCTTGGCAAGTTCCTGAAACTGCGCCATGGTCAGCGGCCTGTCCTCCGCCTCCGGCAGCGCGCAGCACAGAAGCAGCAGACCCGTCTCCGCCGCTGTCAACGGAAGCGGCGGCGCGGCGGCGCCTTTTTGGGCTTCGGCGGCTCCTCCTCGACGAGGGAGCCGTCCTCCGCGAATTTCACGGGCTGGATGGCGTAGTGGGAATATTTCGCGATCTCCGCCAGCTTCGCCTGCTCCGGGAACGTGCCGAGGATGGACACGGCGATGCCCTTTTTCCGGGCACGGCCCGTGCGGCCGATGCGGTGGATATAATACTCGTTCTCCTCCGGCACGTCGTAGTTGATGACGCAGTCCACATCGTCGACGTCGATGCCGCGCGAGGCGACGTCGGTGGCGATCAGGATGGGGAGCTTGCCGTCCTTGAACGTGCGCATGGTCTTTTCGCGCTTCTGCTGCGGGATATCGCCGTGGATGCAGTCGGCGTCAAGGCCCATGCGGACCAGATCGTCGCGCAGGCGCTGGCACATGACCTTCGTGTTGCAGAAGACGATGGTGCGCTCCAGCCGGAGCGTGCGGATGAGCCTGCTCGTCATCTCGATTTTTTCGAGCGGCGGGCAGGTGATGGAATACTGCGTGATGTCCGGGCGGTTGTCCGTATCGGCGGGGACGGTGATCTCCACCTCGTCGCGCTGGTACATCCACGAGACGGTCATGACCTCCTGTGAGATGGTCGCGGAGAACAGACCGAGATTGCGGCGGTTCTTGACCTTCTCGATGATCTTCGTCACGTCGTCGAAGAAGCCCATGTCGAGCATCCGGTCGGCCTCGTCCAGCACGACGGTCTGCACCTTGTCAAACGAGAGCGTACGGCGCTTATAGTGGTCCATCAGCCGTCCCGGCGTGGCCACGACGATCTGCGGATGATTCTTCAGCTGCTTGATCTGCCCCTCGATCTTCGCGCCGCCGTAGACCACGGCCACGCGGATATTCTTATAATAGGTAAGCAGCCCGCGCAGCTCGTCGCAGATCTGGATGGCAAGCTCACGCGTCGGGGCGAGGATCAGACCCTGTAAGTCCTCGCTTTCCGCGTCGATATGCTCGATCATGGGGATGCCGAAGGCGAACGTCTTGCCCGTGCCGGTCGGGGCCTTGGCAATGACGTCCTTCCACTGCATGAATTCCGGGATGGCCTCGGCCTGGATGCGGGTCGGGTATCCGTAGCCCTTCTTCTCCAGCGCCTGCAAAATCTCCTCCGACAGGCCAAGGTCGGCAAAAGTCAAGTTCTGTTCCATAGAGATCGCTTCCTCATTCAATGTTCTGGCGAAAATCGCAATTTTTTTAATCATATCATATTTTCGCCGCGTTTCCAATCCCCTTTCCGGAAAAAAGAGGGCGTTTTTTCGCTTGCTTCCGTCCGGAATGCGCGGTATAATGAACCTTAAACACTTTGAAAGAGGCGGACGCTATGACAAATTTCCTGCTGCGGCGCTTTGTTCCGGATTATCAGAATACCGCCGACCCCGCCGTGCGCGAAAAATACGGCAATCTTGCCGGGATCGTGGGCATCATCTGCAATGTGCTGCTGTTTGCGGGCAAGCTTCTGGCCGGGACGCTCTGCGGCAGCGTATCCGTCACGGCGGACGCTGTTAACAACCTCTCCGACGCGTCAAGCTCTCTCGTGACGCTGCTGGGCTTCCGGCTGGCGGCCCGGCCTGCCGACGAGAAACACCCCTACGGCCACGCGCGGATGGAATACCTGTCCGGCCTTGCCGTGGCCGTGATGATCCTTGTGATCGGCGTGGAGCTGGTCAAAAGCTCGGTTCAGAAGATCCTGCACCCGGAGGCCGTGGAGTTTTCCGTCCTGACCGCCGCCGTGCTGACAGGCTCGATCCTGCTGAAGCTCTGGATGGCGCTGTTTGACCGGAAGCTCGGCAGGAAGATCAGCTCTGCCGCGCTGATCGCCGCCGCTGCCGACAGCCGCAGC
>ERZ809207.657-NODE-657-length-12111-cov-3.846881_pt1 | contig 12111 bp, 10 predicted proteins | sample MGYA00520515_ERZ809207 | MGnify/ENA primary metagenome ERZ809207 (study PRJEB31570, sample SAMEA3213009) | Homo sapiens | biome: human-gut; feature: human gut; material: fecal | place: Sweden | collected 2011 ... | reverse complement strand
TCAAGGCCTGCGGCGCCTTTGGGGCCCGGTAAAGCCGCCTCGTCCGTTTCTGTGCCGCCGTCCAGCGGGTCGACAGCAAACAGGGAGGCCTTTTCCTCCTTTTTGGCGCAGCCCGAGGCCAGCAGCAATATGCATATTATAAAAACAGTAAGCCTTTTCATAGGCTGATTATAGCACATTATCCATTGTTAGGATACGGGTAAAAAGTGAATAATAATCTCTGACAGCGGCGCTTATGGCGTAAAGGGGTGTTATTCAAATAAGCAATATGCAGCTTGCCGCAAATGTGATAAAATAATCAATATGAAATGTGATAACATGCCGCAGCAGGGGCAATTGCCGCTGGGCGGATCGAATTTGGAGGTTTAAAAAAATATTATGGCAAAGAAGACCGTTGAGGACGTAAACGTAAAGGGCAAACGGGTGCTGGTAAGGGTCGACTTCAACGTACCCCTTCAGGACGGAAAAGTAGCGGACGACAAGCGCATAACAGCGGCGCTGCCCACTGTAAAGTACTTGCTCGAGCACGGTGCAAAGGTCATACTCTGCTCCCATCTGGGCAGGCCCAAGGGTGAGCGCAAGATGGAGTTTTCCCTCGCTCCCGTAGCGGAAAGGCTCAAGGAGCTGCTGCCGGGCGTCAGGATCGGCTTTGCGCCGGACTGCATTGGCAAGGAGACCGAAAAGATGGCAGGCGAGCTCAGGGAAGGCGAAATACTGCTTCTCGAGAACCTGCGTTTCCATAAGGAAGAAGAAAAGAACGACCCCGACTTCGCCAAGAAACTGGCTTCTCTGGCAGATATATACGTATCCGACGCCTTCGGCACCGTACATCGCGCCCATGCTTCCACCGCGGGCGTAGCCCAGTACCTGCCTGCGGTCGCAGGCTTCCTTATCGGCAAGGAGCTTTCCATAATGGGCGGTGCTCTGGAGAACCCAGTGCGCCCCTTCGTGGCCATACTGGGCGGCGCAAAGGTAGCGGACAAGATAGGCGTCATAACGAATCTGCTGAACAAGTGCGATACCCTGATAATCGGCGGCGGCATGGCTTATACCTTCTTCAAGGCGCTGGGCTATAACATCGGCAACTCCCTGCTTGACGCAGACAGCATAGAGCTTGCAAAGAAGCTGATGCTTGACGCCGATGCAAAGGGCGTAAAGATGCTGCTGCCAGTGGATACTGTGGTCGCCAAGGAGTTCAAGGCTGACGCGGAATACATGACCGTGGATTCCGACAGGATACCCGACGGCTATATGGGCATGGATATAGGAGAGAAGACCGCCAAGCTCTTTGGCGAGGAGATAAGGAAAGCCGGCACCGTAGTATGGAACGGCCCTATGGGTGTGTTCGAGTTTGACGCCTTCGCAAAGGGTACTGCGGCTGTTGCCGAGGCCTGCGCAGAGTGCAAGGGCACCACCATTATAGGCGGCGGCGACTCCGCCAGCGCCGTAAAGAAGCTGGGCTATGCGGACAAGATGACCCACATCTCCACCGGCGGCGGCGCAAGCCTGGAGTTCCTTGAGGGCAAGGTGCTGCCCGGCGTAGCGGCTCTTGACGACAAGTGATAAAGCATAAAATTTTGAATTGGAGATAAATAAACATGCGTAGACCCATTATTGCAGGCAACTGGAAGATGAACATGACCCCCTCCGAGGCAAGGGCCTTGGTAGAGGAGTTGAAGCCCCTCGTCAAGGACGCAAAGTGCGAGGTAGTGGTATGCCCTCCTTACGTTGACCTATCAGCGGTATCCGAGCTTATCAAGGACAGCAATATACGCCTTGGCGCTCAGAATATACACTGGGCAGAGAAGGGCGCTTTTACCGGCGAAGTTTCCGCAAACATGCTTAAGGAGCTGGGCGTGGAGTACGCCATAATAGGCCACAGTGAGCGCAGGCAGTACTTTGGCGAGACGGACGAAACTGTGAACGCCCGCGCCAAGGCAGCCATAGCCGCAGGCATTACCCCCATAATCTGCGTAGGCGAGTCCCTGGAGGAGAGGGAAAGCGGCAGGACAGAGGCCAAGGTCAGCGGTCAGGTAAAGAAGGACCTTGAAGGCATAGCGGCCGGGGACGTTGCCAAGCTGGTGATCGCCTACGAGCCTATCTGGGCCATAGGTACCGGCAAGACCGCCACCGACGAGCAGGCAAACGAAACCATAGGCATGATAAGGGCGACCGTAGCCGGCATGTTCGGCAGGGAAACCGCAGAAGCCCTTCGAATACAGTATGGCGGAAGCATGAAGCCCTCCAACGCAAGGAGCCTCATGGCAATGCCCGAAATAGACGGCGGCCTTATAGGCGGCGCGAGCCTTAAGGCTGTGGACTTCTCTCAGGTAGTGAATTATAATGATTAAGGCATAAGTGCCACAATTATTAAACAGGAGATTTGTCTGATATGAAAAAGATGACCGCACTTGTGATACTGGACGGCTTTGGCCATAGCGAGGAAACTCAGGGCAACGCCATAAAGGCTGACGGTATAAATAATATTTCCAGACTCCTCAAGGAGTACCCCCATACCCTCATAGAGGCTTCCGGCGAGGACGTAGGCCTGCCTGACGGCCAGATGGGCAACTCCGAGGTAGGCCATATGAACATAGGCGCGGGACGTATCGTATATCAGGAGCTGACCAGAATAACCAAATCCATAAAGGACGGGGATTTCTTTGAGAATCCCGCCTTTTTGGGCGCCGTTGAGAATTGCAGAAAGCACGATTCCGCACTGCACATATACGGCCTCGTAGGTCCCGGCGGCGTGCACAGCCATCAGAAGCACTTCTTTGGACTGCTGGAGCTTGCAAAACGTCATGGCCTCAGTAAGGTATATGTACACTGCTTCATGGACGGCCGTGACGTTCCTCCCGAAAGCGGCAAGGGGTTCATCGAGGAATACCAGAAGAAGATAGCCGAGATAGGCGTGGGTAAAATAGCCACCGTAATGGGACGCTATTACGCCATGGACCGGGACAACCGCTTTGAGCGGGTAGAAAAGGCATATGCCGCCATGGTATACGGCGAGGGTAACTACGATACCGACCCCGTACATGCCATGCAGGCGAGCTACGATGCGGGCGTCACCGACGAGTTCGTAGTTCCTACCGTCATAACCGATAACGGCAGGCCCGTGGCTACCATACAGGCTGACGACAGCATAATCTTCTACAACTTCCGCCCCGACAGGGCGAGGGAGATAACCCGCGCCTTTATAATGGAAGACTTTGACGGCTTCGAGCGCAGGAAGGGCTTCTTCCCTGTACATTACGTCTGCATGACCCAGTACGACAAGACCTTCGGGGATAAGGTGGACATAGCCTTCAGGCCAGAACATCTTAACAACACCCTTGGGGAGTACCTTGCGGCCTGCGGCAAGACCCAGCTTAGGATAGCCGAGACCGAGAAATACGCACACGTGACCTTTTTCTTCAACGGCGGCGTGGAGGCCCCAAATCCCGGGGAGGACAGATGCCTTATACCTTCCCCAAAGGTAGCCACCTACGATCTCCAGCCCGAGATGAGCGCCTATGAGGTAACCGAGGAGGCGGTAAAGCGTATAGACAGCGGCAAGTACGACGTCATGATACTGAACTTTGCCAACCCGGACATGGTAGGCCATACCGGCGTAATGGAGGCGGCGGTGAAAGCTGTCCATACCGTTGACGAATGTGCCGCCAAAGTAGTTGAGGCCATCCTCAGGAATGGCGGAAGGGCCATAATCACAGCCGACCACGGCAACTGCGAAAAGATGCTTGCGGACGACGGCGTTACTCCCTTTACCGCACACACTACCAATCCGGTGCCGGTGATACTGGTGGATAACGGCAGAAAGGACGCAAAGCTCCGCTCCGGCGGCAGGCTCTCCGACCTTGCCCCCACCATGCTGGATCTGATGGGCATGGAGATACCCAGGGAAATGACCGGCAAGAGCCTGATAGAGAAGTAATGCGGCAAAAGGGAAGGCCATTTTGATAAAAAGCGCATAAAGCGGCAAAAGTATTTGATTTTTTACTGCGGGTGTGATACAATAGCCTTCGCGTGTAATGCGAAAGTATTCCAGGGGAGGAAGTATATATAATGCAAACTCTGAACACAATTCTTAACATCGTGCTGATAGTCCTGTCTATCGCAATGATAGCCGTAGTACTTATGCAGCAGTCCAAGAGCGCGGGCCTCGGCAGCGCGTTCGGCGGCGATACCCAGTCCTTTACCGCCCGCGGCCAGAAGGCCAGCAGGGAGGCCAAGCTTCAGCGCATCACCAAGATACTTGCAGTTGCAATCGGCGTGATCGCTATTGCCATGGCTATAATAAGCTGATAAAAGGCAAAAATGTGACTCTGGGGCGTGCCGCTAAGGTATGCCCCTGTTTTTGTGCGAAAAAAACAAAGGAGAAATTGAAGAACAACTTGGAAATTAAAAAGAGAATAACCGATATGATAGCCGAAACCGGCCGCCCAATGAGCGCTGAGGATATATACAAGAGCATGACGGATAACGGCGGCGAGATACAGATAGAAGAAATAAAGCTGGCGCTGAAGGAGCTTTCAAGGGATGGCCGTGTGATAATCACGCGCCGGGGCAAGGCGGCTCTACCGGAACAGCTTGGCCTTATATACGGCCGCATACAGGGCAACGGCCGCGGCTTCGGCTTCTTTATACCCGCAGACGGCAGCGGAGACCTGTTCATCGCCGCGGAGGATATGAACGGCGCCTTACACGGGGATACTGTGTGGGTGAGGAAACTTACCGGCTCCCCCCGGGGCAGGAACGACCGGGGAGCTGTGGAGATGATAGCCAGGAGAGCGGGTGGCCGGGTAATAGGCACGTTTGAGGCGGACAACGAGTACGGCGGTTACGTGGTACCCGACGACAGCAGGGTGGCAGAGGATGTGCTCATACCCTTTTCCCATACCAACGGCGCAAACCACGGCGACAAGGTGGTAGCAGAAATAACCCAGTATCCCGGGGCAAGGCGGCCCATGCTGGGCAAGATAGCCGAAGTACTGGGCAGGCCCGGGGATAAGGGCATAGATATGCTCTCCATCATACGGCGGCTGGAGCTGCCTGATAAATTCCCCGATGGGGCGCAGAGGCAGGCCGAGGGGCTAAAGGCCCCCGATGCGGACGCGCTCACCGACAGGCGGGATCTGCGCGGCGCGCTCACCATAACCATAGACGGCGCGGACGCCAAGGATCTTGACGACGCGGTATCATTGGAGATGGCCGACGGCCTGTACAGACTGGGGGTACATATAGCTGACGTGAGCCACTATGTAAAGCGTGGCAGCCCCATAGACGTGGAGGCATACAAGAGAGGCACCAGCGTGTATTTTCCTGACAGGGTGCTGCCTATGCTGCCGAAGGAGCTGAGCAACGGCCTCTGTTCCCTGAATCCGGATGAGGATAAGCTTACACTTTCCTGTGTAATGGACATAGACTCACATGGCAAGGTAGTGCATCACAATATCGCAAAGAGCGTAATACGCTCGAATTACCGCATGACATACGACGAGGTCAACGCCATATTTGCAGGAGACCCGGATATGGCTGCGAAGTACTCCGATATTATGCCAATGCTTGGCGAGATGCGCCGCCTAAAGGATATACTCAAGGCCAAGCGGCAGCGGCGGGGCGCAATAGACTTCGACCTGCCTGAGGCAGATATACATCTTGACGGCAATGGCCGGGCCGTAGACGTTTCGCTGCACATCAGGGGTGAAGCGAATATGATGATAGAGGAGTTCATGCTGGCTGCCAACGAGACTGTGGCGCGGGAGGGAGTGGACAAGGGCCTGCCCCTCATGTACCGGGTGCATGAGGCCCCTGACCCGGAGCGAATAACGGAGCTTAACACATTCCTCCATACACTGGGCTACGGTGTAGGCAACGCGGAAAAGGTTCAGCCTGCCGATGTGCGCAAAATGCTGCTCAAGGCTGCCGGAAGTTCGGAGGAGAGGGTGATAAATAACGTCACTCTCAGGGCTATGACCAAGGCCAAGTACAGCCCCGACTGCGACGGCCATTTCGGGCTTGCGGCTAAGTACTACTGCCACTTTACCTCGCCAATACGGCGCTATCCTGATCTACTGGTACACAGGGCATTGAATGAATCCCTGGAAGGCAGGCTGGACGAGGAGAACCTCAAACGATGGAAGGCGTACCTGCCGGGAGCTTCAGACCAGTGCTCAGACCGGGAGGTGACCGCAACCGAGGCCGAGCGGGCCGCGGACGACCTGAAAAAGTGCGAATACATGGCGCAGCACATAGGCGAGGAGTATCAGGGCGTCATATCCGGCGTAACCCAGGGCGGCTTTTTCGTGGAGCTGGGCAATACCGTGGAGGGCCGGGTGAAGGTGGAGAGCCTGAGCGGCGACAGGTATGAATGGGACGAGAAGGGCTACCGCCTTGTAGGCAGGTTTACAGGCTTGCAGTATCGCCTGGGGGACGAGGTAAAGGTGCGTGCGGTATCAGCCGATATGGAAACTTCCCGGATAGAGTTTGAATTAATAGAGGAAAAACCCCATAAAGCGCCCAGGGAGAGCCCGAAGCGGAGCGGACACGGCTCGACAAGAGGCAGAAACAGTGATAAAATAAAAGCTCTTAAGAGCAAGAAGGGAGGCCACGGTTTTGGCCATAGCAAAAGGCACCAAAAGGGTCGCGGAAAATCGAAAGGCACGCCATGAGTATTTCATCGAGGATACCTACGAGTGCGGAATAGCTCTGGTCGGCACCGAGGTCAAGAGCATACGGGCCGGCAAGGTCAACCTGAAGGATTCCTATGCGCAGGTAAAGAACGGCGAATGCTACCTCATAGGCATGCACGTTAGCCCCTATGAGCAGGGCAATATATTCAATCGCGATCCCTTCCGGGAGCGCAAGCTGCTGCTGCACAAGAGCGAGATACGCAAGCTCAACGCCCTGGCGCAGGTAGAGGGCTACAGCCTTATACCATTGCAGCTTTACTTCAAGGATGGCAGGGTAAAACTGGAGCTTGCGGTCGCCAAGGGCAAAAAGCTTTATGATAAGCGCAGCGATATAGCCTCGCGGGACGCCAAGCGCGAGGTGGAGCGCCGCATGAAGGAGGAGCGCTTCAGATAGCCGGCGGGCGTTTGATAAAGCGCACAGAATGTGATATAATACTTATAGCAGGGCGCTATGCCAGAACGCCTTGCGCTATCCGGGGTCGTAAATGGTTTCGACGGGGATCGTGGAGGCCGGATAAGCGAGCCGAAGCCCCGTGCTTCGTTAAAAACGGGAAAAACTTAAATTTAACTGGCAAATCTGATTTTGCACTCGCTGCCTAATTAGGCTGCGCGTCGGCCCGGCGCTTCCCACGGCTCCGGTAACCGGCGTCATCAATGTGGGGAACCAGCCTGCCTAAGCTTTGCGGCAGGTGGGATTTAATGAAGCTACCGAAGCCCTGATCCTGTCGGAGGGAGCTGCTTTGGCTGAGGGAACGTTAATACACCGACTACGCTCGTAGAAAGTCTTGCTGACAGGTTTTCGGACAGGGGTTCAACTCCCCTCGACTCCACCAAAAAGTGCAAATCCGAACGTCGAGAGGTGTTCGGATTTTGCTTATTCCGCTCCGCCAGCACAATACGATCCGAACCTTATCCTATGGGAAGGGATTCGGATCGTTGTTTTTATTTACTTCGCCCGCCGTTTGGCGGAAAGAAAGGCATGGAGCGCGGGGAAAGCGGCGATGGTCGATGAGATAAGGAGAAACAGGGCTGCGGCGTCGGGCCTTGCCTTTATCCACCCCGAGAAATGCGCCGTCATAAGGTAGATGAGCGCGCCGGCGGTTAGATGTATCAGAATCTTTAGCCGAAAGGAAAGCCGGCTGCTTTCGTAAATCAGGGTGGGGACGGAAAAACCCGTCGCTATTATTATGCAGTACGCGGCGAGCTGCTGCCAGCCTTCCCCGGTTTTTTGCCTGAAGAAAGCATTTGCACCCCCTTCAAAAAGGGGAAATATAAAGATTATCGCCACGAAAGCAACACATCCGACGCTGATTCCCGAGCAAATCTTTTTTATCAGCTTTTTTATCGCATACACCTCCAAAAATCCGTTTTCGCGCAAAACCGATACTGCATCAGTATTGCGCAAAAGCGCGATCCGATGCAATGAAAAACAACTAATAATTATATTATACAATGCCCCGGCGCTTCCTGTCTTTACTCCAATCAAAATCCCCCGCAGCTTGCTTACTGCGGGGGATGGCTTTGCGGTCCGGGCCTTTGGTTAGGGGTTATGCAAGCGCTTCCGCAAGGGTCTCAAAGGCGGGGATCTTGAGTATGGGTATGGATACCTGCTCCTTGCGCTCGTTTTCGGAGCCGGCAGCGGCGGTGACGTCGTTGGAGTAGTTTGCGCGGAAGGTGCCTTCCTTGGCGTCGAGGTAGTTGTCAAAGAAGTTCCATGCTACGCCTCCGTCAACGGCGGCGGGCTCGCACATGAGCGCCGCAAAGGAGCCGAAGCGCTGCGCGGTGGAGATCACATAGGTACCGGCGGGGATAACGATATCGCCGTCGCCCTTCTTCCACTCGCCGGTCACGAGGGTCTGGAAGTGGCCCTCATAATCCTTGCGTTCGCGGCCGTCTATGACTGCGCCGCCGCTGGTGTAGGACTTGATGGCGAAGTGGAGATGGTCTGCGCCCGCGACGGTAACGTCGTTGGGAAGCTGGGTCATCTCAACGCCGTGGAACTTCATAAGCTCGATGAATTCAGTGCAATCCTGGTCTATAAGGTAGTATGCTCCCATGGTCTCGACGTCGGTGGGTACGAAGGTTCCCCAATATTCGGTCTCATAGTCCACCGGTGCGCCGTACTCGATGGCATAGGGATCGCCCTCGTCGTCGTACAGGCGCTCGCCGATAACGGTGCCGTCCTCGCCGGTCTCATAGGAGAGAACGGTCAGGGTGTCCTTGCCCTCAAAGGGCATGGTGGTCATTTCGGAGTTGAGGGCCACGAAGTCCTTTTCGGGATTGATGCCCTCTGTGGCGCGGGCCTCTGAGCGGGCGTCGGCGGCTGCGATCATGGCCTTGATTTCGTCCTTGTCCTTTGCCACAACCTGCAGAGCGCCGTAGATGCACTCATACTGGGTATCCACGCGGACGGGGAAATCGTCGTAGGAGTAGACCTCCAGCAGCAGGGCGAGCCTGTTCCTGAGACCGGCATAGTTGGTGGTGTAGCGAGCATAGTCCTCAAAGGTGCGCCAGCCCTCGGCTACTATGTCGCTGTAATAATAGCCCCAGTTGCCGTAGGGGACGGCTACCTTGCCCTTGGAGGCCAGATAGGAGCCATCGCGCAGGGCCCGTGAGCAGAATACATCGCGGTTGTAAGCGAGAAGCTCGGCGTCGGTTCCGGCGTTGAGGCCCCAGTTATAGGTTACGGCGTGACGCATATAGGAGCCGTCGGTCGCGTGGGCGTCGATGAAGAGGATGGGGTTCCAGTCGTTCATCAGCTTGACGATGGTGCGGCCGCAGGCGGTCTCCAGCTTGGTCATGTCGCGGTTGACGTTAAGGCCGTTGCCCTCGGCGCGGGTGCCTACCAGCTTGGGCGTGAACTGGGTGGTTATGCGGTTCTTGCCCAGATTGTCGTTTCCATCGGGGTTGCTGTTGGGGACGATGATGACGACCAAATCCTTGAGGAGATCGTCATGCTTGCCCTGCGCGACTTCGCGGGCGAAGATCATCATGGATTCCTTGCCCTCGATCTCGCCGGAGTGGATATTGCAGTTTACATATACAACGCCCTTGTCCTCGGGCACGTCGGCGGGGGAGGCGGGGGCTACGTCGCTTATTATCATGTAGGATATGGGAGTGCCGGCCTCGGTAGCGAAGGTGGTGGTGTCCAGAATGATGCGGCCGGCGCTGTGCTCGGCTACTACCTTCAGAAAATCAATGACCTCCTGAGACGATGTGGTGCGTTCCCAATTGCTCTCCTCGGCAGGGGTTTTGAGCTCTGCCAGTATCGCCTGGGAATCGACCTTCTCGGTCTCCGGCTCAGCTGCGGGCGTGGGTTCTTCGGCAGGGGCAGCGGGGGCTGCACAGGCTGCCAGGCCAAGGGCCATGATCAGTACAAGAACGAGCGCCAGGATTTTTTTCATAGTTTCGTTTTCCTCTCCTTTGTTGTTTTTTTGTGAAAATATATTGCCAAGCCCTGCGGTTTGGGCCGCGCAGGGCTTGCGGATGCGCAAGAAAAGGCTATTCCTCCCTCTCTCTCCTGAAGAAGCGGCAGCCCTGATAGTGGACGCCCGTGATGTACGCTATGCGGTTCGCCTGCAAAAGCTTCTCGCCCAGCAGGGCGGAGCGGTCGCCCTTTGAAATGAGCTCCAAAAAAGCCCCATTGGCGTCAAAGAAATCGAAATAGGCCCTGTGTGCGTCCATTATCCTGGGGCGGTATTCCTCCTGAATGACATACAGACAGAGGCCCATCTTCACTCTCAGGCGGGTAAGCGCCTCCTCCAGCTCTGCGGCTTTTTGCTCTGCCATGCCGGCGTCCAGCCTGACCAGCCTGCCCTTACTCCATTCCTCCAAGTCGGTTATGCGGTTGATGAGGAGAAGAAGCATGGCCTCCCGGTATACGTTGGTGCGCCTTTCCTGCCCGGTAACGCCGAAGTATATCTTCACGGGCTCCAGCCAAAGCTGCTTGAGGGCTTCGTCGTATGCGTAGTAACACCTTATCCACGCCTTCTGGGAAGCAACGAGCGCCTCCCTCTCATCGCCATCGAGGGAGTTAAGATAGGCGCTGTAAGCGTATATGAGCCTGTTTTCTAAACTGAGCCTGCTGCATAAAAATTCATCGTCCGTCATGTGGAAGGACTCGGTCTCGTCGCAGGGCGTATCGTAAAATACGGCGGAGCCCGCCCAATTCTGAGTGACCAGCCTTCCGTCTCCGGCCTGCGCTGGGATGGCGGAAAATAGCATGAGGACTGCTGTCAGCCATAGAATAAATTTTTTTACCGGCGGTAATTTTGTCATTTAATTTACAACCTATTTTTGTGAATATACGTTGGAATCTGGGCAGCATTAAGTCGTAATCGTATCTTACTATGAGGCTATTGTAGCAGTATCGCAGGCATAAAACAATATTTATTAAATTTCTACCCGATATAATCGCGATTGAACTTTTTTAACCGCGATTAGAAAACGTTAATACTTTATCAACATTGTGTGATTATATAACGTTTATTATATAAATTTACAATAATAAAAATATAATTGAATCATACTGAGCCCCGGCACGCGCTGTCTTTACTCTGCGGCGAAAATGCACCTTAACTTTATCTGAAAAGAGGATATAATAAGAAACGGATGTTACGCAACGATGATTTCTTATCGTGCAGGCGCGGCTGGAGAAAAACAAACGTGCGCCGGCAACGGCAAAAGCGGACGTTGACTACCTGTTGACAACTAAATTGTTTTGCGGACTCTGTGAGCGCATGATGATAGGCGAAAGCGGGACGAGCCATACGGGAGATAAGCATTATTACTACAAGTGTGCCGGAGCAAAGCGAAAGCTGGGCTGCAAGAAGAAATCCGTCAAGAAGGATTTCATTGAGCGGGCGGCAGTCATTCTGACCGTCAACAGAGTTTTGCGAGACGAGGAAATCAGCCGCATTGCCGACAGCATCCTTGCCTTGCAAGCCGGCGAGGACACCACCATCCCGGCGCTGAAAAAACAGCTTGCCGACACGGAGCGCGGAATAGAGAATATGCTGAACGCAATCCAGCAGGGAGTGCTGACCAGTTCCACAAAAGAACGTTTGGAGGCTCTGGAAAAGCAAAGGGACAACCTGAAGATAGCCGTCCTGCAAGCGGAGCTTCAAAAGCCCAAGTACACCAAAGAACAGATGCTTATTTCATCTTCGGCGAGTAATAGCTTCATGTTTTCACCTCTCACAACATATTATTGCAGATAACTTAGAATTAGATTAGAAAAGAGGGCCTAAAGAATCACAATGAAATCTTCTTAACGTTTTTAGCCATCGCGGGTCAATAAATATCTTCGCTAAATGATATTATATTATCTTGCCAGGGATGCTGCGGTAAACAGCATTTTTACGTTTGCTTACTCTGTTCGTGTATGCTTGCCGCAAATTTGGCCAGTATATAGAGA
>ERZ809207.651-NODE-651-length-12150-cov-5.420339_pt1 | contig 12150 bp, 10 predicted proteins | sample MGYA00520515_ERZ809207 | MGnify/ENA primary metagenome ERZ809207 (study PRJEB31570, sample SAMEA3213009) | Homo sapiens | biome: human-gut; feature: human gut; material: fecal | place: Sweden | collected 2011 ... | reverse complement strand
CGATGGGCAGGGTCTCGCCGCCCACGCTGGTCCATGCCAGACCGTTGGCGATGCCGATGGCATTGGTGCGGTTGAGGAAGTCGGGCTTGATCATCTTGGGGCCCAGCAGCTCTTCCAGATTGGAACCGGTGACGGCGAAGCTTTCCACCTCGCCGGAAGCGATCTTGCGGGCACACTTGCGCAGCACGCTGGTGATGGTACGCTCCAAGTTGCGGACGCCGGCTTCGCGCACATAGCCGTCGATGATGCCGTACAGCGCACTCTGGGAAAAGGTGACCTTGCCGCTCAGGCCGCATGCCTTGAGCTGCTTGGGCACCAGATGCTTGCGGGCGATGTTGTACTTTTCCACACGGGTGTAGCTGGGCAGCTCGATGACATCCATACGATCCCGCAGCGGGCCGGGGATGGCGCCGAGGTCGTTGGCCGTGGTGATGAAGAGCACATGGCTCAGGTCAAACGGCATATCAATGAAGTGGTCGTTGAAGGCAGCGTTCTGCTCCGGGTCCAGCGCTTCCAGCAGAGCGGCAGCCGGGTCGCCCCGGAAATCGCCCGCCAGCTTATCGATCTCGTCCAGCAGCATCAGCGGGTTCGAGCTCTTGGCCGTGATCATCGCGCTGATGATCTTGCCCGGCATGGCACCGATATAGGTGCGGCGGTGGCCGCGGATCTCGGCTTCATCCCGCACACCGCCAAGGCTCAGGCGGACATACTTGCGGCCCAAGCTTTCGGCGATGGAGCGTGCAATGCTGGTCTTGCCGACGCCCGGAGGGCCCACGAGGCAGATGATCTGGCCCTTGACGTCCGGGGCAAGTTTCCGGACGGCCAGCACCTCAAGGATGCGGTCTTTGACCTTTTTCAGGCCGTAGTGGTCGCGGTCAAGGATGCGCTGGGCCTTGGCGATGTCGAGGTCGTCCTCGGTGAAGGTGTTCCACGGCAGCTCCAGACAGGTATCCAGATAAGTGCGGATGACCGTGCCCTCCTGATTGCTGCTCTGCATCTTGGAAAGGCGGTCCACTTCCTTGAGCAGCTTCTTCTCACGGTCGGCATCCAGATGCAGCTCGGTGATCCTGCGGCGGTACTCCTCGGCTTCGGCGGTGGTGTCGTCATCCTCGCCCAGCTCCTCGCTGATCATGTGCATCTGTTCGTGCAGGTAGTAGTCGCGCTGGTTTTTGTCCATGGCTTCATCGACCTTCTGGGCGATTTCCTTGTCGATCTCCAGCATCCGGCGCTCCCGGTGCATCCGCTCCACCAGAAGGCGCAGACGGCCGATCAGAGTCCCCTCTTCCAGCACGGCTTGTTTGTCCTCAAAGCGGAACAGAAGGTTTGCCGGGATGTACTCGCAGAGGAAGGCGGGGTCGTTGTTGGAATTGACCGCGAACACCACATCCTTGCCGATGCGGGGGTTCAGGTTGAGCAGCTCGTCGAAGCTCTTTTTCACGTTGCGGAGCAGCGCATCCGCCTCGGCCTCTTCTTCGGGCTTCACGGGGCGCACCGGCGTGGGGCGCACCGAGGCCAGCAGGAAGCTGCCGTCGGTGTCGATCTGGGTGAGCTTGGCACGGTATTTGCCCTCCACAAGGATGCGGACGAGGTCATCCGACACCCGCATGACCTGCTTGATCTCGGCTACGACACCGTAATGATACAGGCCGTCGGCGGCGGGGTCGTCGGCCTTCATGTCCTTCTGGGCAATGAGGAAGACGTTGGAATGATTGCTGACCGCCCACTCCACCGCGGCAATGCTCTTTTCACGGCCCACTTCAAAGTGAAGCAGGTTGTTGGGGAAAACCACAAGCCCCCGCAGGGCAATGGCGGGCAGATGGAGAATGTTCCGCTCCACCCGGACCGTAACTTTTTCAGACATATGCAAAACCTCTTATTCTCCACGATGTTCGTGGGTGTTGTAACCGAGACGACCCAGTGCGGGCAGGATGGCGCGGAGGGTAACGGACGTCAGTGCGCCCATCGCAAGCCCCAGCACCAGCATGACCGGCGCGTAGTAAAGGGAGACGGCGGTGGAAAGGATCACGCTGGCTCCCAGAAGCTGACCGATGTTGTGGGTCAGTGCACCGCAGACCGACAGGATATACCATGTCGGCCGCACCGGGAAATGATAATACAGCAGCCACATCACCAAAAGCGAGAGCAGACCGCCGCACAGCGAGAGGAATCCCGCCGTCCAGCCGGACACCAAAAAAACGAAGAGCGCCTTGAGGATATCCAGCACCAGCGCCTGTTTCGGCCCCATAAAAAACAGGGCGTACATCACCACAATATTCGCCAGCCCCAGCTTCATGCCCGGCAAAAGGCCGGGGATGACGAGGGTGCCCTCGATGAACGAGAGCGCCATCGCCAGCGCGAACAGCAGCCCGGAAAGGGCGATGCTGTGGGTCTTGGAGTCATTGCGGCGGTTCTTTGGCATATTGGCTGCTCCTTTGGTCGTTATTCTTCTGCGGCTCCCTGCTCGTACTGCTCCTGTTCCTCCATGGCCTTTTCCCATGCGGCGAACAGTTCTTCCTGATGGAAGCGCAGGTCGGCAAGTTCATCGCTCTTTTCCCGCAGAAGCTGCGGGTCGTTGTACACTTCCGGCGAGTTGATCTCGTTGTCCAGTTCCACCTCGCGGGCACCGCACGCCTCCATCTCGTCCTCACAGGCTTTGATCTTGGCACGCAGCTCGGCGCGGCGGCGGCGCTGCTCCTTGCCATAACCGGCCTTGGCAGGCTCGGATGATTTTTCAGGCTGGGCGGCGGCAGGAGCACTGCGGCCCATCAGAGCGTCGTAGCTGGGGTAGAGCGTCGCCTTGCCGTCCTCCAAATAGAGGATCGGGCAGCCGAGGCTGTTCATCAGGTGGCGGTCATGGGTGACCATCAGCAGGGTGCCGGTGTAGGCCATCAGCGCCTCGGTCAGGTTCTCGCGGGTATAGATATCCAAGTGGTTGGTGGGCTCGTCGAGGAAGAGCAGGTTCGGCCGCTCCAACACGATCTCAGCAAAGCGCAGCCGGGCCAGCTCGCCGCCGGACAGGGCTTCGCAGGGCTTGAAGACCGTTTCGCCCCGGAAACCCAGCTTCGCCAGATGGCTGCGGACTTCCAGCTCGGTCATCCGGGGGTATTTGTTCCAGATGACGTCAATGACCCGGCCTTGACCCAAACGGTTCTGCTGCTGGGCAAAGATGCTGGGGCGGGCGCCGGTGCCAAGCCGCACCATACCGCCGGAGGGGCGGCGCTTGCCGTCCAGCACCTGCATCAAGGTAGATTTGCCCGCGCCGTTGGGGCCCGCAATGACCAGCCGCTGCCCGCGACAGACTGTATAGGTGAAGGGTTCCAGCAGGGTGCGCTCTCCGATGCGGATGGTCAGATTCTTCATCAGCACCAGCTCGTTCCACGGCTCCACGTCGTATTCGAAGCGGAACTTGAGCTGATTCGTCTCATCTTTGGGCGCTTCGGTGATCTCCAGCTTTTCCAACTGTCTGCGGCGGCTCTGGGCCATTTTGGTGGTGGAAGCGCGCACAAGGTTGCGGTCCACGTAATCCTGCAATTTCTCTGCCAGCGCCACATCGGCGTCGTGCTGCTTCTGGCGCAGCGCATCGGCCGCTTCCTTCTGGGGCAGATAGGCCGAAAAGTTGCCCTTGTAAGTCGTCATGGTCTGGAACGAGACTTCCCAGATCTTCGTACAGACGTTATCGAGGAAGTACCGGTCATGGCTGACGACGAGGACCGCGCCGGAATACCCCTTGAGGTAATTTTCCAGCCACTCCATTGTTGCAAAGTCGAGGTGGTTGGTGGGCTCGTCCAGAATCAGGACGTCCGGCTTCTGGAGCAGCAGCTTTGCCAGCCGCAGCCGGGTCAGCTCGCCGCCGGAGAGGACCGCGATGTTCTTGGTCCATGTGTCCTGCGCAAAGCCCATGCCGGACAGCACCTTTTTGATGTTGACGTCCATATTGTACCCATCGGCTGCGTCGATGATGTTCTGGAGCGCATCGTGCTGTTCCAGCAGCGAAGCATCCTCCGGAGAGGCCGCCATCCGGCGTTCCAGAATCTGCATCTGCGCCATGGCGTCCAGCACATGCGCAAAGCAGGAGCGCATCTCGCCGTAGATATCCAACGTAGGGTCGAGTTTTGCGTTCTGTTCCAGATAACCGAGGGTGACGCCGTGGGTCACGCTGAACTCGCCCTCGTAATCTGTATATTCGCCGGTCAGGATCTTCAGCAGGGTCGTTTTGCCCGCGCCGTTCTGGCCGACGATGCCGATGCGGTCTTCCCGCTCGACACTGGCGGTGACGTCGTGCAGGACGATCTTTTCACCGAAGCTCTTGCCCAGTTTTTCCAAATGTATCAGCATTGTTGTTCATCCAATCTTTTGTTGCCACTTGCCGCACAGCGCCGGAACTTACAGCTGATGGCGGCGGTTCTTCACCCCGACGTTGGCCAGTTCCTCCGGCTCCATGACCAGAGGGTACAGCTCTTCAAGGTTCGAGATCTCATACGTCGGGCAGACCTTGCCCGGATTTTCGGCGTGGTTCGGGTTATACCAGCAGGTGTCCAACCCAGCGTTGATGCCGCCCTGAATGTCGCTGGTCAGGCTGTCGCCCACCATCAGCACATGCTCCCGGTTCTCCACGCCCAGCGAGCGGAGGGCCGCATCGAAGATCTTGCGGTTCGGCTTTTCACTGTCCAGCTTTTCGGAGACAAAGACCTCCTCGATGAAGTCCTTCATGCCGGATTCCGCCACCCGGCGGGACTGCACCCGGTCAAAGCCATTGGTCACGACGGCCAGCGTCGCCACCTCGGAGAGTTCCTTCAGCACGTCCAGCACATTGGGGGCGGCGAGGTCGGGGTGGGTGGAGAGCTGGTCGAGATAGAACTTATTCATCTCCGCCCCATTGCCCGCAGCATCGACCGCTTTCAAAAAGCGGGTGAAGCGCTCGGCCATCAGCTTGTCGCGGCGGAGCTGGCCTTTTTCCAACTGACGCCACAGTTCTTCGTTGATGGTGCGGTAGATCTGGACAGTTTCGGTGTCCGGCTCAATGCCGTAATTGCGGAGCGTGTCCGCCAGCGCCTTGCTCTCCGCGGCGTCGAAATCAAGCAGGGTATTGTCTGCATCGAACAGGATGCAATAGTATTTTGCCATAGATCGGTTTCCCCTCTTATCGATTGTTTTTCAGGGGACCTTGTCCCCTCACCGGAGCCATTTTTTCAAAGCTTCAGGAACAGCGAGAAGCCAGCCCCGCCCCGGCAGAGCTGGCTTCGCCTTATTCCTCGACTACTTCATACGTTTCATCGTCGGTTTGTTCCGGACGGTTGTCCTCACAGCGGGAAGTATCGGAATCGGAGCAGGGATTTTCCGGGCACTTCGACATTTCGGATTCCAAAACGCCGTTGTCCACATTTTCCCAGTCCATCTCGTACCAGTCCACGCTGCCGTCGGTCACATTCTCTTCTCCGGGAAGGCCCGGAACACGGATCTCTTCACAAAACATCCGCTCACGCTCCCTTCTGCCCAGCTTATGCAGCGGAGCGCAAAAAGGTCAGCGGCTGGCAGATCCTTCGGTTTCCGTGTTTTCGGCAGTGCTCGAAGCGGGCAGGTCGTTCTCGGCCTTGCTCTCGCTTTCCGGCTTGGACTCGCTGTGGGAAGAAGCGGTCTCCTCGCTCTTGGATTCACTGGCCGACTCGGCCTTGGATTCGCTCTTGGACTCCGATGCGCTGGACGCCGAGCTGGAAGAATGCTCCGAGCTGCCAGAAGCGCTTTCGGCGGTGCTGTGGGAAGAGCTGGACGAGGACGCGGGCTTTTCCTCCGAATTGCCGGAGCTGCTGGATGTACTGCCGGAGCTTGCTCCGGAAGAAGAGCTGCTCGACGCGCTCGAATGGGACGAACTGCTGGAGGCGGCCTCGCCGCTGACGGTCAGCGTCAGGGTGTTGCTGCTCACCTTGCAGTCGTTGTAAGTGACCACAGCGTAGACCTTATAACTGCCTTTTGCAACAGAGGATGCCGGGACGGTGACGGTCGTTTGGCCGGCAGCGGCCTTAATTTCCTCGCCGTTGGCGTACCAGCGGATCGTATCGCTGCTGGCGTACTTGCCGCTGATTTTTGCGTGGAAGATATAGGAGCCGCCGAACAGGCCCTTGCCCTCGCTGCTGATCTCCACCGACACGGCGGCGAAGACGGCGGTCACATCGAGGTTCTGCTTGAACTTCGTGTCCGTGCGGGTCTTGCTGGTCACGCCGTCGCTCCACTTGACAAAGACATGCCCTTCGGCGGGCACAGCCGTCACACTGACGGTCTGGCTTGCATCGGTGATGCTGCAGCTCAACGAAGTCTTGCCGGATTCGCTCCCGGAAGCCAGCGTGCCGCCGCCGTTCTTATCGACCTGATAGCGGGCTTCATAGTGGACCGCCTCGACCGAGCTGCTGGTGCTCTCGCTGGCGGCTTCCGAGCTGGGGGCCTGAACCGCAGAGCTGGGGTTCGAGACATATTCCAGCGTGCGGATCGGAATATTGTTGGTATCCGGGCGGTTGTCGGTGGTCTCGTAGGCGTGGGTGCGCAGATAATTCAGCGCAGCCTTGAGCCCGGCGCTCTTCAGATGGATGTCACCACTGGTGTAATAATCTGCTTTGCCATAGCCGTCGTCCCCCTTGAGGGTCTCGGCGGTGTTCAGGAATTTGAGGCCCAGCTGCTCACACATGCTGAGCAGAGCCATATTCATATCGTCGATCTTGGCCTGATCCATGTGGGGATAGGTCGAGTGATCCGCCGGGATGGGCGGGATGGTGTTGACGATGATGTCGGTGTACGGGTAGCTTTCCCGGATAGCCTGTACCAGCGCGGTGTAGTTGCTGATGAAGTCAGCCACTTCCATGCCGGTATCGTTGGTGCCGAGGGTGATGACCACGCGGCGGGGCTTCATCATGGCGACAGCCTGTGCGATGGTGTAGGAATTGCTGTCCTTCTTAAAGGTGACGATCCCTTCGTGCAGCGCCACCTGTGTACCGATGCCCTCCTTGGCGCAAAACTGCTGCAGGGAGATCAAGCCGTTGTTGTAGAGGCGGACGGTGTTGGAATCACCGAGAAAAAGAGTTTCGTCCTGATAGGACTGGCCCGCGTCGGCAGTCTCGGTCAGCAGGGCGGAGGAGGTGTTGTCGATCTGGTAATGATCGGCCAGATCATTGCTCCCCGCCGGAGCGTCTGTCGTCACGGAGTCCGCATCGGGGACAGCCGGGGTCTCCCCTTTGCCCCGCTTGAGCAGGGTCAGGGTGATGCCGATGGTCAGCAGAGCCGCCAGCGCGCATACGACGCAGACCAGAACCGCCTGCCGCTGCAAAGGAGTCATGGATTGCTTGTCCGATTGTGTCCTAGGATTCATATGATTCACCTTATCGTTGATTCGTTGTCAGGTCAAACATTCAGAAGCGCGTCCGCAAGGGCGGCGCAGCTTTCGGCGTAGAAGACCGGGTGGAAGGGCTCCAGCTCTTCCCGGCTGCCGTAGCCGTACAGCACACCGGCAGCATCCAGACCACAGTCGGCAGCGCCCCGCATATCATCGTTGCGGTCGCCCACCATCAGCACCCGCTTGCCCTGCAAGGCGGGCTGGCTGAGCACATAACGGACGACCTCCGTCTTGGTATCGCGGCTCTCGTCCATGGACGCGCCGCCGATGAAATCAAAATAGGGAGCCAGCCCCTGCTCTTCGAGGATGGGGGTCACGACCTTGGTGGGCTTGGAGGTGGCGGTACAGAGCACATAGCCCGCTTCCTTCAGGCGGCGGAGCATTTCGACGGCTCCGGGGTAGGCATTGCCTTCATGGCTGCCCTTGGCCGCGTAGCTCGCACGGTAAAGCTCGGTAGCCTTCTCGATCTTCTCCGGGTCAGAAAAGTGGTCGCCGAAGCTTTTGCGGAGCGGCGGGCCGAGGTAGCGGCGAAGATCGACGCCGGTGATGTCCACATTCATTTTATGGAAGACCTCTTCCAATGTATTCAGGATGCCGGGGGCGGAATCGATCAGGGTCCCGTCCACGTCGAATAAGATCACGTCATAGTGCTGCAAGGCTTTTCCCTCTCTTTCACACATATACATGGGATAGTATAGCACAGTTTTCCGTTTTCATCAATTCCGACAAATCATTTTTCCCTCTTTTGTCGAGATTGTTCATGAAATCGCCACAAATAAAAAAGCCTGCCCGGCAAACGATGCGGACAGGCAGGGGCAACCGCCGTTATTGCGCGGTGGAGGTGCCGGAGCAGTTCTCAGCAGAGGGGTAATAGAGGTTGTTGGAGATAAACTCCAGCTTCTCCTTGAGCACAAGCTCCAGATTGGCGACGGCATGGACCATGTTGGTGGCGGAGTCGTTGATCTCCAGCAGCTTGCACAGATCCACTTCCTCCATCGCCATGGCCGTTTTCATCTTCTGGCTCTCGGCGCAGAGGATGTGGCTCAGGGCAGATTCCTGCAGCGCGATGCTCTCCAGCAGATCAATGACCGCCTGATCGAGGGTGACGCGGGGCAGTGCGGGGCATTCCAGAGGGGTGCAGTTGGTATCAGCCATAAATGGGATCATCCTTTCTATATAAGGTGTAGCCCATTGTATGCCCGTTTCCCCGCCGTTGTCACTTCTCCGGCTCGGTGTCCTTCTGGGCCGAAAGCTTCTCGATGACATCGCGGTAACCGCCGGCGCCGTACTGGATGCAGCGGTTGATGCGGCTGATGGTGGCTGTGCTGATCTCCACCTTCTTCACGATCTGGTCGTAGGTGCTGCCGCCCAGCAGAAGCTTCGCTGCTTCCAGCCGCTGCGCCATGTCGGAGATCTCTTTCACGGTGCACAGATCCTCGAAAAAGTTGTAACACTCCTCCCGCGTTTCAAGGCTCAGGAACGCATCGAACAATGCGTCCGTCATCGGGTTCTTTCTGGGGTTTCTCTCAGCCATAGCGGCCTCCTTTGCGGCAAGTACCGGGTCATAAAGTTGATCGATGATTTCGTATTATTACTTTAGCACTTGAAAGTGTGAAAGTCAAGTATTTTTATAAAGTGAGCCTTTTTCATTTGACATCGTGTGAAAGTTTCTTCGTTTCACACGTGAACAAAAATCACCTAAAAGTTGTTACGGATTTTTTTATTGAATTGGCACATCCACTGAACTTGTTCCAAATATATTGACAAATTATGAAATCGGCGATAAAGTATACACAATTTTCGGGCAAAGATGCCACGGCGTGACCTCTTTGCTTTACGAAAAGAAAGGAAAGAGGTAAAAAGAAATGAACACGCTGGTCATCGTTTTGATCGCAGCTGTGTGTCTGTTGGGAGCTTACACCTTCTACGGACGCTGGCTGGCAAACAAGTGGGGCATCGACCCCAAGGCTAAGACCCCCGCAGTCGTCCACGAGGACGGCCGTGATTATGTCCCGACGAACGGCTGGACCGTTTTCGCCCATCAGTTCAGCTCCATCGCAGGTGCTGGCCCTGTCACCGGTGCCATTCAGGCTGCCGCCTTCGGCTGGCTGCCCGTTCTGCTGTGGGTCCTGATCGGCGGCATCTTCTTTGGTGCTGTGACCGACTTCGGCGCTCTGTATGCTTCCGTCAAGAACGACGGCAAGTCCATGGGCATGCTGATCGAGAAGTACATCGGCAAGACTGGCCGCAAGCTGTTCCTGCTGTTCTGCTGGCTGTTCTGCGGCATCGTCATCGCAGCATTTGCTGACATGGTCGCCGGCACCTTCAATGCCTTTGGCACCGATGGTGCTCTGGTGGAGGCTGCACAGACCAACGGCGCTGCCGGCATGGTCTCTATCATGTTCATGGTGTTCGCTGTCGTCTTCGGCCTGATCCAGAAGAAGTTCAGCTTCTCCGGCTGGAAGGAGAGCGTCATCAGCATCGTCTTCATCGTTCTGTCCTTCGTGATCGGTGCAAACTTCCCCATCATCTTGGGCAAGGCTGCATGGAGCTACATCACCTTCATCTACATCTTCTTTGCAGCCGTCCTGCCCATGTGGCTGCTGAAGCAGCCCCGTGACCACATGACCACCTTCATGTTCGTGGCCATGATCGCAGGTGCCGTGGTCGGTCTGCTGGTCGCACATCCCACCATGAATCTGCCCGTCTTCACTGGTTTCACCAATGAGAAGCTGGGCACCATGTTCCCCATCCTGTTCGTCACCGTTGCCTGTGGTGCGGTTTCCGGTTTCCATAGCCTTGTTTCTTCCGGTACTTCTTCCAAGACCGTTGAGAACGAAAAGGATATGCTGAAGGTTGGCTACGGCGCCATGATCCTCGAAAGTCTGCTGGCTGTTCTGGCCCTGTGCGTTGCAGGTGCTGCTGCCGCTGCGGACGGCACCCCTGCTGCAGGCACCCCGTTCCAGATCTTCAGCCGCGGCGTTGCCGGTTTCTTTGAAATGTTCGGCATTCCCGCCTACGCTGCCACCGTTTTCATGACCATGTGCGTTTCTGCTCTGGCTCTGACCAGTCTGGATGCCGTCGCACGTATCGGCCGCATGAGCTTTCAGGAACTGTTCAGCGTCGATGACATGGAGCATGCGGAGGGTTGGCGCAAGCTGTTCTGCAACGTCTATTTCTCCACCTTCATCACGCTGGTGTTCGGCTTCATCCTGACCAAGATCGGCTACGCCAACATCTGGCCGCTGTTCGGTTCCGCCAACCAGCTGCTGAGCGCTCTGGTTCTGGCCACCCTGTGCGTCTTCCTGAAGGTCACCGGCCGCAACAACAAGATGCTCTTCCCCCCGCTGGTCATCATGCTGTGCGTCACCTTCACCGCTCTGGTGCAGCGCCTGATCGCCATGGTCAAGGCCATCAGCGCAGCCGCTTCGGTGGGCATCCCTGCTGGTGAGACCACTTGGGGCGCTGTGTTCATCGCCAACGGTCTGCAGCTGATCCTCGCAGTCCTGCTGATCGTTCTGGGCCTGAACATCGTCTTCCACTCCTTCTCTGCTTACAAAAAGGCTGAGCACAACAGCGAAGCAAAGGTCTAAAAACAACTGCGGTTTTCACGATTCGTTCGTAAAAACAGAAAGAGATCCCCGCTGACGTCATCGAACCCGTCAGCGGGGATCTCTGTTTTTCTGCGCTTCAGAGATGCGCACCTTCCCAGACCTGCAGCACGGCCAGCTGCGTCTCGGTGTGGAACCAGTGTTCCCCGTCGGCCAGAAGGGTCAGCTGAGCCCCGGTCGCGCGCTTGAAGCGGTCAAGCACGGCATAGGAAGTCAGCTCGTCAGCTTCACCATAGAGCACCTGCGTGGGGGTGCGCCAGCGGAGCGGATGCTCCCGCACCCAGCAGAGATACGGCCACGAAAGCGTCTCCCCGAAAGTTGTGGGGATCTCCCCTGCCGCCTTTAGCTGTTCTTCGGTCACGTTGGCCTGCTGCATCATCCTGCCGATGAGGTCTTCCATATCCACGATGGGCGAAACGAAGAGCGCACGGCGCAGTGCCTTCTCCTGTAACGCCAGCATGGAAAACCACGCACCGATGCTCGTGGCCCGCAGCGAGACCTGCCGCCAGTGCACTCTTGCATACTGATCTATAAATTGCAGCTCCGGAACGACTACCCATGGCAGGAGCCGTTCCGGGCCGTTCTTCCGCTCGCCATGTTCGGGCAGGTCGATGGCCAGCACCTGATAACCTGCCGGGCAGGCCTGCTCTGCAAATGCAAGGGCTTCCTCTTTGCTGCCCATTTTTCCGTGGACATAGAGATATACTTTTCGGCTTTCTTCCCCGTACAGCAAAGCAGGAATACCGCTGATCTCAAGTTTCTGTGTTTTCATCGTAACATCTCCTGTCAGATGCCGCCTTCCTTTTTTCGGTACAGCGGCTGGTCGAGATTCTTCACTTCCAGCTTTCTCTTCATTGTAATTGTTACTATGATAACACACTTCTCGTTCAAACACAAACAAAAAGAGCCGCAACACCCTGTGACAGGCACTGCGGCTCCCATTTTCAGCTTGGAAGCTTAAATCACTTCACCATGCTTGCGACTTCAGCAGCGAAGTCGTCAGCACGCTTCTCAAGGCCCTCGCCCTTCTGGAAACGAGTGAACTTGACGATCTTGATGTCGCCGCCCAGATCCTTTGCGACCTTAGCGGTGTACTGAGCAACAGACAGGTCGCCGTCCTTGACGAACTCCTGATCGACCAGGCAGTTCTCCTTGAAGAAC
>ERZ809207.647-NODE-647-length-12187-cov-5.373145_pt1 | contig 12187 bp, 9 predicted proteins | sample MGYA00520515_ERZ809207 | MGnify/ENA primary metagenome ERZ809207 (study PRJEB31570, sample SAMEA3213009) | Homo sapiens | biome: human-gut; feature: human gut; material: fecal | place: Sweden | collected 2011 ... | reverse complement strand
TGTTATACTGAATAGACAATTCCATATTGAAAGGCAACACCACGCAAAAATAACGCCTAAACCGCGTGCCAGGCCGGCAAACCGGGCTTTGCACAGCATGATAATAAGAAAGCAAATGGGAAAAAACCTCTCAGAAAGGAAACGCTATGATTACTGTATCCAATGTCAGCCTGCAATTCGGCGGCGACACCCTCTTTAAAGATGTCAATCTCCAGTTTAATCCGGGAAATTGCTATGGTGTAATCGGTGCCAATGGTGCCGGAAAATCCACATTTTTGAAGATTCTCTGCGGCCAGCTGAAGCCCACCACCGGTGAGATCGCCATTCCGAAAAACCTCCGGATGAGCGTCTTAAAGCAGGATCACTTTGCCTATGATGCCTATACAGTTCTGGACACCATTATTATGGGAAACGGCCGGCTCTATGACATTATGCAGCAAAAGGATGCCCTCTATGCCAAGGAGGATTTTTCAGAGGAAGACGGCATTCTGGCTTCTGAGCTGGAAGCCGAATTTGCAGAACTGGACGGATGGGAAGCGGAATCCAACGCCTCTAAGCTGATTCAGGGTCTGGGACTTTCCGAAGACCTGCTCTATCAGCAGATGGCTGATCTGTCCGGTAATGAAAAGGTGAAAATTCTCCTGGCTCAGGCGCTGTTCGGAAATCCGGACATCATCCTCATGGACGAGCCGACCAACCACCTGGACATTGACGCCATTGCCTGGCTGGAAGACTTTCTGTCCGAATATTTCGGTACGGTAATTGTTGTCTCCCATGACCGGCATTTCCTCAACGATGTCTGCACCCATATTGTGGACATTGACTACACCAAGATCAAAATGTACGTGGGCAACTACGAATTCTGGTATGAGTCCAGCCAGATGATGCAGCGTCTCATCAAGCAGCAGAACAAGAAGGTAGAGGACAAGATCGCAGAACTGAAAACCTTTATCGCCCGTTTCTCTGCCAACAAATCCAAATCGAAGCAGGCAACCTCCCGCCGGAAGCTCCTGGACAACTTGACCGTAGAAGAACTGCCGGCATCCAGCCGCCGCTATCCCTTCATCGGCTTTGACATGGATCGGGAGCTGGGAAAAGAAGTGCTCCAGGTCAGCGGCATTTCCAAGACTGTGGACGGCGTAAAACTCCTGAACAACGTCAGCTTCACCCTGGGGCGCACTGATAAGGTAGCCTTTATCGGCGAAAGCGAACAGGCGATCACCATGCTGTTTAAAATTCTGATGGAGGAGGAGCAGCCGGACGAGGGCACCTTCAAATGGGGCGTTTCCACCTCAACCTCCTACTTCCCGGTGGATAACTCCGCCTATTTCAATGACAATGATGACTCCATCCTGGAATGGATCCGCCAGTACTCCACCGCCGATGAAACCGAAACCTTCCTCCGGGGCTTCCTGGGCAGAATGCTCTTCTCCGGAGACGATATCTACAAGCCGGTCAAGGTGCTGTCCGGCGGCGAAAAGGTGCGGTGCATGTTTGCCCGGATGATGCTGTTCCACTCCAACGTGTTGCTTCTGGACAGACCCACAAACCACCTGGATCTGGAAAGCATTACCGCGGTGAACAACGGCCTTGTAAACTTTAAAGGCGTGGTTATTCTCTCCTCCCACGACCACGAAATCCTGGAAACTGTGGCAAACCGGATTATCGAAATCACACCGAAAGGCTGTATCGACCGCCAGGGCACCTATGAAGAATACCTGGCCTGGAAAAAAGAAAATGGGAAATAAGCCATAAGGCGTTTCCATAAGCATACAAAAACCGTTCCGACACTGCACTGTCGGAACGGTTTTTCTTGTTATAAAGCTATGCGCCCTATTTGACCCGCAAAAGCTGGCGCAGCAGGGTAAAATCCACCCCGTTTACCTGCATATCTGCCAGCAGACAAAAATTCGTTTCATCCCTTTCATTCGAATCCCCTCTTTTTCTTCTGGATTCGAAAAAACGGATGGCTTCTCACAAAAAGAAACCATCCGTTTCTATCAGAGCCTGTTTTTACAAGCATATCCGCGTGCCTTTTCCGCAAGGCACACGAAAGCCGATACAAAACAGACGTTTATCCAATTGCATTTGCACTGGTGCTTACTTTGCCAGTGCCTGTTCTGCTGCTGCCAGCTTTGCGCTGCAAACAAATACATCCATTGCCTTCTGGAGTTCTTCCTCTGTGGGGAAGGTAGGAGAAATCCGGATATTCTCATCCTCCGGATCTACGCCGTGCGGGAAGGATGCACCGGCACCGGTAAGGACAACTCCGGCTTCCTTACACAGGGAAACAATGCGCTTTGCACAGCCCTTCTGATTGAAGGAAATGAAGTAGCCGCCCTGGGGATTCGACCAGTTGGCAATGCCCAGGTCTGCCAGTTCCTGCTCCAGTGTGTTTTCTACAATCCGGAACTTCGGTGCGATCAGTGCCTTGTGCTTCTTCATGTGCTCTACCAGGTTTTCGAACTTGCCGCCGAAGAAACGCAGGTGGCGCAGCTGGTTCATCTTATCGTAGCCAATTGTAGAGAAGCCCAGCGCCTTTTTCAGATAGGCCAGGTTGTTCTGGCTGGCTGCGATCACAGCAATACCAGAGCCGGGGTGTGTGATCTTAGAAGTGGAAGCAAACATATAGCAGATATCTTCGTTGCCTGCTTTTTTCGCTTCTTCCAGCAGATTTGCCTGTACCGGCGGATTATCTACCAGATGATGTACGCAGTAAGCATTGTCCCAGAAAATCCGGAAGTCCTTTGCCTTTGGCTTCAGTGCGGCAAAGCGCTTTACTACTGCATCGCTGTAGACAACGCCGCCGGGGTTGGAGTACATCGGTACGCACCAGATTGCCTTAATGGTGTCATCTTCTGCCACCAGCTTTTCCACAAGATCCATATCCGGACCGTCTTCCAGCATCGGAACGTTTACCAGTTCCATGCCCAGGAATTCACTGACAGCAAAGTGGCGGTCATAGCCGGGAACCGGGCACAGTACCTTTACCTTATCATACTTGCCCCAGGGCTTGCTGCCCATCACGCCGTTGGTCATTGCCAGAGACATTGCCCAGTACATAATGTTCAGGCTGGAGTTGCCGCAGACAATGATATCTTCCGGCTTTACGCCCAGCATCGGTGCAAAGAATGCCTTTGCTTCCGGCAGTCCGTCCAGACAGCCATAGTTCCGGCAGTCCAGTCCGTTTTCTGCCCGATAATCTTCTTCTGTCAGACAGGTGGTAATCCCGTTGGTCAAATCCAGCTGCTTCGGAGACGGCTTACCTCTGGACATATCCAGCTTCAGATTTGCTGCCTGAAATGCAGCATACTGCTTCTGGCATTCCGCCTGAAATGCTTCCAGTTGTTCCCGATTCATTTCTGCTACTCTCATTGCTCACTCACCCGGCCCGTTATCTCGGGGCCTTCCCTTCTGAAAAAATCTGGTCGGCGCTGCATATCCGTGACACGGATTTTTCATCCGCCGACATCTGGTGCAGGTTCCCTGCACACATCGTTTCTATTATAGCACATCTTTCCCTGGAGTGCAAGTGTTCTCGCAGAAAAAACAAAAATTTCTCATTTTCTCTCGCCGCGCCAGTTTTCAGGCCAGGCCGCCCCGCTCATAGAACCCTGTCTGAATGGCATAAGTACAGCCGCAGAGGAAGCGATAGCGCTCCTGAATGGGACTGAGCAGAATGGCATCCGCAAATGCATCCCCACCGAATTCCCGTGCGCAGGCACGCAGCTGTTCCAGATTCTCCGGAGTAAAGCCAAACTGAAACAGACAGAGATATTTTGCAATGTATACACTGTACAGCGTATACAACAAGATCACAAAGCGCAGCAGCAGGCCGTCTGTGACCGGCTGCAAAACTGTGTCCGTTTCTGCTACAGTCATCAGCTTGCCTAGTGTCAGGCGACTCAGATCCCCTTCCAGCAGCTTCCACAGCTGTGGTGTCTGCTCCTGGGAGAAGAACGGCGCCACTTTCTCCTGCATTGCCTCTGAAGAAAGCTCCGCCCGGACACTGCCGTTGGGATAGCCCTCCCGTTTTTTGCCGTCCAGCTTTACGCAGAGCTGTTCGATGTAATTTTCATTTTCCAGCAGACCGGGAATGGTATAACCGCCCAGCATGGGAATCGCATGATACCGCTGCCCGCTGTCGCAGTACAGGAACACCTGGTTCTCCACCTGGGGATGACTCTCCCCAAATGTAATCCCGGCCATGGCAAATTCTGTGATCGCACTGTTGCAGTATGCCGGAACGCCCATCTTCTCTTCCATCTGAGTTTGCAGCTCCGGAAACCGGATTTGCTGTTCCAGCCCGGTTTTATAACGCATTGCCTGGAACATGGACGGCATAATGCCAACACCCACATTCAGCACATCAGACGGCTTCAGGCAGCTGGCGCTGAGCATATGCTGCGTGGTCTCCCACACCAGTTCCACCAAAGTGGGAATATCCAGCGATCCCGGCCGATAGGCAATTGTCTTTTTCTCCAGTGCTGCGGAATTCATGGTGGTCAGGCCAATGGAGATTTCCTTTTCATCCACATATACACCAACTACAAATTTATAGGTTTCGTTAATATCCAGAAGGATTTTCCGCCGACCTTTCCGGGTACTGCCGTTTGGCTCTGCCGGTTCTTCGCCCACTTCCTCCAGAATATGCTGATCGATCATTTCATTCGTAATAATTGTCACCGCTGCACGGGTAATTTGCAGCAGCGCTGCAATATCCACACGAGAAATGGGACCCTTTTCCCGTACTGCCTTTAACACTTGCATCCGGTTCCGTCTTTTCAGATCAAGTTTACTGATCCCGCCTTCTATCATCTTTGTCTTCCTCTTTTTTCATCAGGTTCTGTCCCCTGTCCAAATACGCCGATTCAGACAAGTTCGCCTTTATTTTTGGCATTTTTCACAAAATGCATGCGCAGTAAACGTTCAATATATCACATTTTAGCACAGCATTTTCGGGAATGCAAGGGAAACCAACTGAAAATGTTGAAAAGTTTACACTTTTATCACATTGTCAATTTCCTGGCTTTTGTTTTCTCAATTTTCTATAAAAAATCAGCGCAAAGCCCCGGGAATCAGGTACTTTGCACTGGTTCTGCCGTCCAATTTCTAAAAAAATCGCTTCCACCACTTGTCGCGGCGCTATACTGGAAAGTCGCTGCCGGACTCGCCCTATTGCAGCAGCGACTGCCCGAATGTAAACAGCTTTACCATCAGGGGCATGGTCAGCATAGACAGCAGGGTAGTAACTGCGAAAATATGCGAAGCATAGCCGTCATTCATGCCGTGTTTCTGGCATTGCAGGGTGCACATCGTAGCCGAGGGGGCCGCCATCAGCAGCATTACTACCAGACGAATATTGTCCGGGATAAACGTCAGCGGCAGGAACAGCAGACAGAGCACCAACGGTACCAGAATCAGCTTTACGGCGCTCACATAATACACACGGGGATTACGGAAGGCACGGGGCAGGTTAGCCTGTGCCACGCTGATACCGGAGGCAATCATCCCCAGAGGCGTATTCAGCCCGGAGACGTAGCCACAGGCGGTTTGCAGCAGCTCCGGAAAGTGGATACGGAAAAAGAACAGCAGCAGGCCGATGACAATGCCGATCATGGTCGGCGAGGTCAGCTTTCGCAGCAGCGCCTTCCGGTCGTGCTGTCCCGTAAGGAGCAGTATGCCGTGTGTCCAGGCGAACACGAAAAATACCGTCAGAAAGGCCGTGCAGTAGAACACGCCCTCCGTCCCCAGCAGTGCGCTGGCCAGCGGAATTCCCATAAAGCCGCAGTTGCTGTACACCACAGAAAAGCGCTCAATGGCGGTTTCCCGGCCATCCTTCTTCCGAATCAGAAGCTGCGCCAGGAGAATCACAATGCCATAGGCCGCCGCTGCCAGCACAAATGTCCAGAGCAGATTTTTTACCAGCTCCGGCTGATATTCCACGTCTGCGTAGGCAGTCACCACCAAAACCGGTGTCACAATTTCCAGCACAAACGCGGAGAACTGCCGGCCGCCCTTTGCATCCACAATTTTCGTCCGGTATGCGATCATGCCCACCAGATTCAGCAGCAGCATCAGCACTGCCTGTTTTAAAATAATTCCTGCCATTTTCCATTCTCCCGTATTTTTTCTGAAAAAAGCGGAACACGGGGAAAACCGTATTCCGCTTTTAGTGTAGCATAATTTCTTTTCAGTTTTGCAGTGATTATATGAAAATCGGCTGAATTTGCACTCCATCTGCCGCCTGTTCCACTGTTTCCGGCAGTCTGGTAAAATCTGCCACCAGAGAAGCCGGCTTTTCCTCCGGCGCATCCTGGCGCAGAGGCACGAAATAAAAGTGCTTGGTATTCAGCAAAAGGCCGATATTTTTCGCCGAAGCGCGCAGTGCGTCATTGGTGGCCACTGCCAGCACAATAGGCTTTTGCCGCCGCAGCATGGACTTCACTGCCATAGTTGCAGTGGTATCTGTGATTCCGTTTGCAAGCTTTGCCGCTGTATTTGCGGTACAGGGTGCCACGACCAGCAAATCCAGCAGATTTTTCGGTCCCAGAGGTTCCGCTTCTGCAATGGTGCGGATTGCCTTGTTTCCGCAGATTTTCTCCAATTCGGCAACACGGTCGGCCGCCGCCCCGAACCGTGTATCTGTTTTTGCAGCGTGTTCCGAAAAAATCGGCGTCAGCACTGCTCCGGCTTCCCGCAGGCGCTTTGCCTGCGCAAAGGCGGCGGAAAAGGTACAGAACGAACCGGTTATCACAAAGCCGATTCGTTTACCTGTCAGTTCTTTCATGAACCAGTCCCCTTTCCACAAGAATATTCCGGATGGTATCCGAAATGATTTGACCTGCTGTTTTGGGGGCAACTTTCCCCGGAGCGGCCGGAACAGATTCACACATTACCGCAGGCAGATTTCCAGCGCATCGGGAAAAATCCGCACTTCTTTCAACAAAATTTCCACGGCCTGGCGGCGCTGCTCCATAGATGCACCATTCCACCAGCGCTGCCAGGATTGTTCCGTTTTCTTTGCGCACACCGGTACATTCTGCATGGCAAGCTGCTGTTCCAGCCGGCATTTTTTTCGGTGCAGGGATTCCAGTTCCTGGCGCAGATAGGGCACAGCGGCAGAGGGCTCTCCCATTTCCGCCGCAATCCGGCGCATTTTCTCTTCCAGTTCCGCCAATTCCACCGAAGCGGGATCCGGCCGTTCCGGCTGCTTCTTTTGAGCGTAGGGCAGCACCGTTTCGGCGTATTCGGTCAGCACCGGCAGCACCGCTTCCTCCACTGTCCGACTGCGCAGGCCGGAAATCCCACGGCAAATTCCAAGCCGTTTTCCCCGGCAAACCCAGTATGTATAGGCAGCGCCAGCACCGTTGTTCCGGGTGTAGCAACGCTGACCGCACAGGCCGCAGCACACGTGTCCCTGGAGCCAGGAGGTGTGACCAGAGCCATTCTTTTTTCCAATTTTTCGGGTCAGCAGGCGCTCCTGAACGCCAATCCACAGGGCAGATTCCACAATTCCCGGATGCAACCCGGCCGCAATGTGCAGTTTTCGCGCACCTTTTTCGCCGCTTCGGTAGGCATGGCAGCCGGTTCCGGCGCAGTATTCCAACAGTGTATGATCCAAAATCGCCCCGGACTGCTGCAAAAATCGCGCACTGTCCAGGTTTCCCTGCACATAAACCGGGCTGTGCAGAATCCGCGCTACGGTGCTGTTTGACCACAGCTGTCCCGTTCGGGTACGGCTGCCCTGTTCATTCATCTGCTGCACGATTTCCTCAATCGAACCGTGTTCCAGCCCATATGCGCGGTACATTTCCTGCACCTGCGCCGCTTCCTCCGGCAGTGGTGTCCAGACAGTCGTCTGCTTACCGTCCACCTTAACTTTTGCCGCACTGTACCCATAAGGCGGCGTTCCGCCCAGCGCCATTTGTTTCAGCGCCCGCGCATAGTAGTTATCGCGCACCCGGCCGGCAATTGTTTTCTGCTCCATCTCTGCAAACATCATCAGCATATGCAGCAGCATGCGGCCGATTTCCGTGTGAGTGTCAAACTGCTCCCGAACCGATTGAAGCGTCACATCATATTCCCGAAACAGCGCCATCATGTTGGAAAAATCGCAGAGAGAACGGGAAATCCGATCCAGTTTATACACCAACACAGCCTGCACCTGCTTCTGTTTGACCACATTCAGGAGTTTTTGGAATCCAGGGCGGTTGGTATTGGTTCCGCTAAAGCCCCGATCAAAAAAAACAAGCGGCTCTTCGGATGGCTCCAGTAATTTTTGACAGCTTTCAATCTGCATCTCAATGGAAATGGAGTCTGGCCGTTCCACAGATTGCCGGGCATAAATGGCCTTCATGCGTCTCACCTCAACCTTTGCGAATATTTCTCTCAGAGGGTACACGTTTTTCGGCAAATTGTCTCCAACTTCTCCGGAAATTTGCCAAAAACACGTGCTACCTATTTTTATGGAAATATACGGCCAATTATGCATACAGATAACACAAAAAGGCACCCCTGAAAAATCAGGGATGCCTTTTTTTAACGCTTTACGCGTGTCATTCAGTTGCGTTCTGCATCTAAGATGCAGTCAGCTCTTACTTTCTCTTCTTGGAAACCAGAGCAACGCCGCCGATAACAGCAACAGCAACAGCTACGCCAGCAACCGGCAGAGCGTCACCAGTCTTCGGAGAAGAAGTAGATGTAGCCTTCTTGGCCGGAGCCTTAGTTGTAGTTGCAGCAGCAGTTGTGGTAGAACCAGTAGCTACCGGAGCATCTGTAACAGTTGTTGTTACAACCGGAGCCGGAGCGCCAGCAATTGTGATCTTACCGCTTACTACAGACGGAACTTCGTCAGCGCCAGTAGCGTCCTTGTAAGTACCCTTACCACCGGTCTTACCAGTGTCAGTAGCAGTCAGAGTGAAGGTGTCGCCTTCAGCAGCAGTTTCCGGAACCTTAACGGTTACATAACCAACTTCGCCAGCCTTCAGTTCCTTAGTGCTGATGATCGGATACCAAACAAAGCCATCAACGCAAGCTGCTGCGCAAGTACCCTTGTTAGCATCAGCGTCAACATAAGTCAGGCCATTGTCCAGAGAGAAACCGAAAGCAACGCTTACGAAAGAAGCAGATGCACTGATCGGCAGAGTAACCTCATAGTTAGCTTTCTTCAGATCAGCCAGAGTGATTTCAGTAGAACCAACGGACAGTGTGCCGCCAGCTGCGCTTACAGATGTAGCCATTGTAGCTGCGCATGTAGCAACTACTGCAGCAGCAGAAAGAGCTGCCATTGCTTTTTTAAATGTAGTCTTCATTTTTTCTATTTCCTTTCAAGAATAAATTTATGTAATATATCATGTGATGCGATATGCACCTCGCATCACTGATACATACAAGCAATTAAAAAGTTTGTGTTAGGATTGCCTTTCCGGCAGTATCTTACAGATTCAGACCTTAGTCCTTGTTCAGATACTTGTTTGCCAGAACGTCAGTCCACAGAGTTTCCTCATCGTCCTTATTACCAGCATACTGCTGAGCGTAATAAGTCAGGATGAACAGAGCATCATCATTGGTGATGAGCTTATCCTTGCTGTCAGTACCCAGCTTAGATTCTGTATCTACATCAGATACGAAGTAAACCAGTTTTTCCAGCAGAGCATTGGTCTTTGCAGTGTCTGTGAATGCAACATCCTTTGCACCTGCATTGACATTGGAGTAGTAGGTCAGAGTCTGCAGAGCATCGTCATTGTCTACCTTACCATTCAGGTTAGTATCACCCTTCAGAGCAACAGCTACTTCCGGCTTTGTATCAATTGCGATGGTATCAGAGCCTTCAACGCCAGTGGTGTAGTAAATGTCTACGCCGCCCTGGTAATAGATCTTGCCAACCTTATCCTTGTCAGCCAGCTTTGCATTTGCGTCTACAACAGTCTTGTAAACTTCGCCCGGAGTGCTCTTAAAGCCGATGTAAGCATCGATGGATGCAGCATCATCATAAACGGTTTCAGAACCATCCTTCAGAGTCAGCTTAACAGCGCTGATCAGATCAGAAGCATTGAATGCCTTATCCTTGGAGAAGTATACGCCGTTGGAAGCCTCAGCTGCAACAGTTTCAACAGCAATGCTGTCTACTTCACTCGGATCAACTGCCGGAGTGGTAGTTGTGGTAGATGTTGCCGGTGCATTCGGATCTGTTGTTGTGGTTGTAGATGTTGCCGGTGCATTCGGATCTGTTGTTGTGGTTGTAGATGTTGCCGGTGCATTCGGATCTGTTGTTGTGGTTGTAGATGATACCGGGTTATCCGGATCTTCTGTTGTTGTGGTAGTAGTTACCGGGTTATCCGGATCTTCTGTTGTTGTGGTAGTTGTTACCGGGTTATCCGGATCTTCTGTTGTTGTGGTAGTAGTTGTTGTTGCCTTGTCTTCCAGAACAACTTCAACTGCACGGTCTACATCGAAGCCAACAACGCCGTTTGTGTTTACAGTAGCAGAAACAGTCTTCTTGGTGTTAACTTCCTTTACAGTCTTATCCAGATTCAGCTTAGCAACCTCTGCCTTTGCATATTCTTCCACAGCAGCTGCTTCTTCATCCGGAATGGTGAATTCAACAGTATATGTACCGCCTGCTGCAGCAACAGTGAAGTCGCTGCCGTCCTTAGCCAGAGCAGCCAGGTCGCTTGCGGTAACAGAAATCTTTACGTTTACATCAGCATCTGCCAGGCTCTTGTTCAGGGAGTCTACAGCAGTGTTGAAAGTTGTGCCGTACTTTGCAACCAGGCCGTCAACAGTGTTCGGCAGCTTAGCAGCAGAAGCGATGTTGTTCTTTACTGCATAGTTGATTGCAGCTGCAACAACCTGATCTGCGGTGTCATAGCTCTTTGCAGCGAAGTTTGCATCCTGTACCAGCTTGATCTTGTCGCGCAGGCCAGCAGCCTTGTTCTTGATATCGCCGCCGATGTTTGCCAGTTCAGCAGCATCTTCTGCGCTTACGCCCTTATCTGTTGCGATCTTTGTCAGCTGTGCGCTCAGATCATCATAGATTGCATCCAGATAATCAGCAACAGTTGTTGCGGTATAGGTCTTGCCGCCTGCTGTCAGAGTCAGTTCCAGCGCAGCTTCCTTTGCATTTGCCAGATCTGCCTTTACAGAAGCAGTGTAGCTTGCCTTCATGTTGTCTGTGTTCAGTTCCAGATCACCATAGCCCTGTTCTGCGAACTTAGCCTTCAGATCCGGTACAACATAGCTGGAGAAATCAGCTGTGCCAGTGATTGTAACATTGCTGCCGGAAACCTCAGCGGTCGGATTTTCAGAAGCATTTACAACGTCCTTGATCAGGGAAGCATAGTAGCTGCCGCCCAGTGTGTTTGCAATTGCCTTTGCGTCAACGGTAAAGGTCTTACCGTCAGCAGAAGCCAGCTTGCTGTTCAGGACTTCGTTCCAGTTGGATTCCTGAGTGAATGTGATTGTAGTTGCGTTCTTGTCCACGCTAGTCGGGAAATTGATGTCCGGCTTTACATACTTAACGTCCGCAGTTGTAACTTCTGTTACAGCGCCGTTAAATGCAGAAGCAGAAATAGCAAGAACCTGGCCCAGCGCAACCGGAACTGCAACGGCTGCTGCAAGAACTCTGTTAAAATTCTTCATTCTTTTTTACCTCTCTTTTTGTTTGTTGCTTTGCCGCCTGCATGGATGTCATTCATCCAACCCCAACAGAACCACCGGTGCCCGGTTCTCGAACCGCTTTTCCGAAATGTCCGGCCGCCGCCTGTACGGCAAAAATCACTGTTTACGGAGCCACAATATATTGACACCATAAACAATTTACACATGTATTTTAACATATTATTGCCCTCGTGTCAAGCCCATCCGCACAATTTTTTTAAAATTCTTCGGGAGATATCCGCCTTGTTTTTGTCGCTTTTACACAATTTTCTCGCTCCATTTTTCAAATTGCCCCTAATATTTCCGACACTTCAGGTTTTTTCCTGTGTCAATCTCTCTTTTCCGGCGGAAGGGACAGTGCCCACACGACCTGTGTGCCCAGACCCTTTGCAGCCTCAAAATCCGTGCCCCCCGGCCGGGATGCCAGATCGATGACCAGGGCATCCGGCGGCAGCTTTTCCAGAATTTCCCGGTGCAGCAGCAGCGCCGGAACGGTATTGAAAACCAGATCCGCCGTCTCTGCCTC
>ERZ809207.636-NODE-636-length-12456-cov-2.908072_pt1 | contig 12456 bp, 8 predicted proteins | sample MGYA00520515_ERZ809207 | MGnify/ENA primary metagenome ERZ809207 (study PRJEB31570, sample SAMEA3213009) | Homo sapiens | biome: human-gut; feature: human gut; material: fecal | place: Sweden | collected 2011 ... | reverse complement strand
ACTTTACAAAATTTTTAGAAAAGAATTAGCACTCAACTCTTTACAGTGCTAACAATACGTGCTATATTCCTAATAGAACACAGGAAAAGAAAATTTGTGGTTCAAAGGAGGGAAAGACCATGAATATCAATAAATTTACACAGAATTCATTACAGGCAGTTCAGAACTGTGAGAAGATTGCTGCGGATAACGGGAATCAGGAACTGGCGCAGGAGCATTTGCTGTATGCGCTGCTGACACAGGATGACAGTCTGATTTTAAAATTATTTGAGAAGATGAACATTCAGGGCCAGCTCTTTATTAACAGTATCGAGCAGGCAATCGGCAAGAGACCGAAGGTACAGGGAGGTCAGGCTTATGTCGGTCAGGACTTGAATAATGTGCTGATCCATGCAGAAGATGAAGCAAAGCAGATGGGAGATGAGTATGTCTCTGTTGAGCATCTGTTTCTTGCAATGCTGAAGTATGCAAGCCGTGAGTTGAAGCAGATTTTCCGTGAATATGGCATCAGCAGAGAGGGTTTCCTCCATGCGCTGTCAACAGTAAGAGGAAATCAGAGAGTTACTTCTGACAATCCGGAAGCAACTTATGATACATTGAATAAATACGGCCAGGATCTTGTTGAGAAAGCAAGAGATCAGAAACTGGATCCGGTCATCGGACGTGATGATGAGATCCGTAATGTGATTCGTATCCTGTCCCGTAAGACAAAGAATAACCCGGTGCTGATCGGTGAACCTGGTGTAGGTAAAACTGCGGTTGTAGAAGGACTTGCACAGCGAATCGTCAGCGGAGATGTACCGGAAGGCCTGAAAGATAAGACAATCTTTTCGCTGGATATGGGAGCACTGGTAGCAGGAGCGAAGTATCGTGGTGAATTCGAGGAGCGTCTGAAAGCCGTTCTGGAAGAAGTGAAGAACAGTGACGGAAAGATCATTCTTTTTATCGATGAGCTTCATACGATCGTCGGAGCCGGTAAAACAGACGGTGCAATGGATGCGGGAAATATGTTAAAGCCTATGCTTGCCAGAGGTGAACTGCATTGTATCGGTGCAACAACACTGGATGAGTATCGTCAGTATATTGAGAAGGATGCTGCATTGGAGCGTCGTTTCCAGCCGGTTCTGGTAGATGAGCCAACCGTTGAGGATGCAATCTCTATCCTGAGAGGACTGAAAGAAAGATACGAAGTCTTCCATGGAGTTAAGATCACAGATAGTGCGCTTGTTGCGGCAGTTACACTTTCGAACAGATATATTTCTGATCGTTTCCTGCCGGATAAAGCAATCGACCTTGTTGACGAGGCGTGTGCATTGATCAAGACAGAACTTGATTCTATGCCGACAGAGCTTGATGAGCTTCGCCGTCGTGTGATGCAGATGGAGATTGAAGAGTCTGCACTTAAGAAAGAGGAAGATCGCTTAAGTAAAGAGCGTCTGGAACATTTGCAGGAAGAACTGGCAGAACTGAAAGCACAGTATGCAAGTAAGAAAGTACAGTGGGAGAATGAGAAGAATTCTGTAGAGCATGTACAGAAGATCCGTGAGCAGATCGAGCAGGTGAACAAGGAGATTCAGAAAGCTCAGAGAGAGTACGATCTGAATAAGGCAGCAGAGCTCCAGTATGGACGTCTTCCACAGTTGCAGAAACAACTGGAAGAGGAAGAAGCGAAGGTAAAAGCAAAAGATCTTTCACTTGTGCATGAATCTGTTACAGACGATGAGATCGCAAAGATCGTTTCCAGATGGACAGGTATTCCGGTTGCAAAACTGAACGAGAGTGAGAGAAATAAGACACTTCACCTTGCAGATGAATTGCATAAACGTGTCATTGGACAGGATGAAGGAGTAGAACTTGTGACAGAGGCAATCATCCGTTCCAAAGCAGGTATCAAAGATCCGACAAAACCGATCGGTTCCTTCCTGTTCCTTGGACCTACAGGTGTAGGTAAGACAGAACTTGCAAAGGCACTTGCCCAGAGCCTGTTTGATGATGAGAACAACATGGTTCGTATCGATATGAGTGAGTACATGGAGAAATATTCCGTGTCTAGACTGATCGGAGCTCCTCCGGGATATGTCGGATACGATGAAGGCGGACAGCTGACAGAAGCAGTCAGAAGAAAACCATATTCTGTTGTACTTTTCGATGAGATCGAGAAAGCACATCCGGATGTCTTCAACGTATTGCTGCAGGTACTGGATGATGGACGAATCACAGATTCCCAAGGACGTACAGTTGACTTCAAGAATACAATCTTGATCATGACTTCCAACATTGGTGCAAACTATCTGCTGGAAGGAATTAAGGACGATGGTTCGATCGATGAACAGAGTCAGGAGATGGTAATGGGTGATCTGAAAGCACATTTCAGACCGGAATTCTTGAACCGTCTGGATGAGATTATCATGTTCAAACCATTGACAAAGACAAATGTACGTTCCATCATTGACCTTCTGGTTGCTGATGTGAACCGCCGTCTGGAAGAACGTGAACTGAGTGTTGAGCTGACAGATGCAGCGAAAGACTTTGTTGTGGAAGGTGGATATGAGCCGATGTACGGTGCAAGACCACTGAAACGTTACTTGCAGAAGAATGTAGAGACATTAGCTGCAAAACTGATCCTTGCAGGAGATGTGGGACGTGGAGACACGATCTTGATCGATGTGAAGGACGGTAAACTGACAGCAGGTGTGAAGAAATAAAATATGATACCAGGGTCAAAAGGTCTGAAACCACCGGTGCTTGCACAAAGGTGGTGTAATGGCCTTGGGACCCGCCCCAATATGAGCATAAAAGTGGAGCGTAAGCTTCACGATATGCGAATAGTGGGTAGGATTGCGAGAGCATGAAAGGCGAAGCAATCCGTGTATTATAGGGGGCAAAATACTTTTTGCCCCCAACATCAAAATATCAGTACAGTAACGATATAATATGTAGGGCTGTGAAAAATGAAAATTTTCTGGAAATTTTTAGAAAATTGGATTTTTCACAGCCTTTTTTTCGTTCACCGAAGTAATTGATACAAGAGCAGACTCTATGTTAAAATAAGAAACTGACAGAATGTATATGCATATAACAAGAATTAATACTAAGAAAGAACTCAGGCGGAATCCAAGAAAGGAGGCTCCCATGGCGCGCATTATTTTCCACATCGACGTCAATTCAGCATTTTTAAGCTGGACGGCGGTTGAACAATTGAAAAATGGATCAAAAGTGGATCTGCGGGAGATTCCGGCGATTATTGGCGGAGATCAGAGCTCGCGTCATGGGATCGTCCTTGCAAAATCATCACTTGCCAAATCCTATGGGATTCAGACGGGTGAACCTGTAGTAAATGCATTTCGAAAATGTCCGAATCTTGTGACAGCACCGCCGAATCATAAGATGTATCGAGAAAAGAGCCGGATGCTGATGGATTTCCTGCGGACATATACAAAGAAGATCGAGCAGGTCAGTGTCGATGAATGTTATATGGATTTTACAGAGCTTGTCGGGCGATATCCAACACCGGTGGACGGTGCAATGGAGATTAAAGAAGAAGTGAAGAAGCGTTTTGGATTCACGGTGAATATTGGAATCTCCAGTAATAAGTTACTAGCGAAGATGGCTTCGGATTTTCAAAAACCGGATCGGATCCATACGTTATTTCCAGAAGAGGTTCCGCAGAAAATGTGGCCGCTTCCGATTGGAGAACTCTTTATGGCAGGGCGTTCAAGTGTGGAGGTTTTCAAGAAACTTGAAATCAATACAATTGGAGATCTTGCTCATGCGGATGTAAATGTAATTACGCTGCATTTAAAAAGTCATGGACGGATGCTCTGGAATTTTGCAAATGGAATTGGAGACGATAAGGTACAGTATGAACCGGAAGAGGCAAAGGGAGTAGGAAATTCAACGACTCTGTCAGAGGATGCAACGACTTATGAAGAAGCGAGAGATGTATTTCGTGAGCTTGCACAGAGCGTGGGAAGCAGGCTGAAGAAGGCAGGCAAGAAAGCCGGGATGGTGAGCATGGAGGTACGCTACTATGATTTCAGAAATATGTCGCATCAGGTGCAGCTTCAAAAGCCAACGAATGATCCGGTTATCTTATGTGAGACAGCATGTAATTTGTTCCGTGAAAGCTGGAGTGGAGAACCTGTCCGTCTGCTCGGAATCCGAACGTCAAAGTTAGTAGAAGAGAGTGCACCGGAGCAGCTGACAATTTTTGATATTGAATTTCCAAAAGAACCGGATGAGAAACATAAGAAATTAAATGCCGCATTGGAACAGCTGAACAATCGTTATGGAAAGGGTGCGGTTGTGAAAGGTACATTTTATAAACCGGACGGAAAGAAGAAAAAAGATGGAATTTAGAAGAGATAGAAAGAGGAACGTGCATTGAAAGAAAAAAATTATAATCTGGAATTAATTCGAATGATTTCCTTTATATTTGTTATTGTGATTCATGTATCGAATTATTATTGCAGAGCCTATGGCGATATTACGATTGGGGAGTACAGTTTTTCACTGCTATTAAATCTGCTGGCAAGGATAAGTGTACCATGTTTTTTCATGATTACAGGAGCACTTCTGCTTGGAAGACAGGAATCACTTCATAAACATGCAAAAAGAATCTTTCGTTTTTTAATTGTTCTGCTTGTGTGGAGTGTAATATATATGATCTGGAATGCAGTTTATATGAAGGATCCTTATCAAATCAAAGATTTATTATATAAGCCGGTAGAACAGCATCTGTGGTATCTGTATGCAATGATTCCGATCTATCTGGTACTTCCTTTTTTCCAGGTTATGTGTAAAGGGATGAACCTTCGGATGGAACGCGCATTTCTTGTGGTGATTACGGCGGCTGTTTTGTTCAATTATATTTCCACATTTTTTGATGAAAAGATGTATTATTCCGTCCCAATGGTGGGGGACAGAATCTATTCTTATTATGTATTTATCGGATATTATATATATAAATATCGTAAGCATGTGATGAAGGGGAAAATGATTCCGGCAGGTATTTTTGTAGTATGCATGGCATTAAATTATGGGCTGACTTATGCGGTAACCTTGCAGGATGGAGAACATTATGAACGTCTGCTGGAATATGGTAATCCAATGCTTGCACTGGCAGCAGCGATGGCATTTCTTATGTTAGTAAGATTGAAAAAGAGCGAATTCAATCCGTCCGAACAGGCAAAGAAGTGGATTGACAGATTTTGTGGATGTTCCTTTGGAATCTATTTGATCCATATCATGTTTCTTGATGTTTATAAGAGAAATATTAAGCCAGAGACATTTTCAGCCTGGATCATGATTCCGGTAGTGAGTGTGGGACTTGTGTTATTGTCATTTGGATGTGTCTGGCTGATTCGAAAGACGAAAACAGGACGAAAGATTATGTAGGTTTTTTTGCATATGTGGTGAGATTATGTTATTCTATAAAGGTTAAGACAATCGTTATTTGCCTGAAAGTCAATGATGCAATACACCAGTTCAGAACAGGAGGGATAGATCATGAAATTAGATAAATTATTAGAACGCCTGGACTACACAGTAGTACAGGGAAGTGATTCTACGGAAGTAACAACACTGATCAATGATTCAAGAAAAGTGGAAGAAGGATCTGTTTTCGTGTGTATCAGCGGAGCAGTATCTGATGGACATAAATATGCAGCGGATGTTGCGGCGAAAGGTGCGGCAGCTGTTGTTGTAGAGAAAGATGTCGAAGTGCCGGAAAATGTGACTGTAATTAAGGTAGAGGATACTCGTTATGCACTGGCTCTGATGTCAGCGGCTTACTTTGGATATCCGGCAGATAAGATGAAAGTCATCGGTATTACAGGAACAAAAGGAAAGACAACAACAACTTACATGATCAAGTCTATTCTTGAAGAGACAGGACACAAGGTTGGATTGATCGGTACAATCGAGGCAATTATCGGAGACAAGAAGATCCCGTCATGTAATACAACACCGGAGTCTTATACAATCCATAAATATTTTGCAGAGATGGTAGAAGCTGGCTGTGACTGTGTTGTTATGGAAGTTTCATCACAGGGACTGATGCTTCACAGAACAGCGGGAATTCCATTTGAGATCGGTATTTTCACAAATCTTGGAAGAGATCATATCGGTCCGAATGAGCATAAGGATTTTGATGATTACAAGAGATGCAAAGGGCTTTTGTTCAAACAGTGTAAGCTCGGAATCGCCAATGTGGATGACAAGTATTTCAAAGATGTATTTAAAGGGTCTACATGTAAGATTGAGACATTTGGATTTTCACCGGAGGCAGATCTTCGCGCAGAGAATGTAGAACTGGTATCCAGACCAGGATATCTTGGTGTTGCATACCATGTTGCAGGAGTGATGGACTTTGATGTGGAAATTGATGTTCCAGGCAAGTTCAGTGTTTACAATTCACTGACTGCAATCTCAGTCTGCCGCCATTTCCAGGTGCCGGTTGAGATGATCAAAGATGCACTTAAGAAGGCAAAGGTAAAAGGACGTATCGAGATGATCAAGGTGTCTGATGATTTTACACTGATGATCGATTATGCGCACAATGCGATGAGTCTTGAAAGTCTTCTGACAACATTGAAGGAATATAATCCGAAGCGTCTTGTATGTCTGTTCGGATGCGGCGGAAACCGTTCGAAAGACAGAAGATTCGAGATGGGTGAGGTATCTGGAAGACTGGCAGACCTGACAATCATTACATCAGATAATCCGAGATTTGAAGAACCACAGGATATTATTAACGATATCAAAACCGGAATCGCAAAGACAGATGGAAAATATGTGGAAATCTGTGATCGTAAAGAGGCAATCAAATATGCGATCGAACACGGCGAACCGGGTGATGTTATTGTGCTGGCAGGAAAAGGACATGAGGACTATCAGGAGATCTGCGGTGTGAAGCATCCGATGGATGAGCGCGTGCTGATCAAAGAAGTTTTGGAAGAATTAAAAGAGAAATAAGATTGTGTTTGCAGATGTTATTGTAGATATACAACATGAAAAACTGGATAAGATCTTTCAGTACCGAATACCGGAACGACTGAAAGACGAGCTGTATCCGGGGATGGAAGTAATTATCCCTTTTGGAAAAGGAAACCGGCAGATCAAAGGTTATGTGACTTCATTATCAGAGACTTGCAATTATGATTTGTCAAAGGTGAAGGAGATTACAGACATTTCCAGAAACAGTGTGGCAATCGAAGCGAGACTGATCGCGCTGGCTGCGTGGATGAAAGAGCAGTATGGCGGAACAATGATCCAGGCGCTTAAGACAGTGCTGCCAATCAAGCAGAAGGAGAATGCGAAGGTAAAGAAACATCTCCGTTTGCTGCTTACTGAGGAAGAGAGTCAGGAGAAGCTGGCTTTTTATCAGAAGAAGAATCAGAAAGCAAGAGCAAGGCTTTTGGAAGCTTTGAAGGAAGCCCCAATTCTGGATTATGAGCTGGTGACGAAAAAATTAAATGTGACACTGCCTGTGATCCGGGCATTGGAAGAGCAGGGCGTGTTGAAGATAGAGTCAGAGCAGGTATACCGTAATCCGGTGAAACAGGCAAAGAAATCACAACAGGAGATCATCTATACGGAAGAACAGCAGCACGTGATCCAGGGGTTCCGGCAAGACTATCTGTGTGGAACAAGGAGAACTTATCTGCTTCACGGAGTGACCGGAAGTGGAAAGACAGAAGTCTATATGGAGATGATCCGCACGGTTGTTGACCAGGGAAAACAGGCAATCGTTCTGATCCCGGAGATCGCACTGACCTATCAGACAGTGATGCGGTTTTACCGCTGTTTCGGCGACAGAGTTTCTATCATGAACTCAAGACTGTCTGCCGGAGAACGTTACGATCAGATGATGCGTGCAAAGAGGGGCGAGGTCGATGTGATGATCGGACCACGCTCTGCACTTTTTACTCCATTTCCGGATTTGGGGTTGATTGTTATTGACGAAGAGCATGAACCAACCTACAAGAGTGAGCAGGTGCCACGTTATCATGCAAGAGAAGTAGCAGTCCACAGGGCAGAAGTAGAAGATGCAAGCGTTGTGCTCGGAAGTGCAACTCCGTCAATGGAGGCAATGTACCGGGCAAGGCTTGGTGAGTATCAGCTTTACGAGATGAAGAATCGTTCTCATATGCAGCAGATGGCGACTGTGCATACAGTTGATATGCGAAAGGAACTGAAGAATGGAAACCGTTCCATCTTGAGTGAGAAGTTGCAGGAACTGATTGAAGACAGACTGAATGCAAAAGAGCAGATTATGCTGTTTTTGAATCGCAGAGGATATTCTGGTTTTATTTCCTGCAGAGAATGTGGCCATGTAGTGAAATGCCCGCACTGTAATGTATCCTTGTCGGTACACAAAGGTGGAAAAATGGTCTGCCATTACTGTGGTTATGAACAGCCGAAGGTGACGGAGTGTCCGGAATGCGGTTCCCGTTATATCGGAGAATTCCGCGCAGGAACCCAGCAGATCGAGGATATGGTGAAAGCAAGATTCCCACAGGCAAGAGTTCTCCGTATGGATATGGATACAACGAAGAAAAAGGATTCCCATGAGCAGATTTTATCTGCCTTTGCGAATGAAGAGGCGGATATTCTTGTGGGAACACAGATGATCGTAAAGGGACATGATTTTCCAAAGGTCACATTAGTCGGTGCATTGGCAGCAGATATGTCACTTTATACAGATGATTATCGTTCCGGTGAGCGAACATTTCAGCTTTTGACACAGGCAGCAGGCCGCGCCGGAAGAGGTGACAGACCGGGTGAGGTCGTGATTCAGACTTACGATCCGGAACACTATGCGATCGAGGCTTCAGCAGCGCAGGATTATGAAGCATTCTATGAGAAAGAAATCCGTTACCGCAGTCTGATGGGATATCCACCGGTGGAGAACCTGATGGCAGTACTTGCAGCATGTGAAGATGAGGTACTTTTAGAGAAAGCGTGCAAGTATCTGAAGGAATACATTTTGAGGATCAAAGGTCAGGCACAGCTCGACGTGATCGGCCCGGCAAGTCCGGGAGTGGATAAGATCAAAGATATTTACCGGAGAGTGATTTACGTAAAAGCGCCGGAATACCGAACCTTAGTTGTATTAAAAGACAGGATGGAACAATATATAGAAATTAACTCAGGGTTTCAGAAAATGAGAATCCAATTCGATTTTAACCCGATGAATTTATAGAAAAGAGAGGAAAGAATAATGGCAATCAGAGAAGTAAGAGAGATGGGCGATGATGTTCTTGAAAAACAGTGTAAACCAGTGACGAAGATGACACTTCGTACAAAGATTTTAATTGAAGATATGCTTGATACGATGTATGAGAAGATGGGGGTGGGTCTTGCAGCACCGCAGGTTGGTATTCTCAAACAGATTGTAGTGATTGATGTCGGAGAGGGTCCGATCGTTTTGATCAATCCTGAGATTGTTGAGACATCCGGTGAGCAGACAGGCGAAGAAGGTTGCTTAAGTGTGCCGGGAAAATGGGGAATCGTAACTCGTCCGAATTATGTAAAAGTACGTGCACTTAATGAAAATATGGAGGAGTTTGAGATAGAAGGAGAAGAACTTCTTGCAAGAGCATTCTGTCATGAGATCGATCACCTGGGAGGACACCTCTATGTAGAGAAAGTAGAAGGAGAACTGCATGATTCACCGGCCTACAACGAGGAAGATATGGAATACGAAGTGGAGGAATAATTGATGAGAATAATTTTCATGGGAACACCGGACTTCTCCGTGGGAACACTGGAGGCACTGGTGGAAGCAGGACATGAGGTATGTCTCGTAGTGAGCCAGCCAGATAAACCAAAGGGACGCGGTAAAGAGATGCAGCCAACTCCGGTGAAAGAAGCTGCGATGAAACATGGAATTCCGGTTTATCAGCCAAAGAAGATCCGTGATCCGGAATGTGTAGAAGAACTGAGAAAATACAATGCAGATGTGATGGTTGTCATTGCATTTGGTCAGATCATTCCGAAAGAAATCCTGGAGATGACACCATATGGATGCATCAATGTACATGCCTCACTTCTTCCAAAATACCGTGGAGCGGCGCCAATCCAGTGGTCTATCATCAATGGCGAGGAAGTAACAGGTGTTACAACAATGCAGATGAATGAAGGACTGGATACAGGCGACATGATCCAGAAGGTTGAAGTGCCGATCACAGAAGATGAGACAGGAGAAAGCCTTCATGATAAGCTTGCAGAGGCAGGAGCAAAGCTTTGTGTAGAGACTCTGAAAGCTATTGAAGATCATACGGCAACTTTCGAGAAGCAGGGAGAAAGCCCGACAGAATATGCCAGAATGCTCGATAAGAAGCTTGGAAATATTGACTGGAATACATCCGCAGTACAGATCGAACGTCTGGTGCGTGGCCTGAATTCCTGGCCAAGTGCTTACACACATTGGGACAAAAAGGTAGTGAAGATCTGGAGAGCAAAAGCAGAGGCTGATGGCACGGTAAAAGCAGAGCCTGGAACAGTGTTGAGTGTAGAGAAAGATTCCTTTACTGTTCAGACAGGGGATGGCGTCTTACGAGTTCTGGAACTTCAGATTCCGGGGAAAAAGAGAATGGATACAGGAGCTTTCTTAAGGGGATACACAATTGAAAGCGGAGTTAAATTTACACAGGAATAAGAGGACTTCTGGAGGGGGACTGCAGATAGATAACAGGAGGTAGTTTTAGTATGTATTATGGATTTTATTATGACTGGACTTATATACTGGTACTGATCGGTGTGGTTCTCAGCCTGCTCGCATCATCCCAGGTGAAAGGAACATTTGCAAAATATTCGAAGATCCGCAGTTATTCAGGGATGACAGGACGAGAAGCGGCAGAACAGATTCTCAGAAGAAATGGAATCTATGATGTGCAGGTGACTCATATCGCGGGAAATCTGACCGATCATTATGATCCGAGAAACAAGACACTGGCACTTTCTGATCCGGTTTATAATTCAACTTCTGTAGCAGCAATCGGAGTTGCGGCACATGAGTGTGGTCATGCAGTACAGCATTTTGAAGGGTATGCACCTTTATCAATCCGTGGGGCACTTGTGCCGGTCGTAAATTTCGGTTCCATGATTTCCTGGCCGTTGATCATTATCGGCCTGTTTATGAATGGCCAGATGTCCAGCTTCCTTATTGATATCGGAATTCTGCTCTTTATGGTAGCTGTGGCATTTCATCTTATAACACTTCCGGTGGAAATCAATGCTTCCAGAAGAGCGGTGAAGGTACTTGGAAATTCAGGAATGCTCCGTGAAGACGAAGTTGGTGGAGTGAAGAAGGTACTTCGGGCAGCAGCAATGACATATGTGGCAAGTGCGGCCGCAATGATTTTACAGCTTTTACGTTTGTTGATCCTGACAAATGGACGAAGAAGGAATGACTGACAGCAGATAGAAAGAAAAAATGCTGTAACTGTTCAGAGCCAACATCCGAAATGCGGAGAATAGGAGATTATTTATGGGAAAGCAGATCAATGAACGCGAGGTCGTTCTTGAGATTTTGATGGAAATAACAGAGAATGGAGCATATAGTCATAAGATTCTTGGCGATGTTCTGTCAAAATATCAATATCTTGAGAAACGTGAGCGTGCATTTATCACCAGAGTTGTGGAAGGTACTCTGGAACATATGATAGAAATTGATTATATTTTGAATCAGATTTCTAAGACAAAGGTTAAGAAGATGAAACCGGTCATCCGTAATCTTCTTCGTAGCAGTGTCTATCAGCTGAAATATATGGATAGCGTACCGGATCATGCGGTGTGCAGTGAGGCAGTAAAGCTTGCAGTTCGAAAAGGATTTTCAGGTCTGCGGGGATATGTGAATGGAGTTCTGAGAAATGTTGTCCGCAAGATGGACGAGATCGAGTATCCAAAAGAAGATGTACAAAGATTGTCTGTGAAATATTCTGTCCCGGAATGGATTCTTTCTTTATGGAAGAAAGAATATGGGGAAGAGATCACAGAGAAGATGGCAGCAGATTTTCAGAAAGAGAAGCCGATTACGATCCGATGTTGTATGAACCGGGTTACACCGGAAGTATTGAAAGAAAAACTGGAAGCAGAAGGAGCGAAAGTAGAAGCACATCCGTATCTTCCTTATGCGTTTTATCTTTCAGATTATGATTATCTGGAAGGTCTGGAAAGTTTTCAGGAAGGACTCTTTGCAGTACAGGATATCAGTTCTATGTTTGTCGGAGAACTGGCAGATCCAAAAGCCGGCGATCATGTGATTGATGTCTGTGCAGCACCGGGAGGAAAATCACTTCATGTGGCAGAGAAGCTTCAGCTGGCAGATGAAGTGGCGGCGAGAGAGAACAGAACAGAAGAAAAGATAGGACGGGTTGAAGCGAGAGATCTGACCGAATATAAGACAGATCTGATCTGGCAGAATATCGACCGTTCCGGACTGCAAAGAGT
>ERZ809207.630-NODE-630-length-12524-cov-3.322239_pt1 | contig 12524 bp, 9 predicted proteins | sample MGYA00520515_ERZ809207 | MGnify/ENA primary metagenome ERZ809207 (study PRJEB31570, sample SAMEA3213009) | Homo sapiens | biome: human-gut; feature: human gut; material: fecal | place: Sweden | collected 2011 ... | reverse complement strand
CCGCCGGTCATACCTGCCTGAGACATCAGGAGCATGGAATCCAGCCCATTGATCTCACTAAAGAACTTAGTATCAATGATTCCGCCTACGTTCAGGACAACAACTACGTTATCAAATGTTTTGCCAAGCAGTTCCAGATTGGCCCGCTCATCATCCGATAAGAGATAATCACCTTTTCCGGAAGAACGATCTGATCCTTCACCTGAGTTACGTGCAATAACATAAATTGCAGTATCTGTCTGATCTGCCGCTGCTTTGATCTGGTCTGCCGCACCTTCTGTCTGCTCATAAACCGGTTCATTCACCCATCTAAATCCCCAGCCCTGACTTGTGCCGCCGCCGTTTGCTGTCCAGAGCTCATGCATCTGGTTTACAAAATCTGCATTCACGATATCATATCCGGCATTTTCAAAACCCTGCTGTACGGTAACATTGTCACGCTGGTTTACAGCACCGGAACCGGTACCGCCTTTGATGGTGTTGTAAACACCCTGTCCGAACAGTGCTACTTTTGTTCCCTTCTTTGCTGAAATCGGCAGTGAGTTGTTCTTGTTTTCCATCAGGACCATGCCCTGTGCTGCGATGTTTTTAGCCGCGGTCTTATGGTCAATCTCACGCTGGCTGATGTCCGGGTTTGTTGTAGCTGCCATCGCCGTCATGCTTCCGCCTAAGAGCATGGAAGCGGACAATGTGACTGCTATCACTTTTTTTGAAGTTTTCTTCATTCCTTTTCCTCCTTTACTGCTTTACTGCTTTGTTGTTATGTTTTTCGCTTTCCGATGTTGATATTCCATCAACATTTTCTCGTGTGATTTTATTTTATATAACTTTTTTATGATTTTCCATGTAATATTATACGTTTTTCTTGTAAATTTTTATGTTTCCTGTTAGTCCTCTGTTTTTAATCGTTATTTTGAATAAAATATGGTATGTATTTTCTTGTTTTATATATTTTTTATACATTTTCCACATTTTTTGATACAACAGATACACTATCTGTTCGCACTTCCGGTACATCGCAGGTATATTGCACTCCCACTAAAACAAAAAATGCACTCACATCTGTCTCTCGATGCAAGTGCACTTCCTGTCTTAAAAATTTCGTATTGGCTTTTATTTCTTTTTCTTTCTGGACCATACATATCCGCCAATCAGCACGATCAGTGCGATCACTGCGATGATAAGTGGTCTTAAAACATTGGTGTTATCTCCTGTTTTTGCGGATGTAACCGTGCTGCTTCCACTCTGGGTTCCCGCAGTACTGCTGCTTCCGGAAGATGTTCCGCCGAAGGTGCTGCTTCCACCAGAGGTATTGCTGTTTCCAGAAGGTGCCTCGGTCTGGATACCGGAGCCGCCCTGGTTATCCGATCCACTTCCGTTTCCGTTGTTTCCATTATTGGATGCTGTCTCGGTCTGTGGTTCTGTGGAGGAATCATTTCCGCCATTGTTGTTTCCGTTATTGTTACTCTTGCTTCCCACCGCTGCGTTCAGCGGTACATCGGTCACGGCAACGGCTGCATTGTTATTCTGCAGTTCTTCCGTTTTTGCGGAAACCGTTACGCTGTCACCGTCTTTAAGCGAATCCTGTACCTGGAAAGTCATTTCAAAAAGTGTTCCGTTTGTATCCAGTTCTGTAGAGGATGCAAATACAAACACTGCTTCTCCTTCGGATTTATTGCCACTGACCGGATCGTTGATGTCGGTCAGAACGCCATTCATCATGGAGCCTGCTTCCGTTGATACCAGCTTCAGCTGTGAGCTGTCATACGTCACACGGATCTTGCCGTTTGTAATTTTCGTATCGCCGCTGATATCAAGGGTAACTTTCCACGCATCACTTCCTGCCTGAAGTGTGTCACCGTTTACCGTTACGGTTGCCCCCTCAGCTGCGAATACATTCTGATGCAGGCACAGGATTGCTGCTGCAAACAGCATCATCGCACATAATACTTTTTTCATGGTTTGTTTTGCCTCCTCTGGACTGCATTATTTTACACGGACAGCTTTTTTATAGCCGAATTTTCCGTAATGTTTCTTACCGTCAATGATCTTGTAGGAACGGATTCTTACATAATATTTTGCTCTGCCCTTTCCTTTTACCTTGACTGTCTTTTTCACTTTTGTGTTTTTCTTGATGTTGACGGTCTTTACTTTCCTGGTAAACTGTTTGTCGCGTGCGATCTTGATCTGGTAGCCGTCTGCCTGTTTCTTTTTGGACCAGCGAAGGGATACTTTCTTTCTGGAATCTGAAACTGCTTTTTTGATCCTTGGCGGTCTCGGTGCTATGTAGAAGGTCATCGTCTTGCTTCCTTCGTATTCTCCGATACCTTTAATCGTAACGCTTGCTTTTCCGATCTTTTTATTCTTTTTGTAAGTCAGTGCATAATCTTTGGCTTCTGTCAGTGTTTTTCCCTGATACTGGATCGTCACACCCGGACGAACGGCTCTTCCTGTGTAAGTCTGATCTTCGATTTCGGCGATCTGTGTATCATTCAGGCTGATCTTCTTTTCCGGTGTTGGTGTCGGCTCAATCTTGTCGATCACTTCGCTTCTGTACTGAAGATCTTTGATGCTGACATTAATATCCGATCCGATTGTTTTGTTCCACTCTTCTGCTTTCAGGTTCAGACCTGTATCTTTGAGATCAAGTTTCTCACTTGCGGAGAATGTCATGGTCACCAGATTGCCGCTGACTTCCTGCTCTCTGGAAGAAGCAAATACAAACACGATCTCACCTTCTGCTTTGTTTCCGTCGATCGGATCGTTGATAACCGTCTGGAAATTACCTTTTTTCAGTCCATCTCCTGCCTCTGTCTTTACCAGATGCAGTTTGTCGGCTGCGTATGTAATCCTTAATTTTCCGTTGCTGATCTTACCCACGTTCTCTGCTTTACAGGAAACGGTCACGATACCACTCTTTGCCTGAACGGCATCCAGATAAATTCTGGCGGTATCTGCTGCCCTCACAGCTCCAACGTTCAGTGTCAGAATCAAAAACATCGCCAATACTACAGAAAAAATCTTACTTTTCTTCATTCTTTTTACCTCCTTTTTGATTTCGATTCCTTTCTGTGCCTTAGTGAATCTATTTTATCTGATTTCTCGGTAAATTTCCATAGATTTTTATTAGATTTGGTTGAAATTTTTTTAGATTTTTTCTAACTTTTTTCTATTTTTCCACTTTTGTAAGAGGAATCATATAATATCTTTCATTTTCAAGGTTCAGTTTCTCTACACTGCCGTTATGAAAAGCCAGCACATCTATGAACTGCATCAGTGCTTTTGCATGCAGTTTTGTATCACACAGAACACTTCCGAGGATCTTATCTTCATCCACCAGTTCGCGTACTTCTTCGATTCCGTCGATTCCGACCACCTGCACTTCGGTGCATCCTTTTTCTTCGAGTGCTTCCCAGGCTCCCAGTGCCATGTCATCATTATTGCTGATGATCACTTCAATCTGGTTCGGATACTCTTTCATCCACTGCCGTACGATCACGTTCGCCTGATTTTTTTCCCAATTTCCGGTGCTGCCTGCGATCTGCTGCGTCGGGATTTTTTTGTTTTCCAGCTCTTTCAGCACCCACTCTGAACGGATCAGCGTGTCCTGATGACCGGACTCTCCTTCCAGCATGGCGAACTGTATGACGCTGTCACCGTTCCGGTCGATTTTACTGCGGTCTTTTTCCAGTGCATCTGCAATTACATCCGCCTGCAAAATAGCAGACTGTTTTGCATCCGATCCTTCATAATAAATCTGATCACTCCGGAAAATGTCTTCCCGCACCGGCTCTCTGTTGAAAAACACAACCGGAATGTCCGCCTGCGTCGCTTTGTCGATGATCACAGCCGCATTGGTGCGATCCACGATATTGACCAGCAGAAGATCATAGTCCAGACTGATGAACTGATCGATCTGGTCGTTCTGCTCCTGCTGACTGCCCCTTGCATCGGCGATCTTTTTGCGGATCTCCACGCCTGGATGATCTTTTTCGTACTGAAAAATTTCATCCTCGAGATAACCGCAGATCTTGCTGACATAAACATCTTCTTCGTTGTATACAGCCACCCCGATCTTGACCTGCTTTTTGCTGTTCTCACTCTCCGCTGTCTTTGTACATCCAAAGACCAGCATGCACAGACCAAGTACTGCGATGGCTGCCTGCAGTTCCTTTTTTGACCCCATTTGTTTTTGCCTCCTTCTTCCACCTTGTAAAGCGGACATTAACTCCTGCGATTTTATCAATAGATTGGAAACAGAAAATCATACTTTTCTTTTATATTGTCCTGCGTGATCCACTCGCATTTTGTCTTTGTGAGATGATCCACTTTCTTTCCTTCTATGGAGTAAATAGCAGACTTCACTGCATAAATCCCGAAAGAATACATGCTGTATGCCATAACGCCTTCCACTTTCCCTTCCCGGATCCCCTGCAGCACTTCGTCTGAATAACCGATCCCATAAATGACCTGATTTTTGCTTTTCAGATAGTCTGATGCCTCTTCCGTGATCTTTGGAGAACTGCAGATAAACACAGCCTGCTGCTTTTGATCCCGATATTTTGCAAGATTTGGAAGTGTCATTTTCTTTTTCTCGATTGCAATCCCCTGCTTCTGAAATGTTTCCTGAAAGATTGTCCACATTCGCTCCGACATTTCTTTCTCATCCGTTAAATATACCACCGGCTCTTCTTCCTGACGCTTCTGATGGATTTTTTCTGCCAGACATTCTGCCATATCCTGCACATCAAACCAGACACGGATCGTTTTTTCTTCTGTTCCGCCCGGATTCACCAAGATCAGCGGGATTTTCTTCTTTTCTGACTGCAGATAAGAGAGAATCTGTTCTTCTTTTTCTGAAAACACGATCAATGCCTGAGAGCCGTTTTTGATCTCACGGTCTATGTACTCTTTGATCGTGTCATAATCTTCCTCTATCTCCAGATACTCGACATCCACACGCTTTGCATTTGCTGCTTCCTCAATACCTCTTTTAAAATCTTCTACCTGACTGTTTTCTCTCTTGATCCCGATCACAGAAATTTTTGTGATATCTCTTTCCGTCTCTCCTCCAAACAAATTTGAATACGAGAGAAACATAAAAACAAACATCAGAATCCCCACGCACACAATACCGATTTTCTTTGCCCTTCTCATTCTTTCTTTTCTCCATACATAATTGCCGGAAGATGCAGCAGGATTTCTGTTCCCTCATCTTCCTCTGAAATGATCTGTACCCCGTATTCTTTTCCAAAGTGCAGCTGAATCCTCTCGTGTACGTTTCGTACACCAATGCCGTTTCCTTTTGCCGTCTTTAATTCTTTCGTGTAATCCAGAAGTGCCTCTGTCTGTTCTTTTGACATCCCCATACCGTTGTCTTTCACAGAAATGTAGAGATCCCCGTCTTTTGTATAGGCATGAATCACGATCTCACCATCGCCGTACATCCCTTCCAGTCCGTGATAAAGTGCATTTTCCACAATTGGCTGAACGATCAGTTTGATGACCTGAAAACATTCTGTGCCGGGATCTTTTTCAATCCGGTACGTAAACTGATCTTTTGCACGAAGTGACTGGATCATCAGATAATTCCTTGCATGTTCCAGTTCATCTGCTACCGTGATGATATTTTTTCCTTTGCTGAGGCTGATACGCAGAAATCTTGCCAGTGCCGTAACCATGCCTGCGGCATCTTCTTTTCGGTTTTCCTCGATCATCCACACTACAATGTCCAGCGTATTATAAAGAAAATGCGGCGTGATCTGTGCCTGAAGGCTGTCCAGTTCACTCTTTCTTTTGGCTTCCTGTTCCTGGATCACTTCCCGCATCAGTTTTTTGATCCTGACTGCCATCTTCTGAATAGAGCGTCCCAGATGATACACTTCAAAACTTCCGGCAGTATGGACTTTGATATCCAGCTCTCCGGCTGAAATTCGTTGGACATCTTCCTCCAGGTTGCAGATCGGTCTTGTCAGCACCATTGAAATATACGATCCGACAACCTGGAAAAACAGAAGTACCTGGCAGATGACCGCCAGCACAAAAAAAGTACTTTTGATCCCATAACTTCTAAGTTCTTCTTTCCCGATCACACGAATGATCTTCCATCCGGTGTATCCCACCGTCTTGACACTGCAGAACACCTGCTGTTTCCCGATTTCTGTTTCATAGGATCCATCCTGATATTCAGCCAGTGTTTCTGGCGGTTTTTCTATAATCCCACTGTTTACAAGGGCGTGCCTGGGATGGTAGATCAGTTCTCCGTTTGAATCCATCAGAAAAGAATACTGGTTCATATCATCTGTTGAGTTCCTGAAAACTTCAGATAATGCACTGTATTTTATATTGATGAGCAGCACTCCGCTCAGCACCTGATTTCCGTGCGTGATCTGCACAAAACGGCTCATCGGGATCACCCACGGAAAACTGCTGTTATGTTCAAAGCAATCCTGTATCTGCGGTCTGAAAAAATGAATGTTCTCACTTCGCTCAAGTGCACTGGAAAACCATTCTTCCTGCATAACATCTGAGGAAGCGGCAGATGACAGTGCCGGCATGACCTGCAAAAGTGTCCCATCCTCCTGAAACAGGGCAATGCTCTCCACATAATCTTTGTAGCCGTCATACATCGCCTGAAACATCTGTTTCATCTGTCCGCTGTCGTTTCCCTTGATAATATTATAATAAAGTGTATCTGACAGACGCATCATACTGTGCAGATACTGTGACATAGATACGTTGATCTGTTCTGCCAGCTCCTGATTATCCTGAACGATGATCTGTGCCTGCTTTTCCTGCTGAGACTTTGAGACAAAAAATCCTACAAAGACAGCGACAAGCAGCGTCAGCGTCAGAATGATCACATACAGAATATTCTGCATACTCTGTTTCGGCAGAAACTTCCGAAAGTCCTGTCTGATTTTCCCCCACATACAACCTCCCATCTATTGCCCCTGTCTGCGGCACTGGATCGGGGACATTCCATATTTTTTCTTAAATACATGGCTGAAATATCCGGATTCCAGATAGCCCACTTTCTGGGCAACTACATAGATTTTTTCATTTGTCTCTTTTAAAAGCCGCATGGCTTCTTTCATTCTGGTGTCCGTCAGATACTCTACGAAACTCATGCCGGTCTCTTTTTTGAACAGGCTGGAAAAATAGGTCTGTGTCAGTCCGACTTCAGCAGCAATCTTTTCCAGTCCGATATCCGGATCTCCGAACTCTTCCTGGATTTTCTGTTTTGCCTCTTCAATGATACCTTTCGCCTTGTTCTCACGTTCCCGCCCCTGGTTGGCATTTAAGCGGATGCACTGTTCTTCCAGCCATTCCATGAACGTATCCGCACTGGCATACTTCTGCATGATCTCCAGATAATTCGGAATCCCGTCAAAGACTTCTTCAATCTCAAGGTCCTGCTGTCTTGCAAAAACAAGAAGTGCATTGATGACGCTCATGCTGTACGCCTGATAACTGCTGCTGCTCATATCGGCTTTAATCAGATATTCTTTCATTTTTCTGATCACGGCATGAATATCTTCTTCTTTTCCGAATTTTACTGCCGTGAACAGCTTGTCCTGTGCTTTCTCATCAAACAACAGGATCACCTGCTCGGATTTGTCAATATCTTCCATATAAATGACATCTCCGTCCTGCGACATTTTGCGGTAGGAGAGTGCTTCTTTGGCTTCTTCAAAAGATTCTTTCACTTTGATCAGCTCATCTTTGATCTTTCCGACACCGATCGCTGCCTTGATCTTCATCACACGTTTGCTCTCTTTTGCAATGTCATTGAGCTTTAAAAGAATCTTTTCCATTTCTTCCGGTTCATTCATACCAAACAAAATACATTCCCCGAGCGGATTGTAAAAAGCTTCATAATAAATATCATCCGATATGGAATTTCGGATCAGATTGCGGATGTAGATGGATGCCAGCTGGCTGTCCATGGTTTCTCCATGGTCTTTCTGTTCGATCTGATAAATCTGTACCAGTGCCGTTGCCCAGTATTTATATTCTCCCATGCGGATCAGCCCTGTCTTTTTTTCTTCCTGAAGTGCTTTTGCCTTGATATTTCCAAGTACCAGCCGGTTCAGGAAATTTTCCCTTATGATCGGCTGATTTTCCAGATACAGTTTTCGAAGCTTCTGGATGCTCTGCTTTTCTTCCAGCTCGGTATCCATTTTGTCTTTGACTTTCTGAAGAACTTCTGACATTTCCCTGGCATTGATCGGCTTTAGAATATAATCCAAAACGCCATGGATCAGTGCTTCTTTTGCATACTGGAAATCATCATACCCGGAAATAATCACCAGCTTTATGTATGGATATTTTTCTTTGATCTTATGCATCAGTTCGATTCCGTCCATAAAGGGCATCCGAATATCGGTAAACACGATATCTACATCGTGATTTTCCAAAAATTCCAATACATCCAGTCCATTTAAGAATGCTCCGACTACCGAGAATCCGTACTTTTCCCAGTCCAGCGTTCTCTGTATGCTCCGCAAAACCTCAGGTTCATCATCTGCCAACACAACCCTGTAGTTCACTTTCTTTCACCTCTCCTTTTAGCTATCCATTCACTTTCATTCTCCAACCTGAAAGATATTTATTTTTCAACGTCCCATTCACCAGTTTTCCCCAGCCGAGCGGGTAACCATCCACACAGACCAGCTGCCAGCCTTTCTCTTTTCCACACTCCAGATCCGAGACATCCACCGTTTCCCCCTTCAGATAGCGGATCACTCGCTCATCCTTTGCCGAAAAATCAATACTGGAGGCAAATTCTTTTTTCTGTAATACCATCGCAAATGCCTGTGACGGCTCGAAGCGGTCTTTTCGTATCTCCCCAAGATAGAGTCCGTTTCGCACAAAGGCCAGATTTTTTTTACCTTCCACACCTTCCGGGAGGTAATAGGCAAACCCTTTTCGCACCTCGATGCGTTTCCAGTCAACTTCTGCCTTTACATCGGCAAAAAAGCTCTCCAGAACGGCCCGTTCCTGTCTGGTGCATCCTGCCGCCTCATTTCTTTCCTTCTGATCTTTTCGTCCTTTTTTTGCTTTTTTCTTTTTCTTTTTTACATCATCATGATCCGATGGCTCTTCGTCTGCTTCCGAAATATATGCGGATGATTTTTCTGGTGAAACATCATCCATTTCCGGTGTCCGGCTCTTCTGCATCAGAGCCACAAAATGTCCCTCGCCGTCCATATGATGTGGCCAGATACGTACACATTTTTTCAGTTCCGGATTGCCGTCTGCAAGATCCGGTCTTCCCTCGGAAAATCCCTCGTATCCTTTCATCGGGATCAGCTGCATTTCAGGAAATTCACGCAGCACCCATGCGATGATCTGCTCATTCTCTTCCGGTGAAAAGGTACAGGTCGAATAGATCATCATGCCGCCCGGTTTCAGCATGGAGATCGCCTGTTTTACGATCTCTCTCTGCATTTTTGCACATTCCGGCGGTTTTTCTTCACTCCAGACGCGTGCCGCCTCCGGATTTTTGCGGAACATGCCTTCCCCGGAACACGGGGCATCCACCAGGATTTTATCAAAATATGCCGGAAACTGTTCGGCGATCTTTGCCGGCACTTCATTTAAAAGAAAGGAATTCGGAATCCCCATCACTTCAATGTTTTTCAGAAGTGCCTTCACCCTCGAAGCACTGATGTCATTTGCCACCAGAAGTCCTTCCCCAAACAGTTTTGCCCCCAGCTCCGTGGCTTTGCCGCCCGGAGCCGCACAGAGATCCAGTACACGCTCCCCCGGACCTACCGGGAGTCTTGAGGCAGTCGTCATCGCACTCGGCTCCTGAATATAATAAAGCCCTGCATAATAGTACGGGTGTCTGGTCGGTGCATCTTCCTCTTCATAATAAAATCCATTTTCCACCCACGGAATCTGTGTCAGATGAAAAGGCACCAGTTCTTTAAATTCTTCTACGGTGATCTTTGCTGTATTCACCCGCAGGCCATAATGACGCGGTTTTTCAAATCCAGCCAGAAAATCATCATACTCCTCACCCAAAATTGCTTTCATTTTTTTCTGAAATGCCTCCGGCAAATACATCCTTCTGTTCTCCTTCTTTTTTGTTTTTATCTTTTACTCTACACTTTTCAGTGACTCTACCATATCGATCTTTTTCAGTTTGAAATACATCACACCGTTTACCAGAATGGAAAATCCATAGGTGATCAGTGCGGATATCACATAACTGAACACGCTGATGTTCCGTCCGAACATACAGACATCCACTTCCACGGTCACAATGATAAAGCGGTGCAGCAGTATACCGAGGAATATTCCGAAAATACTTCCAAGGATCGTCAGCAGAATATTTTCCCGGTAAACGTAAGCTGATACTTCTTTGTCATAAAATCCAAGCACTTTGATGGTCGCAAGCTCTCGCTTTCGTTCATTGATATTGATGTTATTGAGGTTGTACAATACCACAAATGCCAGCATACCAGCAGAAAGGATCAGCACACCGATCACGGAATCCAGTGCAGTCAGCATATTATCAAGCTGTTCTTTTGTGTTGCCCGTATAAGTGACACTCAGTGCCGCATCACATTTCATGGCACGTTCGCCTGCTTTTTCTGCGATGCTCTCATCCCGGTCTGTCACACGGTAGAGAATACTGTTGTACTGTGGTTTTTCTCCGTAAAGTTTCCGATACATATTCTCAGTCATATACGCAAAATGTGACATATAGTTTTCACATATTCTGTTGATCAAAATCTTTACACCGCTGTGTTCTCCTGTCATCTCCACAGAATCTCCTGCCGAAACGCCAAGCAGTTTTCCTGCTTTTTCGGTGAGGATCATACCCTGATCATCAAGCTCATAGGCTTCTTTTGTCGTTCTGCTGCGGAATTTCACAAACTCATCAATCGACACATCATCCGGCACGACCATCAGATAGACATCCAGTTTTTTGTCAGCGGACGCAAACTCCACCTTTTTCATGGATACTTCTGCAAACGCTTCCACGCTTCCGTCATCGGCAAGCTCCTGTTTCAGTTCGTCCTGCCCGCTCTGATCTGCATCTGCATCCAGAACAATCATGCCATCGTAAACCTGAATATCCTGATACTGCAGAATTGCCACATCCATAATGGAATCACATACAGCCGCCGATTCCGATAATTGTCATGAAGAATCGTTTCTTATAACGGAACAGATTGCGTACGGTTGATTTCCAGGTAAAACTTAAATATTTCCACAAAAACGGAATTTTCTCGATCCAGACACGTCTGCCCTGTTTTGGTGCAGGCGGACGCATCAGAACGGCCGGCCATGCATGAAGCTCACGTATGCATGCTTCCAGCGTCGCGATCATCGTACAGAAGATCGCCGCTCCAGCTGCGATAAGAGCAAATTTCATATTATATGGAATACATATCGTATTCATATGTAAATACATGATACCATAAGACCGAATAATAATATACGGTAATATTTTCTCCCCTGCCAGAACGCCAAGGACACTGCCGCCGACCGTCGCAAACAGTGCATACAGCAGATATTTTGCCGCAATGTCCACTTTGCTGTAGCCGAGTGCTTTCATCGTTCCGATCTGGGTACGCTCTTCTTCGACCATTCGCGTCATCGTGGTCAGGCTGATCAGGGCTGCCACCAGGAAGAAAAGAACAGGGAACACTTCCCCAATGCTCTTCATTCGTTCGGCATTATCTCCGTAATTGGTGTACTCCAGCAGATCACTGCGGACTTCGACCGTCCATTCCGGTTCTTTGATATCATCCACTTCTTTTTGTGCGTCATCAATCTTCTTTTCCGCTTTTACAATCTTTTTCTCTGCTTTTTCCTTTTTCTTTTCGTATTTACGTTCGCCTTTTGCAAGCTTTTTCTCATTTTTTGCGATCGTCGCTTTCGCATCTTCGATCTGTTTTTGTCCGTCTTCTAATTTCTGCTTTGCATCTTCAATCTGCCGTTTCCCATCGTCAAGCTGTGCCTGTGAGGCGTTTAACTGTGCTTTCTTTTCATTTAACTGACTTCTCGCTGCACTTAACTGTGCCTCACCGTCTTTTAACTGTTGTTTTGACTGATCAATCTTCGCCTGATTTTCATCCAGTTTTTTCTGTGCCGCATCAAGTTGATTCTGTGCATCATTTAACTGCTTTTCCCCGGCTGTGATCTGTGCCCCGGCTGCATCAAGCTGCGTTTTTGTTGCATCAAGCTCTGCCTTTGCCTGCGTCAGCATTGCTTCCGGAACGCCCTGTTTTTTACTGTTTTCGTACTGGGCAAGATTTTCCTCATACTGAGCCACACCGTCCAGATACGTCTGCTTCTGCTGCTCAAAAGCTGCTTTCTGCTGTGCAAACGTCTTCTGATTTTTCTGTAAGCTCTTCAAACCATTTGCAAGCTCTTTTTCTCCTGTGAAAATCTGTTCTTCTGCAGATGCCTTCTGCTTCTGAAATTCACTCTCTTTTTCCGCCAGCTGATTTTCCGCACTCTGAAGCTGTGTGCGTCCGTCTGTGATCTGCTGCTGTGCATCG
>ERZ809207.620-NODE-620-length-12675-cov-8.121632_pt1 | contig 12675 bp, 9 predicted proteins | sample MGYA00520515_ERZ809207 | MGnify/ENA primary metagenome ERZ809207 (study PRJEB31570, sample SAMEA3213009) | Homo sapiens | biome: human-gut; feature: human gut; material: fecal | place: Sweden | collected 2011 ... | reverse complement strand
GTATATGTATACGTTCCATCCTCATTTTTCACAGTAGAATCTCCATTGGGCGGTTCACTTTTTCTTGCCCTGTGACACAAATTTGCATATACTTATTTTATCAAATAACATCAGGAGAAACCCATGATCTATTTAAAAAATCCCCTGTGCCTTGGCATGGAAGAATCAGAATATAAAGAAATGCTCGCTCTGGGCGGTATGCGCCAGAAACATTTTGAGAAAAATGAAGTGATCTTGTCTGCCGGATGTACCACGCACGAAATCGGACTGGTACTTTCCGGAAGCGTTAATATTGAAAATCTCGACCTGTGGGGTAGCAAAAGCATTTTGAGTAATGTCGATGCCGGACAGGTTTTCGGGGAAACTTATGCATTTTCCCGCGAAACACTGATGGTCGATGCGGTTGCTGCCCAGCAGACCGACATTCTGTTCTGGAATCTGGATATTCTCGTCCACACACCGCATCCTGCAAGCACCTGGCAGCCAAAATTTATCCGGAATCTGCTGCAGATCTCCCTGCGCAAAAATCTCGCGCTCTCCCAGCGGATTTTCTGTACAACCCCGAAAACGATCCGTGGGCGGCTGCTTGTCTATCTGTCAAACCAGGCGGCAAAAGCCGGCAGCAATTATTTTGAGATTCCGTTTGACCGACAGGGGCTGGCGGACTATCTGAATGTCGACCGCAGTGCGCTTTCCAAAGAGCTTGGCAAAATGCGGGACGAAGGAATTCTGACCACCCGGAAAAATGCGTTTACCCTATACGGATTGTCTCATGAGCCGCTCCTTTATGTTTCATTTTCAAAGGCCTTTCACTAATAATACAAACGGAAACCCGGAAAGGTTACAACAAAAAGGAACCCTGTCCGGATATCTTTCCGGACAGGATTCCTTTTTGTTATGTTCTCCTACTCTGCCAGCTTAAACCTGCCAACCAGATTTTTCAGTCCTTCCGACTGTGCGGAAAGCTCCTGGCTTGTCGCAGAAGTTTCTTCTGCAGCTGCGGAGTTGCTCTGTACGACACTGGAAATCTGCTCGATTCCCTGCTCGATCTGCTTTAACATATTTGCCTGCTCGGTAGAACTCTCGCTGGCGCCCTTTACCGCATTCGCAAAATCATTCATGGATTCAAGAATCTTATTTAATGCAGCAACCGTCTTTTCTGTAATCTGGTTTCCGTTTTCAATTTCCTGCAGAGATTTTTCAATCAGATCGCGAGTATTGACTGCCGCCTGTGCACTGTCACCCGCCAGTTTTCCGATCTGATCTGCCACAACCGCAAAACCTTTTCCGGCTTCCCCGGCACGTGCTGCCTCAATGGAAGCATTCAGGGACAACAGGTTGGTCTGACTTGCAATCTCCTCGATGGAACCGATGATGTTTTGGATTTCCTGTGAGGTACTGCTGATCCGCTCCATGGCATTGGTCAATGCCTGTAATTCTTCTCTGCTTTGATCTGCCTGTTCTACGGCAGTGCGTACCATCTGGTAAGCCCCGGAAGCGCTCTCTGCGCTGGATTCTGCAATTCCGCTGACACTCTCTACCGTTGCTGTCAGTTCTTCTACTGCACCTGCCTGATCGGTGGCACCTTCTGCCAAAGCCTGTGCCCCGCCTGCCAGCTGCCCGGAACCGGATGCAACCTGCTCAGATGCTTCATTAATCTGTGTCAGGGTATCACTCAGTTCATGTTTTAATTTGCTTATGGACTCATACTGCTGTCTGAAATTTCCAATATAAATCTGTGCATTATTACTGGATACATTGAAATTTCCTTCTGCCATTTCTCCCAGAAGATAACTGGTATCCTGCACAATCACCTCCAGAGTTTTGCATGCCTGCCGGAAATTACCGGCAAGTTTTCCGAGTTCGTCTGGAGATTCATAATTTATTTCCACATCAAGCTGTCCTGCTTTCAGTTTCTCAGCTGCACCTTCCAGTTCCTGAATTGGCTTTAGCATAATTCCGGTAATGGTGGTCCGGATGACAGTGGAGAAAGCCACTGCTCCTGTTCCTATGAGAATCATCAGAATAATGCTCACAATTCCCGTTACCCTGGCAGATGTATACTGACTCTTTGCCTCTGCGGATGCCACTTTTCCGATATCAACCAATATATCCTGAAGTTTCTCTGTTGCATCATTATAATCGGAATTAAACAGTGCCAGAGCTTCGTCATTTTTATTCTGCTGCGCCAGTTCCATGAGCGCTACCCGCTGTTTTTTCAGTTCTTCTATCGCATCTTTTAATTCCGCAACTTTCTTTTTATCATTATAAGACTTCTCCAGTGTGGTAACATTTTTTCCAACCTGATCTGCATACTTCTGTGCCGAATTAAGATAACTCTGTGTGGAACCTGTATCATCGGTTGTCATCGACCACAAAATATATTTTCCCACAAGCTGTATATCTTTACGGATTTCCATCTGCAATGTGCTGTTTGCATATGCTTCCTTGTAAAACTGATAAGTATCCACATTCATCATTACAATGGAAACAAGCGAAACAACCATAGCAACAGCAAACGTTACAATGACTGTAGTAAATGCATACTTCAACTTCATTCCTACCTTCAGTTTTCGGTAAAACTCTTCCATTTTTTTTCGTCCTTCCATTTTCTCTGTTCCTTTCTTTATTCCGCTTTAAAATACTATTTTTATCATACGCCTTTTTCCCTCCCACTGCAATGTTTCTGTCGAAAATATGCGAATTTTATCTTTTTCCACACTCAGAAATTCCCCCCTGGTTTGTCCCCTTTGCATTCCAATAAAATGATGGTACAATGATGACATAACACAAAACATCTGTTTTACATATATTGTTGGAAATGGAAATGGAAATGAAATGGAAAAAGCACAGATTCGAATAATCCGAAGCAAAAGAAAAACCGTTGCACTGGAAATCCGTCCGGATTTATCGGTTCTGGTAAGGGCACCTTACTGGATGGCAGACTGGCAGATCCGTAAATTTGTCGATGAAAAATCAGACTGGCTGTATGCCCATCTCCGGGAAATGGAACAAAAACAAAAATTGGAAGCTGCACGCCCGAAAGCCGCACCTTTAAATCCCGGGGAATTGCAGGTGCTTGCAGATGAAGCACTGCGCGTAATTCCGGAACGGGTACGGTTTTATGCCCCGGTTGTCGGCGTGACCTATGGCAGGATCACCATACGAAACCAGCGTACACGCTGGGGAAGCTGCAGTGCAAAGGGCAATCTTAACTTTAACTGCCTGCTGATGAAAGCACCGCCGGAAGTGCTGGATTACGTGGTTGTCCATGAGCTGTGCCACCGGCTGGAGATGAACCATTCACCACGCTTCTGGGCACAGGTGGAGCGTGTGCTTCCAGACTATAAGGTTTCCCGCAAATGGTTACGGGAACATGGCAATGAGCTTATGGATTTAAACCCATAAGAAGGAGATACCGGTATTCCTGCATCTCCTTCTTGCTTTCATGTTATTTTTTACATGTAATATCGTTCTGTTCTCAATTACTTTCTATTGTATAAGTCCCCTCTTCAAAATTTACATGCAATTCGGCATATGCCCCGTCATATTCCCAGCGGATTTCCAGAGAACTCTCCTCTCCGGAGATTGTCACCTCTGCGCCTTCCGAAAATGCCTTATGGGTATTTCGCATGCGGATTAACGCAAGCTGTTTTTGAACCACATCTTTTTTCAGTCCTTCCGCGATCTGATCACCGGAAAGATTTGTCCGGTTGATTTCCTTATGTCCGGATTCCCCTGCACGCTGCACCGCTTCATGGTCATTTTTTCCGGCAAACAGATCCAGATACCAGATCTGCGGTTTGCCCGGCATAAACATCTGGATGGCCCGCGCCAGAAGCATTTTTTCATCCGACTCTCCCAATGCACTGTAGTACGTGGCATTTACCTGATAATACAGATTCTTTTGTCCATGTAAATTTTTGACCATGCCCCCGCGGGATACAATCCGGTCAATTAACGACTGGATCTCCTCTTTTGGAAGCAGTCCCTTTAAATCCAGAAGCGGGATGCCGTCGTGACAGCCAAGCATGTTGACCGTGGAGATCTTCTTTTCCACAATTTCCTTCGCCCATGCCGCAAGGTATGTTCCGCGCCTGTTCTCAATCGCATCAATGACCAGTCCCGGCAGGAAAAAGTCGTAGGTCGCATAGCCTTTTTCTGCAAGCGTCTGGTATATTTTTTCGTCATACGCTGCGTGGATCTCCGGCAAAAGCGTAAGTCCCAAAGGTTCTGCCAGCGCATGAATCTTCTGTAAAAGTTCCCATGTCTCCGGATCATTGAGGAAGTTTTTCTTTCCCAGTGTCTTCGGCGCATAGGCAAAGGCATCCAGCCGCACGATCGCCGCTCCGTAAGAAGCTATTTTCTCCAGTGTTTCACGATAAAACTCCCACACCTTTGGCGACTGGATGTTTACATCCATCTGTCCAAGATAGTGTCTGCCATGCACTTCCTGATAAAAGGTATTCCAGTACGGCACCTTTTTTCCATCCGGAAATTCCACCATCAGGATCGGCAGCCCGGGTTTGCGGAAAAACATCTGCTTTAGGCAGCTTTCCTCCGGCTGGATATAGCCTTCCTCCGTCATGGTTCCATGCCCTTCCCAGAAGCGGTTCCAGTCGATGAAAAAATCACGGTACGCAGAAGCCTCCCCTTTTTCCACAAGATCCTGAAACTGTGGGGACTGTGCGGAAGCATGGTTTAAAATAAAATCCAGTTTCAGGTCAATCCCCATATTCTTTAACTGGTCAAGGTCTTCCCGGTTGGCAAGCTGCTCATTCAGGTCATAGTCGATCACGGAAAATCCCCGGTCGAGATCGGAATGATACAGACTCGGCAGAATGTAAAAGGAAGAAAATACATCCTGCATTGCCTCAGTTTTTAGCAATGTTACAATATCTCCCAGATTTCCTCCAAGGCTGTCGGGATATGCATTGAGCATCGGTTTATGGTTCATAAACTCTTCCGTCCTTTCCCACGATTAATCCTGCATTTTTGCGCTGCACTTCAAGTTTTTCCTGTTCCAGCTCTACCACGCGGCAGATAAACGGGCTTGCGGCATTCTCATCGCGGTTTCTGCGGATGCGCCGCTCCTTTGTCTCCTCCGGGGAACTTTCCAGAAAGACGGGCAGATCCACACCATGTAAATCGTCACTGCCTCCGTGTGTCCACTCCAGAAGTAATACGGATATTCCGGAAAAATCGGTTTCTTCCGATGAAATCTCGCCATCTTCCCGTCCCATATGCCGCAATGTGATCGTATCTTTTCCCTCATGAAATGCCGCAAGCACTTCATTGATCCGGTCGAAGTCAATCTCTTTCTTTGTTCCGAGATATCCACGCAGTCCGTCTTCCCCGGTTTCTTTATACACACGCATCCGTTCTTCATCATTGCGTTTTGGAATCCGGTGTGGATAATCATCGCCCGAGAGCAGATAACAACCCGTTCCGTCATTTAAAAAGTACTGCTGCAATGCCGTTGCAAGTGTTGTTTTTCCGGAACCGGAGCCACCGTAAAGGCTGATGACCACTCGATTTTTGACATTCCCGTCACGCCATTCCTGCACTTTTTCATATAATGTTCCAGCCTCTTTCAGCTCTGTAAGAGAAAACTGATATGCCTCATATTCTCTGGTAAACGGCGGAAGCGGAATTCCCGCATGCATCAGTGCTGCACCGGAATACTGTCTGCCGCTCTGTTCTTCCAGATACACGGCATCCGGTTTTAACCCACGCAGGCGGACATAAACGGCTGCCTGATTTGCCTCTGCCATAAGACGCACTACGCTTACCAGTGCATGATCCTGTTGCTCTGAGACGGACATCCATGCCGCAATTTCATCCGTAAACGGATCCGACAGCCGCCAGTACGTTCCCTCGTTAATGAGCGTTTCATACTTCTTGTATGTTTTGATCTGCTCCCGGATCTGCTGTTTTTCCTCATCCGATAAAAGCGCCGGGTTTAATTCGTAACCGAAAGTTCCCGCCATCGCCGTCACCCCGCGGGTATGGAAACTTGTCACCCGTCCGGTCTGGTGATTTGGCACCGCCGAAACATGCGCCCCCATCGCGGAAACCGGATAGAAAAACGAAGTTCCGTACTGGATTCTTGTGCGGTTGATCGCATCGGTATTGTCGCTGCACCAGATCTGTGGGGAATAATAAAGCATTCCTGCGTCAAACCTGCCGCCGCCACCGCTGCATCCCTCCAGCAGAAGATCCGGATAGCGGCTGCACAAACGCTCCATGAAATCATAGACACCAAGCACATAATCATAGGAAAGATTTCCGGCATAAACATCTGCCATGCTGCGGTTCATATCCCACTTGACATAATCAATTTTTCCCTGATCGAGCACGGCACAGATCTGGTCAAACACACAGTCGCGCACTTCTTTTCTGGAAAAATCAAGCAGTAGCTGGTTTCTCGAGCGCACCGGCTTTTTCCCCGGAATCCGGATCGCCCAGTCCGGATGCGCCCGGTACAGATCACTGTCTTCATTGACCATCTCCGGCTCAATCCAGATGCCAAATTTCACGCCCTGCTCATGCACACGAGCAATAAGATCTGCCAGACTGCCCCCCAGTTTCTTTTCGTTGACCTGCCAGTCCCCAAGGGAAGAATTGTCATCATTTCTTTTCCCGAACCAACCGTCATCCATCACTACCATATCAATCCCAAGGGAAGCGGCTTCTTTTGCCAGATCCACAATCGTATCTCCCGTAAAATCGAAATAGGCTGCCTCCCAGCTGTTGATCAGCACCGGACGCTGCATATGGACATATTTGCTGCGGCACACATGGTTGCGGATGCAGTTATGATACTGCTGCGACAATGCAGACAATCCATCTGCCGAATAGGATAAAATGACTTCCGGCACCGTAAAGGTTTCTCCAGCCGCGAGCGGGTAGGAAAACAGTTCTTCATTTAATCCAAGAAGCAGGCGCGTCTGGTTGAACTGGTCTTTTTCCGCCTCACAGGAGAAATTGCCGCTGTATACAAACAGCATGCCATAGCAGCTGCCTGCCGTCTCTGTTGTCCCTTTTTCTGCCAGAATCACTGCCGGATTATACTGATGGCTGGATGTTCCCCTGCGGCTGCCAAACGCAATCGTTCCATGTCCCAGCGGGGTGCGCTCCAGATTGCGCGCCATGGCGTGCTTTCCATAAAACCGCAGGACATCAAACTCTCCCTGTACAAAATCCAGACAGGCTGCCGCTGCCTTTTCGATCGTAATCTGTCCGGTTCCCATATTTTTAATCCGGACACTCCTTGTAATGATATCGGTTTCTTCTAAAACGCCATACAGCAGATGCACTTCAACCTGTGCGTTTTCATCTGCAAGGACTATTTCCAGTGTCTGTGCTTCGTTTTCATCTGCCCAGACAGCCGGAAGTCCCTGTAACTGATACTTGCCGCTTCGGATCTCATAGCTCTTAAAAAGCAGATCTGCACTTTCCACCCCTTTTTCATTTTTGATATTCAGTGCAATATTGCGGTAATCTCCGGTGCCAAGGGACGGATATTCCTGTGGCAGCGCATCCAGCGAATAGGTGCGGTCCATGCCCGCTGCATAAGGATTTCCGGAAAATCCGCGGTCTGCATAGGTTAAGACATAATCCATGGAACTGTTTGTTTTTTCTCCGTAGTACAGATGCAGCAGATATCCCAGTGTGTCGACCTGCATCTGATAGGTTGTATGCGCTGTATGCAGGGTAAAGATTTTTTTATTTGGATTGTATATAATTGCCATAGAAGCCACCTCGTTTTATTTTTTATCCTTTGACTGCACCGTTTGCCACACCATTCAAAATCTGTTTCTGACAGATCATATAAAAGATCAGGATCGGGATCAGTGCCAGAATATAGGAGGCAAACGCCAGATTGTAATTGGTTCCAAACTGTGTCTGGAAGTTAAGCTGTGCAAGCGGCAGCGTATTCTGTCCGGTTCCGGACATGATCACAAGCGGTGTCATAACATCGTTCCAGGTTCCAAGGGCTGTCAGAATCGCAACCGTCGCATGCATCGGTTTCATCATCGGGAATACCACTCTCCAGTAAGTCGTCCAGGTACTTGCCCCATCAATATCTGCTGCTTCTTCGAGTGCTTCCGGAATATTTTTTAAATATCCACTGTAAAGCAGGACATTCATTGGCATGTAAAATACCAGATACAACACGATGACACCGGCACGGTTTCCAAGTCCCATGTGTGCCGTCTGTTTTACCAGAGGCATCATTAAGATGGAAAATGGAACAAACATACCACTGACAATATACAGATAGATAAAACGGAAACTTTTTCTTCTTGCCATGCCCCGCCCGATCACATAGCCTGCAATCGAGTGGATCAGAATTGCCAGTACGATCGTTACCAGAGTGATCAGTAAACTGTTTCCAAGAGAACGCCAGAAATCGGTCACTTCCATTGCCTGACGGAAGTTTTCAAAACTCCATTGTTTCGGGAAAGAAAGTGCACCCGCCACATCGTTTGTCATCTCACTTGGTTTCTTAAACGCAATGATCGCTGCCATATACAGTGGAAAAAATACGGTAACCGTCCCCAAAATCAGAACAATCGTAAGTACCCGGTTTGTTTTCTGTTTTTCTTTCATCATAACTGCTCCTCCTTCTTATTCATGACTGTCATCTGGAAAAGTGAAATTGCCACAATCACAATAAAGAAAATAACTGCATTTGCACTCTGGAATCCAAACTGTCCGCCATCCATACCATTTTTATAAATCAGGTAAGAGATCGATTCGGTGCTCTGTGCCGGACCTCCCTTGGTCAAAGACATGATCTGGTCGAATACCATGAGAAAATTCTTTGTGCTCAATACCAGATTGATTGTTACAAACGGCATAACCAGTGGAAATGTTACTTTCCAGAACTGTTTCCATTTACTTGCTCCATCAAGCATACTCGCCTCGTAAACTTCCTCCGGGACGGTCTGCAGACCGGAAATATAAATAATGGTATTCATGGCAACTGCCTGCCATACACCAACAATCAGCACACCAATCCATGCGTATTTTTCACTTGCAAGAATACTGTTCTGTAAAAATCCAATATGGAACACATTTCCCACAGTTGGAAGAATGTAAGTAAAAATAAAACTAAAAATATAACCGATGACAAGTCCTCCTAAAATATTCGGTACAAAATAAATACCGCGCAGTGCACTTTTGCAACGGATCTTACTGTTTAAGCCAACTGCCATGATCAGACTCAGCACATTTACCAGTATCGTTCCTGCCAGTGCATATTTAAACGTAAACACATAGCTTTTTCCCACGCGGGAATCCGTAAACAGATCTGCATAGTTCCGGAACCCGACATAATCGTACGTTCCGTATCCTTTATAATTGGTAAAGCTGTAAATCACACCTTTGATCATTGGAAGTGTATTGAATGCAAAAAATAAGATTACAACCGGTATGATAACCGCCCAGAATGTTTTGTCCCTGTTTGACATTTTCTTTTTCATTGTGCATCCTCCTGTTCTTTCTGATAATCCTGTACTTTCCGAATCAGATCCCGGTTATAGCGCTTCCAGTCGGAATCAAATTTTTTCAAAAACTTTTCCTGTGCATTGTCGCTTGTATCCAGCAGGAACGTCTGGATCATGGCATCCACACTCATCTCACTCGGATAATGGTGATCCTGATAGTCTGCCATGCGGTTATTTTCAATGTAAGGACGCATATCCTTAAGTGTTTCCGGAATTGCAAAATCCCCATCCTTGCAGGCAATTCCGCCCTGATCATCCAGATAAATCTGAATGGTTTCATCGTCATACAGATATTTTAAAACTTCATATGCTGCTTCTTTGTTTTTGCATGCTTTCATCACAGAAAACTGTAAATCAATTCCTGAATTTAATACATTGTCTGATTCCTCATCATTTGCAGGAAATGTAAAAGAGCCGATATTCATATCCGGATTGACCGATTTGATCTGCGGGATCGCATAGCTTCCGATCGGATACATGGCAGATTCCCCGCGGGCAAATGCTGTACATGCATCGTTATAACCATATGCATACGGATTTTTTTCGGCGTAATCCAAAAGCGCACGCATCTTTTCTGCTACCGGTCCATACGTATCGGAAAATGTGGTATTTCCCATATTTACCTGATTGCAGGTATCCGAATCGGTAAGTCCGACTGCCAGCGCATTCCACGGAGCCAGACAGGTCCAGGTATCTTTAAAGCCCAGATACAGCGGAAGTGTTCCGCTCTGTTTTATTTCATCACACAGTGTGGTAAATTCCTGCCAGGTGGTCGGAACTTTCCAGCCATTTTCCTCAAACAGATCTTTGTTATATAAAATTCCTGCCGCGTTTGCCACATATGGAAGTGCATACGTGCCATCCTTTGGAATAAACTCCAGTTCCTTATCCATATCCAGATATGCCTGTTTTATGGTCTGGACTTCATCCAGATCGGAAATATCATCAAACAGATCTGCATCTAAAAAGTTGGAATAGTTGATGTCTCCTCCGATTGCGATGATATCCGGATAATCCTCCCGGATAAAACGTGTCTTTAAAATGGTCATTGCTTCATTTGGAGATGAAATCGTCAAATGAATGTCATCATGTGTTTCATTGAACCGCTTTTCAATCTTTTCAAATGCCTTAACTGCTTCTGGTTTGTAGGAAACCACTTCAATCTCCGTTTTTCCATCCGCCCTTTTTTCGTTTCCGCATCCAGCAAGTCCTGTCATACACATACCAAGTGCAAGCACAGCCGCAAGACCACGGAAAATATTCCTTTTTGCCATATTCCTCTCTCCTTTTCTTAAATATATCCGCTTGCCTTTTTGATAATCTGATTATAACATACCTTTATGCGTCCTTAAATACCCATATTTTTTTAATTTTATACCCAAATGCAATATTTTGTGCTATAATAGATACTAATATCGCATTTTGGTATATACGGAGTGTTTTATGAGTAATACATTTTTTAATATTTTTCCAAATGAAAATTTTATTGATCTGTGCATGTATCAGTTTGGATACGAACAGTGTGATCCCGGTCATTCTTTCGGACCTGCAACACGCAACCACTACCTGTTTCACTACATTCTTTCCGGAACCGGAACACTTATGGCAGACAATGCAAAAGGGGATACACAGACCTATTCCGTAAAAAGCGGACAGGGATTTATGATTTTCCCGGGGCAGATCAATACTTACATTGCCGATGAACAGCTTCCATGGGAATATATGTGGATCGAATTTGACGGCTTACGTGTAAAAGAGGCTTTAAGTGTCACAGATTTGTGCAAAGACGCGCCCGTTTATCATTCCCATTCCAAAGAATTACGGGAAAAACTTGCCGATGAAATGCTTTATATCGTCAATCATCCGCAGGAATCCTCCTTCCATCTGATCGGGCATCTGTATCTGTTTTTGGATTATCTGCTGCAGTCGGCAAAGTCAGCAACGCTGATCTCCAGTGGGCGCATGAGTGACTATTATATAAAAGAAGCGATCAATTATATGGAACAGAATTTTCAGAATACTATTTCGATTGAAGATATCGCTGCGGTATGTGGCATCAACCGGAGTTATTTCGGAAAAATCTTCCGCAACTCGACCGGTCGCTCCCCACAGGAATTTCTTATGAACTACCGCATGGTAAAGGCAACGGAATTATTAAAGCTGACTTCCTTATCCATTGCAGATGTCGGCTCTGCTGTCGGATACGAAAATCAGCTTCATTTTTCCCGTGCATTTAAAAATATTTATGGTGTTTCCCCTCGGGAATGGAGAAAACAGAACAAATAGCTTATGCTTCCTGCTTCTTTGCAGTAAACAGTTTCTTCAGACAGCTGAATGCAACCAGCACACCGAGAACCATCAGAAGAATAGCCACGATAAACTGCAGACCGTCTACCAGGAAAGTTGCCTGACCACCGGCAATATTGGAAACCAGTGCAATGGTCTTCTGGATCAGTGCGGTAAACGTAACTGCCAGCATAACAAACATCGGTATGTAAAGTGTCCAGCCGGTTCTTCCGGTTGTCTTTAAGAATACCGCAAGTGCAATCAGTACAAGTGCTGCAAGCAGCTGGTTCGCAGAACCAAACAGTGGCCAGATATTATTGTATCCGCCAAGAGTCAGTAAATAACCAAAGAATAAGGTAATAATTGTTGCAAAATATTTATTGGTCAGAACTTTCTGCCAGCCCGGCATCTTGGAAGTGTCAGTAGTATCCCCGTAAAACAGCTCCTGAAACGACATACGTCCGATCCGTGCAACAGAATCGAGAGAGGTCAGTGCCAGTGCAGATACACACATCGTCATAAATACGGTAGCAACCTGTACCGGAATACCGAATTTTTCGAAAAATCCTGCAACACCAGCAGAGAAAATAGAAAACGGAGTACCCTCCGGCTTTGTTCCGTTTACGGCAACCGCACCAACAACAACCAGTGCAATGACTCCGAGCAGTGACTCTACCACCATGGCACCATAACCGACCATCGGCATATCTTTCTCATTACTGATGGTCTTTGATGATGTTCCGGAAGAAACCAGACTGTGGAATCCGGATACCGCACCACAGGCAATCGTTACAAATAAGGTAGGGAACAGATAACTGCCATCTACATTAAATCCGCTAAATGCATTCAGCTTCATAGTCGGATGCTCGGCAAT
>ERZ809207.619-NODE-619-length-12682-cov-8.394868_pt1 | contig 12682 bp, 7 predicted proteins | sample MGYA00520515_ERZ809207 | MGnify/ENA primary metagenome ERZ809207 (study PRJEB31570, sample SAMEA3213009) | Homo sapiens | biome: human-gut; feature: human gut; material: fecal | place: Sweden | collected 2011 ... | reverse complement strand
CGTTCCAGGTCTCGACACGCTTGCCCATCTGGTAGGTGTGGCTGTTGGTGGCCTCCATGATCGCCTCATAGAACCAGTCTGCCGTGGTGCAGTCCGGCCAATCGATGCGGCCGGAGATCTTCATGTGAGACTTCGACGGCTTGCGGCCGAGCACGCGGTTGACGATGGCGCAGGCTTCGGCGCGTGTGATCCTGTTTTCAGGTTTGAACGAGCCGTCGGAATAGCCCTCGATCAGACCGCTGTCCTTTGCTGTGGTGACGTACGGGGCGAACCAGTCGGTCGTCTTCACATCAGTGAAGTAGCTGTAGACGGCGGAGCCGTTTGCCTGCGAGAAGCTCACGGCGATCTTGGCGAATTCCGCACGCGTGATAGGTGCGTTCGGACGGAAGGTGCCGTCGGAGTAACCGCCGAGGACGCCCATATGACAGAGCGTGGAAACGGCGTTGTTGTACCACTTGTCGGCGCTCACGTCGGAGAAGTTATTCTCGGAAGACCAGTTCCGCTGGCGGGCATCGTCGGTCAGCAGGCGGAAGAAGATCGTTGCGACTTCCGCACGGGTGATCCTGCCGTTCGGGCGGACCGTACCGTCGGAGTAGCCAATCAGATAGGAATAGTGATCCTTGGTATTGAGACATGCGGCGGCGATGATGGACTTGGAAACGTTCCAGTCGATTTCGGTCGTTTCTTCCTTATAGTCGCAGTAGTTGCATTTACGCGTCACGGTTCTGGTATAGGAGCCGTCTTCCTGCTCGGCCCAGTCGGTGGCGGTAGTTTGGACCTCGTTGTCCTTGTAGCCCTCTGCATACAGGCTGTCGTTTGCTCCGGCAACGTCGTTATCATAGGTAACGCCGTCTACCGTGACGCCCTCGTTATGGTATGCCTTGGCATCGACCATTTTGCCGTCCTCCCAGACGGTGGTGCCGCCAAAGTTGACAACGGTTTTGCCTTTGTTATTTGAGGCAGCTTTTCCACCGAAACCGAAAAGTCGGGAGCAGGTATCCTTATCCACATCTACCCCAGTTACGGTGGTATTGCCAGAAATATTCAGAATATACTTGAACTTGCCCATATTGCTGTCGTTGATGTTCAGCACGGGCTTCAAGCTTTTGCCGGTATTATTAACCGTGCAGCCCTTGAAATTGACGATGATATCATTCTTGCCTGCACCATAGTCGGTAAAGACATTGATGACCTTGCCAGAAGAATTAAAGGTGCAGTGGTCAAAGGTCATCGTGGGCGAACTGTATGTCCAGACGGCGTAGTCGCCGGACGGGCAGTTGAATGTGGTATTCGTAAACGCTGCGGAAGTATAGCCCCAGTAGAAAGTCTTGCCGTTGATCGTGCAATCTTCAACAACCGTTTGATCCGCACGGATAAAGCCCAGATAATCTGCGCCTGCAGACTGAAGCGTCATGTCCTTGAACGTAATCGTTTTTGCACCGTCAAAACTGTAATCGCCGTTGTACTCTGTACCGAACTTATCTGGATCGGGCATTGTAGCGCCAATACCCCAAGTGGTTTCATCGGCTCCCTAACCCACAAAAGTCAGATCTTTCCCCGTTGTCACAGCGTCCTTCTTGTACAGCGTGTATTTACCCGCGCCCAGTTGGATGGTATCTCCGCTTGCCGCTGCGGTAACAGCCGCTTCCAGCGTCTGATACACTGTTTCGCCAATTTTGGCCCCTCCCGCAGGGATCAGTTTTCCCGTAGCATCTTCAGCAAACACTGCCGTGGGCAAAAGCGTCACAGCCATGCAGAGAATCAGCAACAGGGATAATATGCGTTTTTTCATTGACTTTCCTCCATATGTTTTATGTTTGAAGTATCTATATAAAGCCCGCCTTGCGGCAGGACAGGTTTTATCTGCCGTACAGCTTTTGCCGGCAGTCCCGGCACAGCCGCACCTCTGCGCCCCCGTGCGGGAATAGACAAACGCCTTCCACGTATGCCCCAGGGGGCACTGCCACCAGACGCGGCGGTGGCTTCCGGACGTTACCATCTCCGGCGTCAGGTTTCCGTTGAGGGTCGGGTGCCACTGCGCCGCCACATCCGGCGCTTTTGCGGCAAGATCGTTGAACCCGGCAAGGGCTTTGCTTCCCGCACAATAGGGGCAGTCGCTTCCGCGGAGCGCTCTGGAAGAAATCACGGCGGAGTAGCTGTGGCCCAACGGACATTTCCACCAGGCCTTGCGGTTGCTGGCAGGCGTGACGGCCTCCGGCGATAACGCTCCGTTTTTCTCCGCATCCCAGTCCTTGGCAAGTGCGGGATAAAAAGACGCCAGATCATTGAACCCTTTCTGCACCATTTTCCCGCTACAGATGGGACAGCCTGTTCGTAATTTTTAGGGGCTGCCTCTTAGTGAGATAGCTCCTTTATTATATCACGGGTCGATTCTATCCGCAATAGCTATGCTGGCAAAACCTGTACTTTTCTTATTATTTTTTACAGTTTCTGCGCCCGTCTGAGAAATGTTCTGTGGGTAACGCTTATCATATTGAAACACTCCTTTCTAGGGTGTATCTGAAAACTCCCAACGCACCCGGACAGCGGGCCTTTTTGCGGTGCGCCGCGTCATTTTTCCTTGAAATACGTCAGTATTCCTGCGAAAAAATGTCTTGCGCAACGCAAAAATCCCTCGCTGCCGGTCACATCATGAGTTTTCAGATACACCCTAAAAACGAAATGAAAGACTGTCCTGATACTCCGAGGGCGTTTTCCCGGTGATTTTTTTGAAGGTGCCGGAAAAATATGCAATATCGCGGTAGCCGCAGGCCTCCGCAATCTCGTAGACTTTCAGCTTTCCCTCGCGCAGCAACGCCATAGCCTTCTGGATGCGGCAGCGCGTAAGATACGCGCCGAGCGTCATATCCGTTTCCTTTTTGAACAGGTGGCTCAGATGTCCTTCGCTCAGTCCCAGCTGCGCTGCCGCCTGCCCGACGGACAGATCGCCGCTGCCGCAGTTTTGCTCAAGGTACACCATTGCCTCGCGCACATAGCGGCTCTTGGGGCCGGGCTTCACGCCGGGAAGCGGCTCTGGCTGCGGTGCGGTTTGTGCGGCGATGCGCTTTTGCAGCGCCAGAACGGCGTTTTCCAGATCGCCGTCATGAAAAGGCTTCAGCAGAAAGTCCACCGCGCCCAGACGGATGGCCGTCTGCGCGTAGGCGAACGAATCGTAGGCGGTCAGAATGATGACATACGCGCGGCTGCCTGCTTCGCGCAGCCGCCGCACCATCTCCAGCCCGTCCATCTTCGGCATTTTGAGATCCGTGATGATAAGCGTCGGCTGGCAGTCCTCCGCGACGGCAAGGGCCTGTTCGCCGTTGGCGGCTTCGCCGACCACGATGCAGTCCAGAGCCGCCCAGTCTACTGCCATGACGATACCCTTGCGGATCATTTCCTCATCCTCTACAACCATTACCCGCATCATACGCCGGGCCCTCCCTTCGCGGGCAGGCGCGCAAGAATACAGGCGCCGCCGCCCTCCGGATTTTCAAGACGCAGACCGAACGCGTCGCCGTAATGCTTGCGCAGGATCGTGTCTACATTTAATAGTCCCAGATGTCCCGTCTGCGTTTCCGGCGGTTTGTAAGGCCCCAGAAGGTCCGGCGGGAAGCCGCAGCCGTTGTCCCGGACGCGGATCTCGAGCACGTCCTGCTCCGCAAGCACGGCCGTGACGGAGAGTTCACCGTGTTCTACACCGGAAAGGCCGTGCAGAATGGCATTCTCTGCCAGCGGCTGCAGGAGCATTTTCGGAACCATGCACGAAAGAAGCGCCTCCGGCACGGCTTCCGTGTATGAGAAGCTTTCCGACAGGCGGATGCGCTGAATCTCGACGTACCGGCTCAAAATCTCCAACTCCCGCCGCAGGGGGACAAATTCGTCCGGCGTGATGCAGAAGCGAAGGATATCGGCAAGATTCGTTGACATCAGCGCCACCTGCGGCACTTGATTGATTTTGCTGATCCACTTCATGGTGTCGAGCGTGTTGCACAGAAAATGCGGGTTTAGCTGCGCCTGCAGCATGCGGATCTGCGCGCGGTTAAGTGCGCGCTGGTTTTCCAACAGTGCCTGCTGGTTGTGCCGGAGGGCGACGACCATGGTGTTGAACTGCTGTGCCAATTCGCCCAATTCGTCATGCCGGCCGGCGGGAACGGGAACCTGCACGTCCAGATTATTTTTCCCGACCTGCCGGATGGCGTGATGCAGTCTGCCGATCGGTTGGAAGACCTGCCGGCTTAGCTGCAGGCTGAGTACGACGCTTAAAATGATGCAGGCCAGCGCGCACAGCACGCTCACCGAGTACAAAAGCCGGAGTGTTCCGGCGCTGAGCGGCTGCGGCTGCTGCAGGACGAGATACAGACCGGTTTCGGTATGCTGCCGCACGGTATAGGAAACGTCGGCAGACAGACCGGTGAGCGCCTTGCCGGACAAAAGCTGCCCGCGCAGCGCGTCGGCGAGGCTCTGGGTCTGTGCCGGCTGCGTACAGTAGACCGGACGCCAGCGCGCGTCGAGCAGAAGAAGCTCGTTCTGCGCACCAGCTGTGCCGCCGAGCAGTGTCCGCAGCTGCGTTTCCAGCATGCCGATGGTGAGATATCCGACCGGCGCGCCGTAGCGGTCGGTCAGGAGCATCGCAGCGTGCAGAAGCGGCTCGTCTGTGTCGGCCGGATCTTCTGCCGCGCTGCACACCAGAACACCGGTTCCGGCGCAGGCCGCCTCATATAAAAGGCCCCAGTTGGTCGGCAGCGACCGGATTTCGGGCGCTGTCTGTGTCGAATAGCGCCAGCGGCCGCTGATATCGTAAAGGTCAAAGCGTGCAAAGCTGCGCACGGACTCTGTAGCGTCGAACAGCTGGCTGTAGACCGCCGTGTCCTCCGCTTCTGCGTCAAACAGCGCCTGTGCAACGAGTGGATTGTGCTGCAGGGATGCGGCTGTCTGCAAAAAGCCGCTGTGCAGCGTATCAAGCGCCTCGCAGGAGGCGGACAGCTGCTGTTGGGCCGTCTGCTGGGCGTTCGACGTCATGCGCAGGCGGAAAATCTGTAGCAGCAGACCGGAGCACAACAGCATCGGCACCAGAGACACGGCCAGAAACGCCGCGTTCAGCCGCTGACGGAAGGAGGAAAAGTGAAGCCGCTTCATTGTTCCGCCTCCATCCCGAGATAAAAGGCCCAACTCATCAGAATTGCTTCGCGGTGCTCGCTTGCCCAGCTTACGTCATACGCGACCTGACGAATGGCGGATAGTTCCGGCAGTTTGCTGGCAGGACTCACGTCGCTGCGCACCGGGCGGCGGTAAAAATCAGACTGCAGCAGCTGCTGCACGTCGTAGCTGACGGCAAAATCGAGAAACAGCTTTGCGTTGTCGGGGTGCGGCGCGCCCTTCAGCGCGGCGCAGCCGTCCGGTACGCAGCTTGTGCCGTCTGCGGGGTAGACCATGGCGATCCCGTCCCCAGCAGCAATGCGCTTGCGCGCGGTCTCCTCCAGCGTGATGCCGACGAGCGCTTCGCCGTTTGCAACGGCGGAAATGATCGCACCTGAACCGGACAGGAGCTTTCCGTCCAGGTTTTCCGCAAATGTTTGCAGCACCTCATCCGCGTCGCCGCCCAGCGCGCAGAGCATCGTCACGAGCGCGGTATAGCTCGAGCCGGAGACGGATGGATCGGCAAAGGCGATCTGCCCGCGCAGCGCAGGGTCGAGAAGATCGGCCCAGCAGCTGAGCTGTCCGGAGGACAGCAGCTTCGGATTGTAGACCAGCACGACCGGAAGCGAGGAAAACGGCGTCCAGCTGCTGTCCTGCGCACGGTACTGCGGCAAAATCTGCTCCGCGCCGCGGCAGACGTAGGGCTCAAACAACGCCCGGCAGGCTTCGAGACTCTCGACACCGCCGCCGAACATCACGTCGGCCCGTGGTGCGTCCTGCTCCTTTTGCAGCTGCTCAAGCAGTTCGTTTGTGCCGCCCTGTACGACCTCGACCCAGATTCCGGTGCGCGATTCAAATTCCTTGACGATCGGCCACCAGACCTCTTTTTTGTGCGAGGTGTACAGAACGAGACGCTCCGATTCATCCGGCGCGTAGGCGGCTGTATCCTGTGCGGCGGGCGCGCAGCCGGTCAGAAGAGCGAATGCTATACATAATATCAGAATGCGTATGTGTTTCATAGTTTCCGTGTCCTGTAGCAGCGAGAACAAAATTCTCTGTTATTTTGCCCTGATTATAACACATCTCCGGCTCGGTTTTCATTGAATTTTTAAAATTATCGCAGAGAATCACAAATAATCGCAGATTTGTCCACTGTTCTTTTGTGCAGAAGCACCGTAAAATGAATGCATACGATGCAGAATATCCTTTCGATGCTGCACGGAATCAAAATTTTATCAGGAGGAATATCAGAATGAAGAAGATGCTTGCGCTTCTGCTGGCTGCTGTGATGGTTCTGTCCATGGCTGCCTGCGCTGCCGCTCCGGCGACGACCCCGGCTGACACGCCCGCTCCCGCAGAAGATACCCAGACGACCGAAACCACTGAAACCAACGAAACCACCGAGGCTCCCGCAGAGGAAACGCCCGCTGCCGAGCCCGAAAATCTGACTGCGACCCAGCAGATCATCAAGGAAGCCGAAGGCATGACCCTTGAAGAGCTGGCGAAGAAGGCCATTGAAGAGTCCAACGGCAAGATGTTCTACGGCGTCGGCAACTCCAGCCGCGGCAAGAGCGCCCTGCCTCTGTTCATTGAGTATCTGCAGTCCATCGATTCCAGCTACAACATGGAGTTCGAGTGGCAGCAGCCCAAGAACAACAAGATCTTCGATCAGCTGACCGCTGACTCCCTGAAGGACACCGGCACGTTCGCCATGACCCTCATTCAGGACGGCAACCAGATCGAGAGCAAGATGGTTCAGACCGGCATCCTCGACACCTTCATCCCGAAGGACTGGGCCGATGCCAACGGCACCACCGCCGACGCCTACACCGGCTTCCTGCCGCTGCAGACGCTCAACAAGGTCTTTATGTACAACTGCGTGGGCGACAAGACCTACGATAACTGCTGGGACTTCGTCGCCGAGGGCGAGCATGGCCTGTTCATGGACATCGACTCCGAGATCGTCGGCAAGAACTTCCTGTACATGCTGACCCGCGACGACTACGCAGCGTGGCTGAAGGAGTCCTTTGAGGCTCTGTCCGCCGACGAGCAGGCATACTTCCAGCCCACTATCGCAGAGATGGAATCCGAAGCTGCCGACCTCGGCCTCGGCGCTGACGGCGCTTACGCGCTGGCATGGATCAAGCTGTGGGTCGAAAGCTACAACGCCCAGACCGACGACGGCCCCATCTGCAACACCCTTGTCGACGCTTCCGCGAAGGATCAGTTCGGCCTTCTCGTTTACTCAAAGCTCCGCTCCGTCGAGGAGTCCAGCTCCGTCTCCGTCAACAACATCAAGGTCGCCGCGTATGAGGACGGCTATCAGGGTATCGGCGGCTATGGCTACTGCCATTACCTGTTCGTCACCGACAACTCCCCGCTGCCCTGGACGGCCTGTGCCTTCATCGCCTACATGACCTGCACCGCCGACGGCTTCTCTGCCTGGGGCAAGGACATGGGCGGCTACTCCTCCAACCCGACCGTGGCAGAGGAGACTGAGGCCAACTTCCATCACTCCATCGGCGGCATGGCCGAGGACGGCACCACTGTTGAATTCGCAGCAAAGAACGACCGCGGCTATGAATGGTGGACGACCAACGGCAAGCTCGTGCTCGAGGATCCGGAATACTGCGCAGACGTTGCATTCACCGTCGGCAGCTGGATCGAAATGCTGAGCAAATACTCCGCAGGCTGATCTGTCAACCATCACCTTACCGGCGCCCCTGGATGCGCATCCAGGGGCGCCTTTGCAAAAACATACCCCATCATCCGCCCTTCAAACCTGAGAAAAGAGGAGGAAGCCATGAGCCGACCCACTACCCTCCGCGCAAGCAGATCCACGATTGTGCTCAATAAGGTCAAGACCTTCTTTTCCAAGCCGCACAACGTCATTCTGCTGCTGCTTGGCATTGTCCTGACCTTCACCACGGTCGCGCCGATCGTCGCCATCGTGGAAGATACCTTCAAAATTCACGCCGGCACCATTGACGCCCATCTGACCGGGCAGGCGTCCGGCTATACGACCGTCAACTACACCGACCTTTTCACCAGCCGCATGGCAAAGACGAATCTGTGGACGCCGCTTCTCAACACGGTGCTCCTCGCTGTCGGCACGTGCGTGGTGTCCATTCTCTACGGCGGGCTGTTTGCGTTTTTGATTACGCGCACCGACCTTGCGTGGAGAAAATATCTGAGTTCCATTTTTATTTTCCCGTACATCATGCCGCAGTGGACGCTGGCCGTCGTGTGGCAGAACCTGTTTAACTCCAACGCCGTCACCGGCACGTCCAACGGTCTGCTTGCCGCCCTGTTCGGCGTCAACATGCCGATATGGTGGTGCAAGGGCCTGTTCCCAAGCTTGATGGTCCTGGGCCTTCACTACGCGCCGTTCGCCTATATCCTCATCGGCGGCATTTTCCGCAACATGGACGCCAATCTTGAAGAGGCCGCGACCATTCTCGACACGCCCAAGTGGAAGACCATGTTCCGCATTACGCTTCCGATGGTCAAGCCCGCGATTTTGTCCACCATTCTGCTGGTCTTCGGCAGCGCGATGGGCTCTTACCCGGTGCCGCATTATCTGGGCCTGAGCACGCTGTCGACCAAGTATGTCTCGATGAACTCCAAGTATACGGGTGAAGCGAGCATTCTTGCCATCATCATGATGGTCTTCGGCGTGGCGATCATGCTTCTGAACCAGCTCTCGCTCAGAAGCCGCAAGAATTACACGACTGTCACCGGCAAGTCCGGCCAGATCTCCAAGATCACGCTCGGCAAAACCGGCCGCGTCGTCATCGCCTTGATCCTTGTGATTCTCACGTTCTTCACGAGCATCTTCCCCATCATTTCCTTCGCGTTTGAGACGTTCCTGCCGAATCCGGGCGACTATTCGTTCCTGTACACGGGCGACGCGTCGAACCTTACGACCAAGTGGTGGGTCACGGCGGAGAACGTCACCGAAAACGGCATGTACGGCCAGAAGGGCATTTTGTATAACGAGACGATCTGGCGTGCGTTCAAGGGCACGATCCTTGTCTCCGTGGCCTGTGCGCTGCTGGCTGGCTCCATCGGCACGATGATCGGCTACGCCGTCTCGAAAAACCGCCGCAGCCGCTGGGCGAACTATGTGAACTCCGTCGCTTTCCTGCCGTATCTCATGCCGTCCATCGCTGTGGGCGTCGCATTCTTCATCCTGTTCTCGACGGAAAAGCTGAACCTGTTCAATACCTACACGCTGCTCATTATCGTCGGCACGGTCAAATACATCCCGTTTGCCAGCCGCAGCAGCCTCAATTCCATGCTCCAGCTGTCGGGCGAGATCGAAGAAGCGGCCATCATTCAGGATATTCCCTGGATCAAGCGCATGACCCGCATCATCATCCCCATCCAGAAATCCTCGATCATTTCCGGTTTCCTGCTGCCGTTCATGACGTGCCTGCGTGAGCTGTCGCTGTTCATGCTGCTGTGCGTGCAGGGCTTCATCCTCTCGACGACGCTGGACTACTTCGACGAGATGGGCCTCTACGCGTTCTCCAGCGGCATCAACCTGATCCTGATCGTGACCATTCTGGTCTGCAACACCCTCGTCAACAAAATCACGGGCGCAAGCCTCGACAAAGGAATCGGAGGATAAAGCTATGCCTGAAATCAAACTTGAACATATCACCAAGCGCTGGGGCAAGTTCTATGGTGTGGACGACCTGAATCTGGTCATTGAAAATAACGCGTTTGTCACCCTGCTGGGCCCGTCCGGCTGCGGCAAGACCACCACCCTGCGGATGATCGCGGGACTGGAGACCCCCACTAGCGGACGCATCACCATCGGCGACACGGTGGTATTCGACAGTGAGCTGGGCATCAACATCCCCGCCAACAAGCGGAAGGTGGGCTTCCTCTTCCAGAACTATGCCCTGTGGCCCAACATGACCGTCTACCAGAATATTTCCTTCGGCCTGTCAAACATCAAGGAGGAAATGCCGAAGATCAGCTTTGAGGCGAAAAACGCCGCCCGTCTGGCACAGATCCTCAAAAATCCTCAGGATGTGGTAAAGACTCTTGAGGAATGCCGGGATAAAAACGGCAAGCTGGACGAAACGAAGGCCATCATCAAGCTGATCGATACCTACACCATCTCCCAGTACACTGCCCAAAAGCTGTTCGGCTATCATTTGGAGCAGGGTAAGGACGTGTCCGCCGAGGTAAAGGCTCTGGAAGAAAAGGTGGAGGCCGCTCGAAAGGCTCAGCCCTTCAACAAGAACTTTGAGCTTCTCAAGGACGGCGAGGTGGAAACTGCTGTGCGCAAGCTGACCAAAGAAGAGATCGACCTGTCCGTGCGCCGGGTGTCCCGCATCGTCAAAATCAGTATGTTCATGGACCGCTATCCCGCGGAGCTGTCCGGCGGTCAGCAGCAGCGTGTGGCCATCGCCCGGACGCTGGCTCCCGAGCCCAGCGTGCTGTTCATGGACGAGCCGCTTTCCAATCTGGATGCCAAACTGCGTCTGGAAATGCGCTATGAATTGCAGCGGCTCCATGTGGAGACCGGCTCCACCTTCGTATACGTCACCCACGACCAAATGGAGGCCATGACGCTGGCAACGCAGATCTGCCTGATGAACAACGGTGTCCTTCAGCAGTATGCCGCGCCGCTGGAAGTTTACAATCACCCTGCCAATCTTTTTGCGGCAGACTTCGTGGGCAACCCCTCCATCAACTTTGTGGAGGCCAAGGGCTGGCAGGGGCCTGAGGGCAGCATTGAGCTGACGCTGCTGGACGGACACAAGGCAGTTTTCACCCCCGAGCAGCCATTGCAGCTGCCCCAGTGGTTCCACCGGCGGGACGAGGAGCTGGAAGCCCAGGCGCAGGCTCTGAAGGCCCGTGCGGGAGAGAGCGGCTACGTGGAAAAGAGCAACAAGGACGAGACCTTCCGCTACCACATCGCCAGAGTCAACGACGAGGACGACGGCATCCACGAGGAGCCGATGCTCACCAACGAGGATCTGGTGCTGGGCATCCGCCCGGAGTTCCTGTCCATCACCGGCGGCGGAAATGTGGAGTGCGAGATTTACGGTGCCATGCCCACCGGCATGGAATCCACCGTCAAGGTTCGCATCGGAGAGTATTTGCTCACCGGCGTGGTCTTCGGCAGCACCCTGTTTACCATCGGAAGCAAACACCTGCTGGATATCACCGGCAGCAGCGTGATGCTCTTTGACCGGTCAAGCGGTCGGCGCATCACCTCCGGCACCCTGAAGCTGCTGTGATCCGGGGACTGTTATTCGATCTGGACGGCGTTCTGGTGAACACGACCCCCCTCCACGCCCGGGCGTGGCAGGAGCTTGCCGAAGAATTGGGGATTCCCTTCACTCCGGCAGACCAGGAGGCCTTTCTGGGCATCAGCCGGGCACAGTGCCTGGAAATTCTGCTGAAAAAGGGAAACCGCTCCCTTTCGGAATCCGAAAAAGAGAGGCTGTGCACCCGGAAAAATGACCGCTACCGGGAGCTGATCGGCACTTTGACCCCGGCGGCGCTGCTGCCGGGCGTGTCGGAATTCTTACGCGTTGCCCGGGCCGAGGGATACCGGACAGCTCTTGGCAGTGTCAGCAAAAATGCGGAGTTTGTCCTGAAAAAGCTGGAAATTACGGCGTTTTTTGACGCCGTCATCGACGGCAGGAAAATTGTAAACGGCAAGCCCAACCCGGAGGTGTTCCTCAAAGGAGCGGAGGCTCTGGGACTCCCACCTGAGCAGTGCCTGGTTTTCGAGGACTCAGCCGCAGGTATCGAGGCCGCCCACCGGGGCGGAATGAAAGCCATCGGCATCGGAACGGCCCGGCTGCTCCCGTCGGCAGAGCTGACCATCCCAGGCTTCTCCGGCGTAATGCCGGACGCGCTTCTGCCGCAGTTGCTATAACACTTTTATCAGATTGATACCGTGTATCGGGGAACCTCTGAACAGTTCTGTTTCGGCTGGACAGCGAGTCTTTAGTCCCAGCTGTGCAGCTCAAAAATGGGAAAAATATCCGCATTTTCATACTGACTTTCATTCGTGAGGATGGAAATTTTAATATGAAGATCATAAAGCGACGGGTATCCATGATTTTTCATTCCGAAAATTACGGATGCCAGATTGGAACAGGAGCATGCCGAAACCTATGCCCAGTTCAAATCCATCCGGGAGGATTCCCAGCAGCTTTGGAAAATTAAATTCTATGTGGACTCTGCCCGCAAGAATTTTGAACAGGCGCAGCAGCGCACATCCCACAAACAGGATCAGGAAATTTGATTCCTTCCTTCTGTCAGAAAGGGGATAAAAGCATAATTTCAACGGGCAGCATCTGTAATCACTTACGGATGCTGCCCATCTTTTCTTTTTTCTGTGTTGTAAAACATCACCGTTGATAGAGAAGCGTCGCTCGCTGCTTGAACAGCTCCGCGCTGCGATAGTCCAGACTCAGCGCATTTTTGCCGTCTGCGCGGTAGGCATAGACCGTCTCGGCCTTGTTCCAAACGGCTTGCAGCAGGGCGTGATAGTCGATGTTTTCCAGAAACT
>ERZ809207.615-NODE-615-length-12709-cov-8.425636_pt1 | contig 12709 bp, 11 predicted proteins | sample MGYA00520515_ERZ809207 | MGnify/ENA primary metagenome ERZ809207 (study PRJEB31570, sample SAMEA3213009) | Homo sapiens | biome: human-gut; feature: human gut; material: fecal | place: Sweden | collected 2011 ... | reverse complement strand
ATGCAGCATCTGCGGACGGAAATTCCCAGAAGATGCGCTGACACTGTTTGCGGGAGATTACTTCTGCGAGCACTGCCTTGACGAAGAAACCGTTGTCTGCTCGGACTGTGGGGAGCGGCTTTGGAATGACGCCAATGCCGGTTCGCGGACGCATCCGCTCTGCCAGCGATGCTATGACAGCCATTACACAAACTGTGAACGCTGTGGGGAACTGATCGACTGCGAGAATGCGTATTATCTGGGAGACGGCGAGGACTATCCCTATTGCGAAAACTGCTATCATATTCTGAAAAATCAGGTCATTCACAACTACGATTACCGCCCGGAAACGATTTTCTACGGAGACGGGCCACGATACTTCGGCGTAGAGCTGGAAATCGACAAGGGCGGCGAAATTGGAAGCAACGCAGAGCAGATCCTTGCCGTTGGAAACCGGGAGCATGATTTTTACTACTGCAAGCATGATGGCAGTCTGGATGATGGGTTTGAAATCGTCAGCCATCCGGCAACGGTGGAATATCATTTGACGCAGCTACCGTGGAAGGCAGTCATGGCGGAAGCGGTTTCGCTCGGCTATCGTTCCCATCAGGCCTGTACCTGCGGTCTGCATATCCATATCAGCCGTCTTGCGTTCGGCAGAACGGCGGCGCAGCAGGAAGCGGCCATTGCAAGGCTGCTTTACTTTGTGGAAAAGCACTGGAACGAGCTGCTGAAATTCAGCCGCCGGACAAACCGGCAGTTGGAGCGCTGGGCGGCGAGATACGGCTACAAGGACACGCCGAAGGAAATGATGGATCATGCCAAGAGCTATCACTATGGCCGATATACCTGTGTAAACCTGACAAATGAAGACACCGTGGAGATCCGTATTTTCAGAGGTACGCTCAAATACAACACGCTTGCTGCGACGATCCAGTTGACGGATCACCTGTGCGATGTGGTGACATGCCTGAACGATGAGGAGCTTCGTGCGCTTTCGTGGTCAGATTTTATTGCAGGCGTAACGGAACCGGAGTTGATCCAGTATCTGAAGGAGCGGCGACTGTATCTCAATGAGCCGGTAGAGAGTGAGGTGGAGCTGTAATGTGCTGCCTGTTTGGATTTTATGATTACGGCGGAACGCTTTCCGCAAAGCAGAAGAACAGGATCATTTCCGCCCTTGCCATTTCCAGTGAGATCCGTGGAACAGATGCGACCGGAATCGCATATCGAACCGGGACGAAGCTCTGTATCTACAAGCGGCCATTTCCTGCCCGGTGGATGCGTTTTCGACTTCCGGCAGAGGTAAAGGCGGTAATGGGCCACACCAGAATGACCACACAGGGCTCCGAAATGCAGAACTGCAACAATCATCCCTTTTATGGGGTCGCAGACGGCAGCGCATTTGCACTGGCACACAACGGTATTCTGAGCAATGACAAGCTGCTGCGCTTGGAAAAGAAGCTGCCTGCTTCAAGAATCGAGACAGACAGCTTTGCAATCGTGCAGCTTCTGGAACAGGCGGGAACAATCGATCTGGATACGCTACGCATAACATCGGAGCTGCTGCGCGGTTCTTTTACTTATACGGTGCTGGACGACCATGAGCACCTTTATATTGTGCGCGGGAACAATCCGTTCTGCCTGTACCATTTTCCAAAGCAAAAGGTATATCTGTATGCATCCACAAAGGAGATCTTAAACTACGCACTGTCCAGCATTCGGAAAAGTCTGCATGGCCCGGTAGAAGAAGTTGCGGTTCAGGAAGGGGGCATTCTGTGCCTGCTGCCGGATGGCGGGCGCAGCAAAGGCACCTTCTCCGTGCGGCATCTGTATGACCTCCGCGCATATGACTGGCCGCTGTCCGGTACGCAGAGCGTCAGAGTCCAAAAGGTTTCCGGCGGCAGCTATGTCCGTGAACTGAAAAATCTGGCCTGTGCATTCGGATATACCCCGGAGGATGTGGATACATGGCTGGGCGAGGGATTGCAGCCGGAGGAAATTGAGGAGTGTTTCTATTATGGGGAGATATAGATCAATAGGGTCGGGTGGCCAGCGGCATATATGTCAAAAGTGGAAAACCGACGCTATTGGGAGAGCATTTCTGTATCCCATATGGGTACGCCCTATTGACACAGGAGATTTCACATGAAGGTCGGCTATATCCGGGTCAGCACCCAAGAACAGAATACCATCCGGCAGGAGGTGCTGATGCAGGCGCTTGACGTGGAACAGGTTTTCATTGACCGCATGAGCGGTAAGAATCTGGCCCGCCCGGAGCTGCAAAAGCTGTTGGCATTTGTGCGGACCGGTGATTGCGTCATTGTGGAGTCGATCAGCCGGTTCGCGCGGAATACAAGAGATCTTCTGGAGCTGATTGAGCGGCTTCAAAGCAAGCAGGTGCAGTTTGTTTCCAAGAAGGAAGCCATCGACACCACAACGCCGACGGGGAAATTCATGCTGACGGTGTTCGGCGCAGTAGCAGAGCTGGAACGGGAATACATTCTCCAGCGCCAGAGAGAGGGCATCGCCAATGCAAAAGAAAACGGCGTCTATAAAGGCCGAAAGCCGATTGTATGCGCAGGCTTTGACAGTGTGTTCATGTTATGGCGCCGCAGGGAGATTACCGCAGTAGAGGCACAGAAACGGCTTGGACTGTCTCCGAGCACATTTTACCGCAAGGTCAGAGAATACGAGAAACAAATCGGAAAGGAGGAAGAAACATGATCTGGTATGTATTGGGCTTCCTGCTCACGGCGGCAGTACTGCTGATCGGCGGCATGGACTATGCCGTAAAATGATTACATGGGCAGCAGTCGCAAAAGCGATTGCTGCCTTTTCAAAAGGCGTGTTGTTAGCGCTGGAGCTGCTGGGATATGACAGCTCCAATTAACAGGCTGCGGGAGCGGCATAGGCCTGTCTTCGCAGCTTCAATTCAATATGGGAGGCGTCTGCGCAATAACCACGATTTCTATTCCGGGATATCCTTTACCGGATAGACATAGGTGCCGAATAAAGCGGCAATGTCATTCAGATATTGTGCCAGAAGACCGAGAGCCAGATGAAAGCGGACGCTTTTTTGAACGAAAAGGTCTGATTAAGTTGCTTACGGCAATGCTTGCAGAATCACACATTGGCTATAATCTAATCAATGCGGACGGAGAATATTTTGTATTCCCTAAGGGAGCCGTTGAACTAGATTCCGCTCTTGTGTCACAGCCATTAGCATGGTTAAACCAGTATCCAAAGGCACATACAGCTTTTGTAAAGGCTTTAAGAGAATATGCAGATGCAACAACAGAAAATTCCAGCGATATTGCAGATAAGTTTCGCAAGGCACTCGAAACATTCTTTCAGGAATTTTTCAAAAATGATAAAGCCCTTGAAAGCAATAAAAGCATCTACGGAAACTACTTATCCAAAGCTGGAGTCCCGAAAGAAATTGCCTCAAATTTTGAAACACTGCTGCAGACATACTGTAATTTCATGAACGGCTATGCAAAGCACCACGATAAGACCGAATTGAATGTACTGGAATACCTGATGTACCAAACGGGAAATATCATCCGTCTGCTGATCACACTGAAACAGGCTGAATCCGCTCCAGATAATTGAGTTAAACCTATGGGCAGCGGCACCAATTGGGGTCAACGCAAGTTTTGTGGGACTGCAAAATGATCTAAAAAGTTAGAAAAACCACCGTATTTCGATTGAAATACGGTGGTTTTATGGTTGCGGGAGAGGGATTTGAACCCCCGACCTCCGGGTTATGAGCTACCTTTAAGGTAACTCTTAATCCAGAGGTCGGGGGTTCATCTTTTCGTTGAGGCCACAGCGAAAATCGGATTATTTGCAAATAAACCCCGAACTGGACTATTTCACGTTTTTTCTTATTCTTTTTGAAGTTATATTACACTATTTGCAAATGAATTGCAAACAGAGATTTGCGCAGTAGGTACAGAAAGCTGACTCGAATATTTATTTCTGGAGCTTATTATGAGTACAATTTTTGCAATCACTAATCAAAAAGGTGGAGTCGGCAAAACGACCACCGCTCTGAACCTTGCATCCGCGCTGGCGGATAAAAACAAGCGCGTACTTCTCATCGACAATGACCCGCAGGGCAATCTTACTGCGTCTATGGGTTACACCCCAGCCGAGCAGAAATATACGCTGGCGAACCTTCTGCTTGCTGCTATCGACTATCCGGAGGATCTGAGCCTCCATCTGCCGCGCTGCATCCTGCACACAGACGGTAAACCGGATCTGATCCCCGCGAACCGACGGTTATCGGATGCAGCTGCGCGGCTTCAGGTTATGCAGATCTCGCAGTACAGCGCCGCGAATGATGCTGGGCGCTGCGCGGAGAAAATGCTGACGCAGGTGCTTATGCCGCTGTGCGACGCCTATGACTACATCATCATCGACTGTGGACTCAAGCAGGAGCTTTTGACCGTCAATGCGTTGAGCGCGTCGGATTACTGCATCATCCCCGTGCAATCCCACTTCCTCGCATCCGAGGGCATCCCGGATGTGCTTGATATGGTACGTTCCGTGCAGAAGCATTTCAATCCGGGTTTGAAGATTGCCGGTATTTTACTGACGATGTACCAATCCCGACCACAGCTCTGCAAAAGCGTACAGCAGAGCGTCCGGGAGGTCTACGGCGACGACCTGCACGTCTTTGACCGGCCCATCGAGTACACCATTCGTATTGCGGAATGCCCCATGGCAGGCATGAGTATTCTGGACTACGAACCGGGTAATCCCGCCGCAGAATCCTATCGGAATCTCGCCTCGGAGGTGCTGCGGCTTGGCTAGAGCAAACATGAATGAGATGCTGCGCAAGCGTATGTGTGCGACCCAGCAGGCGTCCGAGCAGCAGACCGGCGACGCGGCGTATGAGCAGATCTTTCAGATGCCGGTGCCGCAGACGGAAACGCAATTCCGTGACGTGCCGGTCTGCAATCTACACCCGTTCTATACCGCTGACATTGGCTTTCATCCCTACCCACACGCCAATCTGGAAGCCTTTGCGGAAGAATTGAAGGAGAATGGTTTGTATGAGCGGATTCTGGTGCGTCCCATTGCAGGAACGGATGAATTTGAAATCCTGGCCGGGCACAACCGCACAGCAGCGGCAAAGTTGGCGGGCTGGACGGATATTCCCGCAACGGTCATGACCGTCAACGATCAGCGTGCCATCAGCATTGCGATTGCAACGAATCTTCTGCGGCGGCAGGATCTTACAATCATTGAGCGCGGCAAGGCGTATAAAGCGTTGCTGGATGCAAGAAACCGGCACGGTTTCCGCACGGATTTAACTTCTGGCGAATCTCGCCAGAAGTATTCCGCCCGCGGAATCGTGGCTGAGTTCTTCGGCGTAACAGAATATGAAATCCGCAAGGCGGTCAAGCTGGCACAGTTGATCCCACCGCTTGCTGAGATCGTGGAGAATGCGCCAAAGAAGCTGAATCTGGCCTGCGCTGACTTGATCGCAGATTATGATGAGTCTGCGCAGACGGCGTTCATTGAGATGTGCCAGATCGAAGGCTATGCACTGAACAAGCAGACAATGGCGTTCATTCAGGCACAATGCCCGCCGCCGACAGCAAAGACGCAGGCAATCTACGCCGCGTGGCGGGAAGCACGGGCGAAAGCCGCACAGCGCACGCAGCCGCTGCCAAAGAAGCTGAGTTTTGACCGCAAGCGCTTTGCACCGTATCTGAGTAAATTCAGAAGCGACAGAGAAATCGAAGAATTGTTTCTGGAATTTCTCAAGCAGCGCGCCGGATAGCAAACATCCAATTTTATAAAAAACACGACTTTTCAAGGTCGTGTTTTTTTATACCCAAATTCAGATGGAGGAGGTATCGAATTGCCCGGAAATCAGATTCCATGCACAGCAGACGACCTGTATTGCCTGCTGTGTCGCTACCGTATCCCACCCTAGAATGCAAATCAAAACACAAAGGAGCTGTTTCTATGTACGAAACATATCAGGAGCATCCCAAGCAGGCAAAGGGCAGCATTCGTGTTGTGCTTGCCGTCGCATTTCTCGCCTGTGCCATCGGCGCGGGCATCTTTCTTATCACCCGTCTGGCCAGCAAGCCACTGGCCAAGGAAGACGCCCGCGCTCAAACCGGCATCGTATATGATTCTTCTGCCGTCGAAGGCGGCTGGGATAATCTCAGCCCGGAAGAAATTGCGGAAAAGCTGAACGAAAAGGTCGCGGAAGGCATGATCAATATCAGCATGAACACCGCGCCGTACTTTGAAAACGGCAAGGCTGAGGGCAACGTCATAATCGTAAACGAGGCCATCAATCTTTACCCGCAGCAGGTGGAGTTTATCCGCAACGATACGCAGGAGATCATTTATCAGTCCAAAGCAATTCCGATTGGCTCGAAAATTGAACGAGCCAAACTGGACGTGGAGCTTCCGGCTGGCACATACGAATGCACAGCGATGTTCCACAATCTTGACCCCGAAACTGGCAATGTTATCGGCACAGCCGGGGCCATCATCACAATCACCATTAAAAACTAACTTTTCAAAACGACAAAGGAGATTTTACCATGAAGAACACTAAGAAGATCATTTCCCTCGTTCTCGCCATCTGCATGATGGCAAGCCTCGCAATCGGTGCTTCTGCGGCCAACACGGTCGATACCTCTGGCGGCACCGGCACGTCCTCCGTTACTCTGTCCAGCACTGCCGATGGCAGCTTGGGCGGTGATCCGGCGGCTACGAAGATGTCCGTGACTGTCCCGACCGTGTTGCCGATTGCCGTTGGTACGGATGGCTCCGTCGCTACCGCTTCCGACGCGAAGATCGTCAACAATTCTTTCGGCGCTGTCAAGGTCAACTCCGTAAGCATTGAAGCGGCACAGGGTTGGAACCTGACCGCGTTCGGCGACAAGGCTACGCTTGCCAAGGAAAAAGTGGATTCCAATAAGTTTGGCTTCTCCATCTCCCTCGGCAACGGCGCTGCGCAGGTCACCGATAACAAGAACGCTTCCAAGCAGACGCTTCTGGACGCCGCTGTTGAAGGATGCTTCATGTCCGGTGTGGGTGATACCTCTGCCAACTCTATCGGCATCGCCTATGATGCAATCGTTACCCCGGTTTCCGAAGCCGTCACGAACACGGCCATCGCATCTGTACTCTTCATTATCGCGTGGGATGCAGTCTAATCGCAATTCATCCAAGGGGAACGCGCAAGCGTTCCCCTTACCTGGTTCTATAAGGAGGACTTCAAAATGAAACGGAAAAGAATCCTCGCAATGATCCTCGCCGTCGCATCGTGCCTGTCACTGGCAGTTTCCGCATCCGCGGCAAGCACCACGACGCGGAAAGCCACGGATTTCAGGGACTACGACCGTACCGCATGGTATGCTGAAGCCGTGAGCGCAGCCGTGGATAACGGACTGCTTTACGGCAAATCCAGTACCGTCATCGACCCGAATGGCGCGATGACCCGTGCGGAGATGGCTGCGATCATCAACCGTTCGTTTGGCTGCTATAAAACGGCAGATATTTCGCAGTACAAGGACGTGTCCAAGGACAAGTGGTATTACAAGGATGTCGCGCTCGCCGTCCAGATGGGTACTTACAACGGTCGGTCTGCTTCGTCCATGGCTCCGGATGCGCCAATCTCGCGTCAGGAGGCTATGACAGTCGTTGCCCGTGCGCTGGAACTGGACTACGATTCGTATTCCAAAACGGATTTGTCCGTATTCTCCGACCGAAGCGAGATTTCCAACTGGGCGCTGCCCTATGTGCGCGCGATGGTCGGTGCAGACTACATTCACGGCCGCGGCAAAGTCCTTGCGCCGCTGGACAACATCACGCGCGCCGAGTTTGCGCAGATTTTCCATAACATTATTGGTAGCTATATCACGGTAAAGGGAACCTACGATAAGGGCATCAAAGGCAGTGTTCTCGTTCGCACCGATGATGTGATTCTCAAGGATATGACCGTAGATGGCGACCTTATCATCGGTTGCGGCGTGGCAGATGGCAAAATCGTGCTGGACAATGTAACCATCAAGGGACGCTTGCTCACATGGGGCGGCGGCACAAAAGCTGTTTATTGCAACAACGGCACAAACACGCCCGAAGTGATTGCCGCGAGAGTAGACGATGCAGTAAAAATTATCTTTGACCGCGACAGTACCTTGGCAGTGATTGACTCGATCAAGGCTAGAATCACCGAGCGTGCGAAGCAGAACAAAGAAACTGAAATCATCTTTTACGATGTTTCAGGACTGCGTGAAGCCCAAAAGCAGCTCAACGCCATCGTCGCGGACAATCAGATTGATATTACTACTCCTGCTCATCTTTACGCGCTTGTCGGGGAAACCGACGTAAAGGCTGAGTTCACGAACAATAGCAAGAACGATACCTACAAAATCGAGATTCGTCGCAACAAGGATGATTCCCTCATTGTAGATGTTTTCGAGCTTGCCGCGGGCAAGAGCATTTCTACGCTCACGCTGCTGGAAGCGCCGGAGTTTGGCAACACAGACTGCATCGTAACGATCACAGCCTACCGCGATGGTAAGCAGATCGGTACGCTGAACACAGAGCTTACCTTGCACACCGCGTATCTCTGGCCGAAGGAGGTGCAGTGATGAACAATATAAAAAAGGCAGCAGCGCTTCTTCTGGCGCTGGCGCTCATTTTTGCATTTCCTGTCACAGCGTCGGCGGCTGAAACAACCGAAGCAAAGGTTCCTGTCACGCTGACCGTCGTGAACACGGTTTCCCCGATTTCGTGTACGGTTCCCGCCGCGCTGCCGGTTTCTCTTGTTGATGGCTATGTGGTTTGCGCCAATAACGCCGCAATCACCAACACCGGCAAAAACGGCGCAATTCGCGTCACAAAAGTCGATGTTCAGCCAGGCACGTTTGAGATTGGAAGCTACGACGATTTCTCTGCGGGCAAAAACAGCATTGCATTGTCCATCAATGGCTGCAACACGAAGGGCGCGGGCGCTCTGACGCTCGTTGACGGCGCGTTTCCGGTGATTGGTGCTGAAAAGTCGCTTGCAATCCGCTATAAGGCGAAGGTATCTGCCAGCGAAGCTGTAACCAACGTCAATGCGGCAACTGTGATTTTCACGATTGCCGCTGTAACAGATAAGGAGGCTGCATGATGAAGAATTTTAAGAAATTCACCGCATTTGTGCTGGCTCTGTGTATGCTGTTTTCCCTATCCGTGGCCGCATTCGCGGCAGAAGCGGACGCGCATACGGTCTATGACAGTGCCCCTGATGAAGACACGGCTGCTTCTTCCGAAACAGTCACCTCCGGCACGATTCCCGGCAGTAAGATCAGGTGGGAATTGAATGAGCACAATTGGCTGATGATCTCTGGCTCCGGCGACTGTGAGCCGTTCGCCAGCAAGGCCGACCAGCCGTGGGCGGCTTATCGTGACCAGATCACGCAGGTCTGGTTTGATGATATGGACGCATTGCATATCACTGATCTTGCGTACTGGTTTGAAGACTGCATCAGCCTGACCACGGCTGAGATCCCCAGCACCACGCCGGTCATTGGCAAGCACGCCTTTTACAACTGCCCGAAGCTGTCTACGCTCACGATCTATTACGGAGAGGACATCTTGGAGAGCATCGGTGAGGACGCTTTCTGGAGGAAAACGGATTCCGGCGATACGCTCTATATCGGCTATATCATCGGGTATCCCAAATCGTCGGTGCCGTTCTACGATTATGATTGGGCCGGCTCCAATCGGAACAACAAATACTTCTACGATTTGTACGGCATATATTCCGATACCCCCGCAGCCGTTGGCATCATGAGTGCGCCGGGCATTTCCGTCACCTCAACTGGCTCGATTATCGGCAACTGCCCGTCGTGTGGGAAGTATTCATTCCAAGGAACATACGTCGAAGTCGCACATTCCTCGCGTGGTCATGCCAACTATAATGAATGCAATAGCTGCCATTACGTTCAATATTTAGGAACATACACGACTAAGAGCCACGGTTCTGGCGCGTATGGTTCCGGCACTTGCCCGGACTGCGGCAGCCATACATGGGTATTGCAGAGTCAGCAGGCAGCCACCTGCACCAGCAACGGATACCGTTCGTATTCATGCGCTTGCGGTCAAACCAAAAGCGAAACCATCTACTCCAGCGGTCATAGTTACAGTTATGGAAGCTGGGAGCAGTATTCGTCCAGCCAGCACCGGCGCACCGGTTCTTGCTGGAACTGCGGTGCGACGGACTATGACTATGCCAGCCACAGCATGAGCTATGGGGCGTGGAGCAATTCTTCCTCCAGTCAGCACAGCCGAACGGCATCCTGCCGCACCTGCGGATACTCCACAACGGAGTATAGCAGTCACAGCTATTCCACTGGTGCATGGAGCAAGTATTCGGATACGCAGCATCGCAGAAGCAAAACCTGCTCCGGCTGCGGCGCGTCTACCTACGATTATGCCGACCATTCGTATAGCTACGGTTCGTGGGTTTCGGACAATGAGGTGCGGCATAAGCGTACCAAGACGTGCTCTGCCTGCGGAGACTCCGGTTATGAGTATGCCGACCATGTGGATACCGACGGCGACGGCAAATGCGACGATTGCGGCGTGACCGTCTCGTTGACCGTTACATGGGATGCGGGCAGCAACGGCGGCACGATTGACGGAAAAGTAGCGTACAGCGAAACCGTCCAGCCGAACAGCAAGCCGACGATCCCCGCATCGCTCCCGGTCAAAAAGGGACACAGCTTCAAGGGCTGGTACACGGCCAAAACAGGCGGCAAGCTCTACAACACTGTCACCTCGATCACAGCCAGCACAACGTTTTACGCGCAGTTTGAAGCGAACCAATACGTCGTGACATGGGATCTTGGCACTGGCAAGACGGAAACCACAAATCAGATCTACGGCGAAAAGCTGGTGCTGCCGACTGAACCGACGCGCAAAAACGCCGAGTTTTTAGGCTGGTTTACCGAAGCAACCGGCGGTACGCAGGTAACAGAAAATGACGTTTTCACGGAAACCGCAGATAAAACGTATTACGCCCACTGGGAGATCACCGAGGTCTTCTCCGTTACGGTTCCGGTTGTGCTCCCTTTGACCGTAGATGAAAACGGTGAAGTTCACACCGGCGCAGCAGAAATTATCAACGGTTCTACCGGTGAAGTCATCGTGTCCTCTGTCAGCATTTCAACTAAGAACGGCTGGCAGCTTGTTCCGTTTAATACGGATATGGCGCATGTCAAGGTTGATGCAAAACAGCTTGGTTTCAAGATCAACGATTCTGTGACGGCGAAAACCGGTGATACAGAAACACTCGTTTTGCGTGGGCCGTGGGATATTGCAGAGAACGGTAAACTCCCTATCTCCTACGATGCCGTTGTCAGCGCCGTATCCAAAGCAGTCACTGAGCAGGAAGTTCTCTCCATTGTCTTTGTTCTGGAATGGGGCGGTGAATGATCAAAAAAACCTGAGAACGGGTTTCCGTTCTCAGGTTTATGCTTCTTTTCTGTTGTGCGCAGCCTGCCAGGATAGGGCTTGCTCCAATTCATAGGCGGTCTGTTCTTCCTCGGTCGCTTTGCGCACCGTCATACACCCGCACTCCGGGCACTGCTGCGGCATGAAGCGGTCAAAGCCCCAAAAGGTTTGCTCACAGGTATTACATGCGTAGAGCATGGCGTTCACTCCTTTATATTTTTAGTTTATCGCTCAAATGTGAACATTTCAACGCCGGGGGCTGATCAGTCTTCGGTACATCCATTTTTGGAGGAATCAATGAAAAAGCTATATCGTTTTTATACACTCTGCCTGCTGCTTTTGCTGTGCGTCAGTCTGTTTTGTGTGCAGGCGTTTGCCGTCGAGGATATGTGGACGGCGGCAAACCGCATCATTGTGGACGTTTACAACAAGATCGCAGGCATCAGCACGGTGCTGGCCGGCCTAATGTCCGCCGTCGCGGTCGTCGGCGCGAAGCTCTCCAATAATCAGCACAAGGTCGATCAGGCGTGGGACTGGCTGCGCCGCATCTGGATCGCGTGGGCGGTCATCAACGGCATTGGCGCGTTCATCGCCTATGTTGCGCCGCTGTTTCAGGGCCTTGCAACGATCCAGAGTTAAAAAGTCAGGACAGAATCATCCGGCGCGGAACGGAGGTGACGGTGCTTGCTGGAGCTGCTCTTTCAGGGCTTTATCGAATGGATCTACGGCCTGATTCTGGAATGCTGGGAGTATTTCGCGTCTGTGCTGTTTGACCTGATGAGTCTGGATTTCGCGTACCTGCGAGAGCACATTCCCATCATCGACACCATCCGCCAGATCATGCTGGGCGTCGGCTGGGCACTGCTCATCGGCAATCTTGTCTTTCAGGCCACGCGCGGCATGGCAGCGGGCCTTGGCTTTGATGCTGAAGACCCGAAGCTGCTTTTTACCCGGACGTTTGCCTTTTCGTTTCTGCTGGTCGCAAGTCCGCAGATCTGCGAATTGGGGTTAAATATGACCTCGACTGTCATTGCACTTCTGGAAATGCCGGACGCTGTGAATATTACATTCGCAGATGAAGCGTCCTTCGGCGGGCTGACCGGATCGTGGCTGCTCGTCGTGATCTGCGGCATCGTCGTCATGTTCCAGACGTTCAAACTCATTATGGAAATGGCGGAGCGGTATTTCATCCTCGCCGTGCTGACGATCACCTCGCCGCTGGCCTTTGGCATGGGCGGCAGCC
>ERZ809207.609-NODE-609-length-12743-cov-6.933638_pt1 | contig 12743 bp, 8 predicted proteins | sample MGYA00520515_ERZ809207 | MGnify/ENA primary metagenome ERZ809207 (study PRJEB31570, sample SAMEA3213009) | Homo sapiens | biome: human-gut; feature: human gut; material: fecal | place: Sweden | collected 2011 ... | reverse complement strand
AAGGCTTTGTTGGTGATGCCCATATCCAGCGCAGCCCCGGCGGCTACGCCCCGGCGGATGAGCCGCAGGGCGTCCAGCATCCCGCGCAGGTCCAGCGCCTTGGTAGAGATCTCGGCGCTGTCGCACTTCTTCTGCAAGTCGAGGAAGAGGAGGGCAAACTGATGGACATATTTTGCCGCAAGGTCCGGGAACTGGGCCCGCAGCAGCTTTTCGAGGTTGTCCTGCGTGATGGTGGGCATCTGGATGACCACGAAGCGGGAGGTCAGCGCCTCGTTCAGCTCGCGGGTGCCCGCATAGCCGTAGTTCATCGTGGCGATGAAACGGGTCTCCTCGGCCAGCGGGATGCGCTCGTAGCCGGGCACATCAATGGCGCGGCGGAAGTCCAGCACGGCGTGGAGGACGGCCAGCGCCTCGTTTTTGGCCATGTTGATCTCGTCCAGTACGCCGAAGCCGCCGCACTGGGCGCAGCGGTAGACCGGGCCGGGCCGGAACTTGACGGCTCCGCCCTCAAAGGTATCCATGCCGATGAGGGAGGCCGCATCCATGTTCACATGGAACGAGATATCCCACGCCGGGCGGCCGAAGGCGGCGGCGAGGTTCTCAGCCAGCACATTCTTGCCGGTGGCCTTGCCGCCCGCCAGCAGCAGGTTCTCGCCGCAGAGCAGGGCGGCCAGCGCCTGTTCCCAGACCTCGTTTCCGTAATAAGTAAAGGCGGACGCCGGGATGCGGGGGCGCAGCCCCTCAGCCAGCGGGTGCGCGGTACGGTATTCCTCCACGGCGGAAAGCAGCGCGGGATCGACGCCTTCCTGCCGCAGCGTTTCAAGCAGATCAGACATGAACGACACCTTCTTGTGGTTGGCAGTGCCAAACCGATTTTTCAGCCCTATCATAGCACAAATCGCAGCGGATGTGTAGATGCGGGCGGCAAGGATTCGGCAAAAAATTTACTGGGAAGATTGTGGGGCGGAGAAAACCGTGCTAGAATGAAGAAAAACGGAAGGGGACAAGGGCCATGAAACACCAACACCGATGCTGGAAGGTCTGTTTTGGAAAAAATTACTGGGGGACGCAGAAGGGGACCGACCAAGGCGAGGAACTGCATCTGGACAGGGAATTTGAATGGAATGGCTACCGGTGGCTGATCCCGGCCCTCTACCGGTGCCGGCAGGGATTGGTCGTGGACTTTGCGATAGAGGTGCCGCAGGGAGAACTGCGGGCCTATATGGAAAAATGGGGCCTGACCGAAAACGGCGAATGCACCCGCACGTTGACCAGAGCGGAAGAACGCCAGATGGAGCAGGAGAATCCGCTGGATATTGGATTTTGTGCCTCTCTGAGGCTGAACGGGGTGCGTCTGCACCCCAGCGATGGCTGCGGAATGGGGTATCTTCCGGGAACTGACGCTGGAAGCGATGAGGCAGCGGCGCTGGTGCACTATTATGGGCTGGACGAAACGAAGGTCTGGCGGTTCTGGCGGAACAGCTACCCGTGGTCAACAAAGAGCCGGAAGAGCCGTCCCAAACGATTCCGAACGCTGGAACTGGAATTGGAAGCGGAACTGGAGCAGCATCTGGCCGAACAGTTCCCGACACCGGCTGCGGGGGAGTCGGTGACGATCCACGAACCGGGAAACGAGAATGCCGCCTATCAATTGACGGTGCTGGATGTCCGGTCGGAAACGCTGGAGCTCCCGGATTGCGACGGCTGGGAACGTCCAAATTGTTTTTGCATGATGACGTACCGTCTGACGCCGAAAGCGGAACACTTCTACCTGACCGACTGCGCCGAGGGAGACCATCCGCGCCGCAAACCACGGAAGCTGCCGCCGGAACAGGCGGCACTTGCCCGGAAATACAGGCTGGAACCGCAGATGGAAGGGGATGCGGCCATTGCGGTCATCGGCGGGGCCGATGGGCCGACTGCCGTGTTCTGCACGGTGCGCGGAAGTGCCGAAAAAACGGAGGGAACCGCTGCGGCAACCTCCGCCTGCTATTTTGCTCCGGTGCGGCCGGAAACGGTCACATGGCAGGCGGAATTTGACCGAAAACCCTGCGGGGATACCACAGTTTCACTGATTTGTGACGTTTGAATCGGAAAAGATGAAAAAATCTCTTCTGCGCCTTGAAAAATTGACAGAACTGCAAAGATGCGATAAAATAACAACTATGTTTGCTGGGAAACACCCGGCGGCGGAAGTTGATTTTTCAGAGGTGTGGAAAGAACCATGATCGAAACCATTACGGCCGTGAACGATGCGGTCAACCATTTTATCTGGGGCATCCCAGCCATGATCAGCATCATCGGCGTGGGGCTGCTGCTCAGTGTGCGGACCCGCTTTTTGCAGATCCGCAAGTTCCCCTATGCCATCAAAACAACGATCGGACGCATGTTTCGCAAGAAGGACGCGACTGACGGCGCCATGACGCCGTTTCAGGCGGTCTGCACGGCGCTGGCGGCGACGGTGGGCACCGGCAACATCGCGGGCGTGGCGGGTGCCATCGCCATCGGCGGGCCGGGTGCGGTGTTCTGGATGTGGTGCTCGGCGCTGCTGGGCATGTGCACCAAGTTTTCGGAAGTGACGCTGGCCGTCCGTTTCCGGGAGCGCAGCGCCACCGGCGAGTGGGTCGGCGGCCCGATGTACTACATTAAAAATGGCCTGAGCAAAAACTGGCATTGGCTGGCGGCGTTCTATTCGCTGTTCGGTGTGCTGACCGTCTTCGGCACCGGCAACGCCACGCAGGTGAACACCATCGTCACAGCCATCGACTCGGCCCTGACCGCCTACGGCGACTTCAGCAAGAGTATGCTCTCCACCGTCAACCTTGTGGCGGGCGTGCTGGTGGCCATGCTGGTAGCCATGGTGCTGCTGGGCGGCATCAAGCGGATCGGCAGTGTCACCGAAAAGCTGGTGCCCTTTATGGCACTGTTCTATGTGGTGCTGGCGCTGGGCGTTGTTATCCTGAACATCCGGCGCTTCCCGGCGGTGCTGGCCTCCATCGTGGGCGGCGCGTTTGACCCACGGGCCTTCACGGGCGGTGCCATCGGCAGCGTTTTCCTCAGTATGCAGAAGGGCGTTTCCCGCGGCATCTTCTCCAATGAGGCCGGTCTGGGCACCGGCTCCATCGCCCACGCCTGTGCCGACACCCGCAAGCCGGTCAAGCAGGGGATGTTCGGTATCTTCGAAGTCTTTGCCGACACCATCGTCATCTGCACCCTGACCGCGCTGGTCATCCTGTGCAGCGGGGTGCCGGTGAACTACGGCTCTGCCGCCGGTGCCGAGCTGACCATCGCCGGATTCACCTCCACCTACGGCGGCTGGTCGTCCATCTTTACGGCGGTGGCGCTGTGCTGCTTCGCATTCTCCACCATCATCGGCTGGGGCCTGTACGGCTCCCGCTGCATCGAGTTCCTCTGCAAGACGGATAAGGTCGTGCGGCCCTTCCTCGTGGTCTACTCTTTCGTGGCCATTCTGGGCGCGACGGTGGAACTCGACTTGCTGTGGAACATCGCCGATACCTTCAACGGCCTGATGAGCATCCCGAACCTCATCGCGCTGCTGCTGCTTTCCGGCACGGTGGTCAAACTGGTCAAGGAATTTTTCGAGACCGAATCCTGAAACCGGACCCTTTTTCCACAAACGACAAAACAATTGCGAAATTTCACAGGAAGCAATTGACAAAACAGGCCGTTTATCGTATAACCTATATAGAGACGTCATATCCGGGAAGGGTATGGCGTTCACGGAACGTTTGGAAAGTGAGGCCGCAACATGAAGAAATTTCTGAAGAGGCTGATGCTGGGGGTCGTAACGCTGGCAGTGTTCTGCTGCATGACCCCGCTGGCGTTTGCTGCAGAAAAATATCACACCATCTATCTGGAGCCGCAGGGCGGTATCGGTGTGCCGACGCAGGTGTACGTTTACAAGTACGGCGACGTTTACCGCGCGTCCAGTCTGCCGACGCCTACCATGGAAGGCTACACCTTTGATGGGTGGTATGAGGATATCGTGGGCGGCACCGCGATCAAGGCGAGCAAGTACAACTTCAAAGAGGAAGGTCAGACGCTCTACGCTCACTGGACGGTCGCGGACGGCAGTTCTTCTTCCGCCGCGGCTGCACAGCCAGAGGAGACGAAACCCACCAAGACCTTTAAGATCGAAGAACATATGGGAGAAGTCCTGATCGTTGGCACGACCATTCTTGTGTTCACGCTGGTAGCGCTGCACGGCTGAAACGGTCAGCTTTTGCCTGAAGTTATCTTAAAATTTTGAAAGCGAGGATTCCTTATTATGATGAACAATGAGATCAAACTGCCCGCCGCTTACGCTGCGATCGACGAGAACGAGATGGTCTACCTGAACGGCGGCTCCATCACCGACACGCAGGGCTGGCTGATCTTCATGAATGTCGGTGCCCTGTTCAACTACGTCGCCCGCGTCTTCTCCGCTGGCAGCTCCATCGTCAACAACGTCAGGGTCATCGTCACCACCATTGAGGCTCTGAACAACTTCAAGCTGACCGGCAAAAACTAAACGAAATTTCCTGAAATGGCTGAAAAGCGCATCCGCAAAAAAGCGGATGCGCTTTTTTGCGCCGAAAGCGGCGAAAATCGGGCTTTCAGACGCCGGAAATCAATGATATATTTCACGAAACCGGTTGCGAAAATAGAAGAGCGATGCTATAATCAAACGTAGTAATTGGGTAATTATGACAATCATCCGTTAGGGAGATAAACTACATGGCGGAACGTGAACTGCGGCGGATGAGCCGCACCGAATTGATCGAGATCATCTACGCGCTCAAGCAGCACGAAGAAGAGCTGGAACAGCAGAACGCGGCGCTCCAGAAGCAGCTGGACGACCGCACCCTGCGGCTGGAACATGCCGGTTCCATCGCGGAAGCGTCGCTGGCGCTGCATCAGGTGTTCGAAGCGGCTCAGGCCGCTGCCGATGCGTATCTGGAATCGGTGAAGGCAATGAATCCGCCCCTGCCCAGTGAACCACCGCAGTCTGCGGATAACGGAGGTGCGGACGCAGAATGAAGGGACGACACGTGAAACTGGCCACGATCCCCTCCATGGAGGAAGTGGACAAGGAACGGCAGCGTCTGGAATACCGGGACCGCTACGTGCGGGTGCTGAAAAGCACGGTCTACGCGCTGGTGGTGGTGGCTGCGGCGGCGGTGCTGCTGGCGACCATCCTCCTGCCGGTGCTGCAGGTGTCAGGCGACAGCATGAACCCGACCTTGCAGAGCGGGGATGTCCTGCTGCTGCTCAAGACCGATGATATGAAAACCGGCGATCTGTGCGGTTTTTATTGGCAGAATAAACTTCTGCTCAAGCGGATCATCGGCGGGCCGGGGGATGTGATCTCCATCGACCGAAGCGGCGTTGTTACGGTGAACGGGGAGGCTCTGGAGGAACCTTACGTCGATGAACTCGCGCTGGGCGAGTGCGACCTCAAGTTCCCGTATCAGGTGCCGGAAAATCGCTATTTCGTGATGGGCGACCATCGTTCAACTTCCATCGACAGCCGAAGCACCGTCATCGGCTGCGTGGACAAAAGCCAGATCGTCGGCAAGGTGTTCTTGAGGGTATGGCCCTTGTCACGTCTTTCATGGGTGCACTAAGGAGGTGCCATGATGAGGAATCCGTTCAATGAGATCATGCAGAAGCTGCGGGCGCAGCGCGTGAGAGCGCGGCGCTATACGGCGATGCTGCTGGTGCTTGCGATGCTGACATCACTCTCGGTCAGCTGGCGGCTGCATCAGGTGGGCACGGCGCTGACCACCGACAACGAATATAGCTGCGGCATGGAAGAGCACGTCCATACCGACGACTGTTATACCGAGGAGCTGGTCTGCGGTTATGAGGAAGGCGAGCCGGAAGACCCGGACTCCGCCTTTTCCGTGGACTCGGAGCCGACCACGGAAGAACCGGAAGCCGAGCCGGAAGAGCCGGAACCGGAGGAGACCGAACCGGAGGTGCACCACCACACGGCGGACTGCTACGAGACCGTGCTTGTTGAGCACGAGGAACTGACCTGCGGCCAAGAAGAACATACCCACGATGAAACCTGCCCGGTCGATCCCGATACAGGTGACTTCCTCTGCGGCTTTGAGGAGCACACCCACACGGACGACTGCTACACCATTGAGACGGAGACCGAGGAAAAGCTGGTCTGCGGCTACGAAGAGGGCCAAGTGCTCTCGGATGGTACGGCGGCAGACGATGACGGCATTGCGGCGCTGGAAGATACCAACACCGCCACGTCTGTGGCGGACGACAGCAGCAGCGAGGCCGTTTCCGAGCCGGTGCTCCATCACCACACCGAGGCGTGCTATGAGAAGGTGCTGACCTGCACCATCCCCGAACACACGCACACGCTGGCGTGCCTTGCGGACTATAGCGCCGACGTGGAGACCGACGACGACTGGGAAAAATACAGCGTCGGCCTGAGCGATAACTGGAACGAGGCCCTGCTGGCCGTGGCACAGGAGCAGCTTGGCTACAAGGAAAGCGAAAAGAACTTCCAGACCGACGAGGCACTGGGCGACATCATCGACGTCCACCATTACACCCGCTACGGTGCGTTCTACGGGAACCCCTACGCCGATTGGGACGTCGCGTTCATCGCGTTCTGCCAGCATTATGCGGGCATCCCTAAGACGGAGATCCCGCAGCGCTTGGGCTTGGAGGCGCTGCGCGCCGATATGGATGCCATGGGCTTTGCCTACCTCACCGAGGGCGAAGATGCGGCTTACGAAGCCATCCCCGGCGATGTGGTCACCTATAATAAAAACGGAACTGCCGACGACGAGACCATCGGCATCGTGGAGACGGTAGGCGACGATTCGCTGACCGTTATTTCTGGTGCCGTCGAGGGCGCTGTCGCGGAAGTGACCGTTCCCTTCACCGATGTCACCAGCACCATCCTCGTGGATCAGGCTTACGGCGACTACGTGGGCGAGGCCGACGACCGCGACGGCAGCGATGACGACGAGATCGCAGTGCAGCCGGCAGACGAAAAGGGTGCGGCGGCGGCGCAGGATGGCGGCAGCGATGCTGTCGTTACGAATCCGGACGGTTCAATCGAACTGAATGAAAACTGGATCACAGAAGTTACGGTTACAAAAAATAATGTAGAGCAAAGTGGAAATCTGGAACTGAATGACGGCGATGAGATCATTCTGAAGTATGCGTATACGATCCCCGAAAATACTCTGCCGGATAATTATACGGTAACCTATCAGCTACCGGATGGAATAACGCTGAAAACTGTTGCGAACGGATACATTGAAAGGCCGCATTCGAATCCGAAAGAGTATATTGGTACCTATACGATTTCCGAAGAAGGAAAAGTTACGCTGAAATTTGATCCAGATAAAGTTTCGAAAGAGGCGTCGTTGCCGGGTGATTTTTATCTGCGTGCTACGGTGGACGCGTCGGATGCAGATGAAAGCGGAAAAATTGAGATTCCGATTAAGGACCATACGATTACGGTCAGGAAACAATACGATCTACAGATCGAAAAAAGCGGTGCAGACCCGAAAGTCGGGGATGATGGAAAAACATATATCGAATATACGGTCAAAGTATCGTCTAAGAAGGGCTATAATCAGAACATCACGATCACCGACATCCTGAATGATAGCAGCGACAGCAGCAAGAAGTTCTATCCGGGCGAGTATGACCAGAACTCTTTTACATTGAAAAAGGTAGACAAAATCGGCGGAGAGACTCCAATAAATGATCTGAAGCCGACTTTTAGTACCCAAAAGGGTGCGTCCGGAAAAGACTGTAAGTCGTTCGAAATCACGAACCTTGAAAAGCTGAATGCCGGAGAATCGTATGTCCTGACCTATAAGGTGAAGCTTGGCGATCTGACCAATACGGATGGCAAGGGCGAGTTCATGAACTACGCAAAGGCCAATGACAAGAAGTCAAGCGAGGTCTGGAAGTATTTCGATAAAAAAATCGAAAAGAGCCAAGGATATTACGACGAAGCACACAACGTCATGAAGTGGACGATCACCGTCAACAATCCGTTGGGTATGGATCTGGCAGGAACAAAGGTCGAAGACAGCATTCAGACAGCGGGTGCGATGCTCAAAGGAAACGTAAAGATTTTTGAGGACAAAGACGGCTGGAATGATGACTGGGAAGATTGTACAGGGACCGGTGTCACTCAAAAGAAAGACCAGAGCGGATTTACATTTGAATTTCCGAAAGGTTCCATTTCTAAAAAGTATAAGTTCGAATATACAACCACCGTACCTGAAGGTACAAAGGTCGTTGAAAACAGGGCGACCGAAACGCCGAAGGGTGGCGATGATGGCTATGTGTCGGATAACTCCGGTAGCGTGACCGAACGCAATTGGACCGATTGGAAAGAACATGTTGGCGCAGCGCTTGATTCGGAGGGAAAGACGGCATGGAAGCTGGGCTTTGATATCCCCTCCACATGGGCGGAGCACACGATCACAGATACGATCCAAGATGTGACATCGGATAATGGCGCGACGACGTATCCCGATAGTCATTATGCGCTCGCCTGTGAACTGCAAAACGCTATTGAAACGAATCTGAAAATCAACCGTGTGTCCGGCGACAGCCTTTCCTATACAGATATCATGAAGGAAGGCAGTGGAATCGGGCTTGAGATCCATTATCATGATACGACTGGAAAAGAAGTTCTGAAGGGTGATTCCAGCACCAAGGTCAAGAGCTTTACCATTACGATCAAAAATAATGGATATAGCGGCTCTACATTGACTGCGCTGGAGCTGAATCCGTATTATACGCATGTGGATCTGACAGACGTTTCAGCAGATACCGATGTTAAGTTTGGAAATACTGCTGCGGAACAAAAGAAGGAGGTGGACTACCATAAGCCGAGTGATAAAATTTCCTTGAAGAAAACGGCGTATGATAGCAATAATTACAACAGCAACGATATTCTACATGAGATCGACTATAACGGAAACCCCAATGCAGGAACCAATATCTATTACCAGTTGTTCCTTGGAATAGAGCAATTTACTGAGGATGAAATCACAGTAACAGATAGGCTGCCAGAAGGGCTTGTGTTTGACAGCGGTAATACGTCAGCTTTATGGGACACCAAGTACTACTCTAGCGAATGGGTCGATGATAATTGGATCAGGAACCACTTTGAAACGCCGACGGTAAGCGAAGACGGTAGGACGATTACATTCAAGCTGAAGAATCTTAAAAATGCAAAGTTTAAGAGTGACACACAGCTTAAGGGAATCATAATCCGCTATAAAGTCCATGTGGAGGATTCTGCATGGGATTATGCCGATACCCTGCGCAAACCCTACACGAACTACGCGGAGTGGCAAGGGAAAAACCTCCATGATGAGACGACGGTCACGGTCAAGCGTGATAACGAAGATATCATCAAGAAAGAGGGTAAGCAGATCGAAAATACTACGGATGTAAAATATACAATTGTAGTGAATCCCAATGGTGCAGATCTGTTGGAGGGCCATAGCGGAAATGTTACCCTGACGGACGTGATGACGGTTAATGAAAAGGGTTATACAGCTACATTGGATGAGAGCTCTATCAAGGTCTATAAGTACCCGAAGGATGAGAACCCGATTCCGCTAGGGGTCAACGAATATCAATACACCGTTACAAAGGGGGGATCAGACCGCGATCAGACCACGCTTGAGTTTACGCTGCAAAATAGGACAGGTTATGTGATCGAGTATACCTATAAGACGGATGCGGGACTGGATAAAATCAAACTCTCAAATTCCGCCACGTTGACGGGCGGCTGGTCCAGCGGAGGAAATACGTATCTGAAAGAACGAGATAGCGGTGCAACCGGCGGTAATAGTGTGCTGACAGTGTATAAGGTCGATCAACAGAACTATGGCGTTCATCTGAACGGTGCAACGTTCAAATTCTATAAGTTCGATAAGGATGCTGGTACTTGGGATGATGGCACAGAGGTTACCACCCAAGCGGATGGCAAATTCCAATACAGCCCTGAGAGCATACTGAGCGGTAATGTAAAGCCAGAGTATGACACTCTTTATAAACTTGTGGAGGAAACAGCTCCTGCCGGATATACGAAGTCTGACGCAGAATACTATTTCATCTGGCTTGCAAAGGGTAAGACGAATACAGACGATGCGTATCAGACGGCGGTAGGCAACCATCCTCCGATTGGCAGTAGTGCTGTGACGTACTATAAACATGGTACTTCTGGTACGGTTTATATCCCGAACAAGCGGGATGGTCTGGTCATCGAGAAAAAGTGGGAGAATAAAGATGGCTCCGAAATGACCAATCCGCCGGTCAATGCAATCGAGGTTCAGCTTTGGAAGTTCAAGAATATGACCAAAACAGATGCCGAATTAGATCAAAAAATCGAGCTGACGAAGGATAATGGCTGGAGCGTTGTGCTGAAGAATTTGGACCCGGATTATTACTACTATGTGAAAGAAATCACAGATCTGGGCGAAAACTACACTGTCAGCTACGGCACGACCAACGAGGGTAGGCTCACTGGTACGATCACCATCACCAATCGTTCCACTACGGACGCCCCCGGCTACGAACTCCCGGCGACCGGTTCCACCGGTACGGCCCCGTACACCACCGCCGGTGCGGTGCTGATGGGTGCCGCGCTGGTGGGTGGATACCGCAGAAAACGCAGACAGGAAAGGAGGGGCGAGTGACCCTCCCGCCCCTGCGGGCGGAGCGCAGATCACCACAAGAAGCACAGATTTTGGGATTGCTTGGAAGCAAAAAGAAGCAAATTGGAAATGGATTTATTTCACAAGGAGACGATGAAAATGAAACACATGAAGAGATTCGTGGCGCTGTTTGCCGCGCTGGCCCTCGTGCTGGCGATGGCAGTTCCGGCGTTTGCGGACACAACGGCAACAACAGGCACGATTACTGTTGATAATGCGGTTAGTGGCACTACTTACAAAATTTATCGCATTTTTGAGTTGGAAAGTTTCAGTGGAAATGCTTATTCCTATAAGCCGAGTACAGCTTGGAGCAACTTTAAAGATTATGTTGCTCAAATTGATGAAGCAACCGTGAAGGCTTCAGACTTCTTCACCGTAAACGCTAATGGTTATGTTGAGTGGAAGAATGACAAAAAAAATGAAGGTGCAGCTTTTGCAAAGCTGGCAAAGGCATATGCAGCAACGTTGAGCACCAATGATGGCCAAGTAAGTGCGAGCAGTTCGACTGTAACCTTTAGTGGTTTGCCGATGGGTTATTACTTGTTGGATTCCAGCTTGGGCGCTCTGTGCAGTTTGCAAACAAGCACTCCGAATGTTACCATCAAGGAAAAGAACAGCGATACCACAACTGACAAGAAGATTGTGGAAAATGGTGAGCTGAAGTCGGCCAATAGTGCAAGCATTGGCGATACGGTGAACTATAAGACGACTATCAACGTGAAAGACGGTGACCCGCAGAAATACGTTCTGCATGATAAGATGTCTGGTTTGAATTTTGATCCGAATTCAGTTGAGGTCAAAGTTACTGGCACAAATACACGCAATTTGACGAAGGACACAGATTACACGGTTGCAACAAGTGAGCTGGGCGATGATTGCACCTTCCATATTGAATTCAAACCGAACGTATTGAAGCCCAATAATGTTGTGGAAGTTACCTACTCTGCAAAGGTTGCGGAAAGCGCTGCAATTGGTGGTTCTGGTAATACGAACGAAACGCATCTGGACTACGGCGAAAATAAGCACACGACTCCTTCTGAGACTAAGACTTATGTTTGGTCGTTTAATGTCCATAAGTATACCGGTGAGAATACCGCCTTGGCTGGTGCGAAGTTTAAAGTATGGAACAGCGATAAGAGTCAAACCGCATACTTCAAGTATAACGCTACCGCGAAAGTTTATAAGTTTGCTGGTTGGACGGCTGTGGAAGGCGCTGTATATGAATTTACGACTCCGGATGATGGCAACATCGCTTTTGAGGGTCTGAATGCAGGTACTTACTATCTGGAAGAAATTGAAGCTCCGAAGGGCTACAATAAACTGACAAACCCCATTGAGGTTAAGATTGCAGACAAGACTGGTGCGATTACCGTTGACGGTGAGTCGATTAGCAATACGACAGTTAAGGTCGAAAATAAAGCTGGCACCGTTCTGCCCGGCACCGGCGGCATCGGCACCACGATCTTCTATCTGATCGGCGGCGGGCTGATGGTTGCAGCGGCCGTGCTGCTCATCGCGAAGAAGCGGATGGAAAACAAGTAAAACCAACCGGGAGCCGGCCGCTCCCCCGAAATAAGAGGGCATCTGCCCCGAACCTATCCTTATAACATTAGGGAGTAGCCCATGAAAAAGAATCGCAGCACCATCATTTTAATATTGATCTTTCTCGTGGGTCTATCCGTGATGTTATATCCGACCGTCAGTGACTATATCAACCAGAAAAACCAGTCGCGCGCTGTGGCGAGCTACTCGGAAGAGGTTGAAAACCTGTCGGACGTGGACTATCAGGCCTATTTTGACGCCGCCAACGACTACAACCGGCGGCTGGCCGAAACGCCCGATGCCTTTTACCGGCCCGAAGAGGTGAGCGGCTACACCGACACCCTCGATGTCTCCGGTACCGGCATCATGGGGTACATCACCATCTCCAAGATCGGCGTGGAGCTGCCCATCTACCACGGCACCAGCGACGGCGTTTTGCAGGTGGCCGCGGGCCATCTGGAAGGCACCAGC
>ERZ809207.608-NODE-608-length-12755-cov-3.894646_pt1 | contig 12755 bp, 8 predicted proteins | sample MGYA00520515_ERZ809207 | MGnify/ENA primary metagenome ERZ809207 (study PRJEB31570, sample SAMEA3213009) | Homo sapiens | biome: human-gut; feature: human gut; material: fecal | place: Sweden | collected 2011 ... | reverse complement strand
AGCTGGGCAGGGTAGTTATACCCAAAGAGATACGGAGGACGCTGCGTATACGGGAGGGCGACCCCCTTGAGATATTCACGGACAGGGAAGGGGAGGTAATACTCAAAAAATACTCGCCCATAGGCGAGCTGGGGGATTTTGCCAGAGAATACGCGGAATCGCTGCATCAATCCCTCAACCGCACCACGCTTATATGCGATAAGGATACCGTAATAGCGGTATCCGGCGGCAGTAAAAAGGAGCTTATGGAGCGGCCCATACATGAGGACGTGGAACGCTGCATGAAGGAGAGGGAAAAGCTGGTGATAAACAAGGGGCAGTGTGAGATGCAGGGCATAATAGACGGCGAGGATCCTGAGAAATACACTGCAGAAGTGATAGTGCCGATACTCTGCGCCGGCGACGCAATAGGCGCGGTAGTGATGGTAAGCCGGGAGCCGGGGGATATAGTAGGTGATACCGAGCTGAAGGTATGCGAGACCGCCGCCAACTTCATGGGGAAGCAGATGGAAAATTGAAATAGATAAAGCGGGCACAGCGCCCGCTTTTTGCTTGGGTAAATATCACTGGTTGGCGATATCCAGATAGGAGTATAGGGTGTACTTGCTGATGCCGAAGTACTTGGCTATCTTGTCGCCGCTCTTGGTTATGAGCATGGCGCCCGCATCGTTGAGGAAGCGTATGGCCTTAACCTTGTCGTCCTTGTTCATCATGGCAACCGGGCGGCCTATGAGCTGTACCGACTGCTCGAGGAGATCGTCCAGCAGCTCGTTCACGTTGGTGGGTATGCGCTCCGGTTCCCCTCCCGGGTTGTTTTGCACTATGGCGTTTATGACGGACTGCGTCATCATAAGCTCAGTCATGTCGTAGTTTATGGCGAATATGCCTGTGACCTTGTCTTTTTCGTCCTTTATGTATACCGTGCTGGAGCGGAGAATGCGGCCGTCGTGGGTCTTGGTAAGGTAGTTGTAGTGGTCGGGGATATCCTTGCGTCCGTCCCGCATGGCCTCAAGAACTACATGGCTGGGGCCGGCATTGGCGCTGCGCCTTGAAACGTGGCCGTTTTCTATGTAAAGTATCATATCCTCCGGGCTTTCGCAGGTGAGGTCGTATATTACGACCTCGCAGTTGCTGCCGAACTGTGCGGCTATGGCAGCGGCTATGCGCTTTAGAAGACCTACGGTGAGATTCTGCATTTATTCCTCCTGAAACGCCGCCAGATAACGGCAAAACAAAGATATATTTACTATACCATACATTGGCGCGGGGCAAAAGCGAAAAAGATTTTGTTTCCGTCTGAAAAATTTTTGGTCATCGGGCAAAAAAGCTATTGCTTATACGATGTTAAGCATGATAAAATAATAGCACAAACAGTAAGGCATATCGGAAGCTGTAAGGAAGTGCTTCGCGCGCGGGCTTAAAACAAATCGTGTTTTAGTCGGCGCGTTTTTATCATTATCAGTCATCAGGCATTCTTAAAAAGAGGAGGAAAAATATGTATCTCATAGCGAACGGTAAGGTTATAACCAGGGACGATGCAATGCCCTATATAGAAAATGGCGGCGTAGTCGTAGAAGGAACCAAAATAATAGAGCTGGGCGAGACGGCAGCCCTAAAGGCAAAGTACCCCGATGCGGAGTTCATAGACGCTAAAGGCAACGTAATAATGCCCGCATTCATAAACGTGCATTCCCATATCTATTCCGCCCTTGCCCGCGGTCTCTCTATAAAGGGCTACAACCCCACCAACTTCTATGAGATACTGGATGGCATGTGGTGGGCCATAGACCGCAATCTGGATCTGGAAGGGACCCGCTACAGCGCATACACCACCTTCATAGACAGCATAAAGACCGGCTGCACTACTCTGTTCGACCATCACGCCAGCTTCTGCGAAATACCCGGCAGCCTTTTCACCATTGAGGAAGTAGCCAAGGAGCTGGGCGTCCGCGCCTGCCTCTGCTATGAGGTCAGCGACCGGGACGGGGAGGAGAAGTGCGACCTGGCCATCAGGGAGAACGGCGACTTCATACGCCACTGCGCCAGGGAGAAGAACCCCATGATAAGCGCAATGTTCGGCGGCCACGCCCTCTTCACCATATCCGACAGGACCTTTGAGAAAATGGTAAAGGAAAACGACGGCATGACCGGATTCCATATACACGTGTCCGAGGGCATGAACGACGTTTACGATACCGCCTACAATTACGGCACCCGAAGCGTGAACCGCCTGCTGAACAACGGCATACTCGGTCCCAAGACCATGCTGGGCCACTGTATACACGTGAATCCCGCCGAGATGGACATTATCAGGGAGACCGGCACAATGGTATGCAACAATCCCGAATCCAACATGGGAAATGCCGTAGGCTGCGCGCCCGTGCTGCAGATGATAAAGAAGGGCATAACCGTTGGCCTGGGTACCGACAGCTATACCTTCGATATGCTGGAGAGCCTGAAGGTCGCCCTGATAATACAGCGCCACAACGCCTGCATGCCAAACGTAGCATGGTGCGAGGTCACCGATATGCTCTTTAAGAACAACCGCAAAATCGCAGCAAAGTACTTTGACGCGCCTCTCGGCATACTCAAGCCCGGCGCTGCCGCCGACGTTATCGTCATGGACTATAAGTGTTTCACTCCCTTCTCCGATGCAAACATAGACGGCCATATGATATTCGGCATGACCGGCCGCCAGTGCGAGACTACCATGTGCAACGGCAAGCTGCTCATGAAGGATCGCCAGCTCATCGGCATAGACGAGGAGGCCATGAACGCCCGCACCATGGAAGCTTCAAAGAAGCTTTGGAGCAGGCTGAACGGCTAAAAGAGAATAATACATACGGAGGTGTAAATCATGAGCGAAAGAATGACTCCCATACCCTTTAAGCAGCTTATGACCTGGATAAAGGAGGAGCACGACAACTTCGGCACCGTCTTCGGCGTAAACGCGCCCTATGTAAAAAAGAACGGCAAGACCCTTCCCCTGTTCAAAGAAAAGCTGGAGACCCCCTTCGGCCCCGCCGCAGGCCCGAACACCCAGCTTGCACAGAATATAGTGGCCGCATACTATGCCGGCGCCCGCTTCTTTGAGCTCAAGACTGTACAGAAGATGGACGGCGATGACCTTGCTGCCTGCATCAACCGCCCCTGCATATGGACCAAGGACGAGGGCTACAACTGCGAGTGGTCCACCGAGCTGTATGTTCCCCAGGCGTTTGACGAGTACGTCAAGGCTTGGTTCGCAATACGCATAATCAGCAGGCTTTACGGCCTGGGCGCCGAGGACGGCTTCATGTTCAACGCAAGCGTCGGCTACGACCTGGCGGGCATAAAGACCCCCAAGATGGATAAGTTCATCGAGGGCATCAGGGACGCTTCCAACACTCCCATATTCAAGGAGTGCATGGAGGTGGGCTGCGAGCTGTTCCCGGAGCTTGAGGAGTACATAATGACTACCCCCGCCCGTATATGTGACGGCGTGACGGTATCCACCCTCCACGGCTGCCCTCCAAACGAGATAGAAGCCATAGCTTCCTACCTTATAACCGAAAAACACTTCAATACCTTCGTAAAGTGCAATCCCACCATACTGGGCTATGAGTTCGCACGCTCAAGGCTCGACTCCATGGGCTATGACTACATTGCCTTTGACGACAGGCACTTCCGCGAGGACCTCCAGTATAAGGACGCCGTTCCAATGTTCCACAGGCTCAAGGAGCTGGCGGAAAAGAACGGCCTGGAGTTTGGGCTGAAGCTCTCCAACACCTTCCCGGTGGACGTAAAGGCAAACGAGCTGCCCAGCGAGGAGATGTACATGAGCGGCCGCGCTCTGTATCCCCTGACCATAGAGATGGCCAACCGTTTTGCAAACGAGTTCAAGGGCGCGCTTCGCATATCCTACAGCGGCGGCGCAGACTTCTTCAACATAAAGCAGCTGTTTGAGGCGGGCATATGGCCCATAACCATGGCTACCACCATACTGAAGCCCGGCGGATACGGCCGCATGGTGCAGCTGGGCGAGCTGCTTGACGGGTGCGAGTTCAAGCCCTTCGCAGGCGTGGACTACAAGGCTGTGGCCAGGCTTTCCGAGGAGGCGCCCACCAACTTCCACTATATTAAGCCCATAAAGGAAGCGCCGGACAGAAAGATGGGCAAGGGCAAGGAGCTTCCGCTGATAGACTGCTTCAGAGCCCCCTGCAAGAGCGGCTGCCCCTTCGGTCAGGATGTACCCGAATACATAGAGCTTTGCGGCAAGGGCCTGTTCCTTGAGGCATTGCAGGTTATAACCGCAAAGAACCCCCTGCCCTTTATCACCGGTACCATATGCGCCCATCACTGCATGGATAAGTGTATGCGCAACCACTACGAGTGTCCCGTGAATATCCGCGGCACAAAGCTTCAGGCGGCAGAGGGAGCATTCGAGGAACTGCTGGCTATAACCGAGATGAGCCGCGAGGGTGAGAAGGTCGCAATTATAGGCGGCGGCCCCGCAGGACTTGCCGCTGCCTACCACGCCCAGAAGCACGGTCTTCAGGCCACCGTATTTGAAAAGCGCGAGACCCTGGGCGGAATAGTACGCAACGTGATACCCGGCTTCCGCATAGGCGACGACGCCATCGACAATGATATTGCGCTCATAAAAAAGACCGGCGCAGAGTTCGTGATGGGAAAGGAAGCTCCTGATGTGAAGGAGCTTAAGGCCATGGGCTTTGACTACATAGTGCTTGCCTGCGGCGCAGAAAAGAAGGGTCGCCTCAATATCGAGGGCAGCGTGATGAACGTAATAGACTTCCTGTATGCCTTTAAGAACGGCGGCGAGCTGAAGCTGGGCAGGAACGTGGCGGTCATAGGCGGCGGAAACACCGCAATGGACGCAGCCCGCGCCGCAAAGCGCGCCGAGGGCGTAGAGAAGGTGACGCTTGTATATCGCCGCAACCGCAGGTATATGCCCGCGGATCTGGAGGAGCTGGAGCTGGCCATAGAGGACGGCGTGGAGTTCATGGAGCTGGCCTCCCCCGTAAAGCAGGCGGACGGCAAGCTTATATGCAATAAGATGAAGCTGGGCGATAAGGACGCTTCCGGCCGCCGCGTACCCGTGGAGACCGGCGAGACCGTTGAGGTGGACGCGGATACCGTAATCGCCGCCGTAGGCGAGAAGGTAGACCTGGACCTGCTTGGCAGGTATGGCATAGCTGCCGACGCCTACAAGAAAGGCAATAAGAAATACGGCGATGTGTACCACCGTAGCCGACGCCATAGCCGACGCCAAGTGGGTAATCGAGGACATTACCGGCCGCGAGATTGTGGCGGATATCCCCGAGGAGGCCAAGCCCGACAAGGAGGAGGCGCTGCTGCGCAAGATGAAGCTTCAGATGCCCGGCAAGTGCGAGGCGGACCGCTGCATCAACTGCAATACCGTCTGCGAGAGCTGCGTATCCGTCTGCCCCAACAGGGCGAACGTGGCCATAGCGGTCCCCGGGAAGGAGATGCGCCAGATACTGCATGTGGACTACATGTGCAACGAGTGCGGCAACTGCGCACACTTCTGCCCCTATACCGACGGCAGGCCTTATAAGGATAAGTTTACCCTCTTTGCCAACGAGAAGGACTTTGAGGACAGCGAGAACAACGGCTTCATGGTGGTATGCACCAAGTGCCCCAAGGTAAAGGTACGTCTCGGCGGCGCGGTCAAGGAATACACCCTTGACGGCAAGACCGGATTGGGCGACCTTGAGGACCTGATGCTCACCGTAATAAAGGAGCACGGCTATCTTCTGGGCTAAACTTATATAATACTACTTAAAATAAGCCGGGGACCCAGCATATACGGGCCCCCGGAGTATTGCTTTTAAGAGATAAGTAAGAAATAAGAGACGAAAAAGAAAGGAAACGCTTATGTCCACATTTGTTGTGAACGGGCATACCGTTACGGCGGAGAAAAACAAAAAGCTCCTCCGCTTTCTCAGGGACGATCTGGGCCTTACCTCCGTCAAGGACGGGTGCAGCGAGGGTGCCTGCGGCGCCTGCACCGTAATAATAGACGGCGTTACCTGCAAGGCCTGCGTGCCGGATACAGACAAGCTGGAGGGCCGCAATATAATTACGGTAGAGGGCCTGAGCGACTGGGAAAAGGAGATGTATACCTTCGCCTACGCAGAGGCGGGGGCGGTGCAGTGCGGCTTTTGCATACCCGGCATGGTGATGTGCACAAAAGCGCTGCTGGATAAGAACCCGGACCCCACAGAGGCGGAGATGCGCTACGCCATACGCAACAACTACTGCCGCTGCACGGGCTACGTTAAGATAATCGCCGCTATCAAGCTGGCGGCCCAGATAAAGCGCACCGGCGTGATACCGGAGCCGTCCAACGACGACTGGAAAATAGGCTCCCGGGTGCAGCGCCTTGACGCCGAGGAAAAGGTGCTCGGCACCGGCAAGTACCCCGACGACTACTATATGGAGGGGATGCTGTACGGCTCCGCCCTGAGAAGCAAATACCCCCGCGCCCGCGTGCTGTCCATAGATACCTCAGCCGCAGGGGCGCTGCCCGGAGTGGCGGCTGTGCTGACAGCCGAGGATATACCGGGGGAAAACAAGATCGGCCATCTTAAACACGATCAGTATACCATGATACCCGTGGGCGGCCTTGTGCATTATCTGGGCGACGCTATCGCCCTGGTTGCTGCCGAGGACAGGGAGACCCTCGAAAAGGCAAAGAAGCTCATCAAGGTGGAATACGAGGTGCTGCCGGCCATCCATAATATTCAGGAGGCGGGTGCAGCCGGTGCCCCAAAGGTATTCGACGAGGAAAAGGACAACGTATGCGCCTATAAGCATATAAGCCGCGGCGACGCGGCGGGCGAGATAAGCAAGGCAAAGCACGTAATAAGCCGGCATTTTGAAACGCCATGGACAGAGCACGCCTTCCTCGAGCCGGAGTGCGCCGTGTCCTATATAGATCAGGACGGGGACGTATTCATATACTCCACCGACCAGTCCGCCCACCAGACGCTGCACGAATGCTGCATGGCGCTGGGGACGGATAAGGTAAAGGTGCAGAACGCACTGGTTGGCGGCGGCTTCGGAGGCAAGGAGGATATGACGGTGCAGCATCACGCGGCGCTGCTCACCTACGTTACCCGCCGCCCCGTCAAGGTTAAGCTCACCCGCGCCGAGTCATTGCTCGTACACCCAAAGAGACATCATTTTGAGATGGACTTTACCATGGGCTGCGACGAAAACGGCATAATAAAGGGCGTAAAAGCAAAGGTGTATACAGATACCGGCGCCTTCGCGTCGCTGGGCGGCCCGGTGCTTGAACGGGCATGCACCCATGCAGCAGGCCCCTACAATTACCAGAACTTCGAGATAGAGGGCACTGCCTATTACACCAACAATCCGCCTGCCGGAGCGTTCCGCGGCTTCGGCGTTACTCAAACCTGTTTTGCCACAGAGAGCCTTCTCAACATGATGGCGGACGAGATAGGCATAACTCCTTGGGAGATACGCTACCGCAACGCCATACGCCCCGGACAGGTGCTGCCCAACGGACAGATAGTGGACGAGTCCACCGGCCTTGTGCAGACCCTTGAGGCAATAAAGCCCTACTACGACGAGGCGATAGCAGCCGGCAAACCCGTGGGCCTTGGCTGCGCGATGAAGAACGCAGGCGTGGGCGTAGGCATACCGGATACCGGTCGTGTAAAGCTCATAGTGGGCGACGACGGCAAGGTACATATATTCTCCGGTGCTTCCTGCATAGGCCAGGGCCTTGGCACCGTGCTTGTGCAGATGATGGTCAGCAATACCGACCTTGACCGGGACGATATAGTATACGAGCGGAGCAACACCTGGATAGCGCCGGATTCAGGCACGACCTCAGGCTCCCGCCAGACGCTCATTACAGGCGAGGCCTGTCTGCGTGCCTGCGAGAAGCTCATGGAGGATCGCCGATCAGGGCTGAGCCTCCAGCAGATGAAGGGAAGGACGTACTACGGCGAGTATCTCGCAAAGACCGACCCGTTGGGTGCGGACGTTCCTAACCCAGTATCACATGTGGCATACGGCTACGCCACACAGCTGTGCATACTCGATAAGAAGACCGGCCGTGTAGAGCACATGATAGCCGCTCACGACGTAGGCAAGGCCGTTAATCCTCTTTCATGCGAGGGACAGATAGAGGGTGGAGTGGTGATGTCCATGGGCTATGCCTTGAGGGAGAAGTATCCCATAGACGATAACTGCAAGCCCATAGAGAAGTATGGCTCACTGGGTCTGTTCAGAGCCCACGAGCTGCCGGAGATAACGGCACTGGTCATAGATAAGCCGGGCCTCAAGGTGGCCTGCGGAGCAATAGGCATAGGCGAGATAACCTCCATACCCACCGCACCCGCCATAGCCGACGCTTACTACAGGCTGGACGGGGAGCGCAGGTACAGCCTGCCCCTTTGCAATACTCCATACGAGAGAAGGGGGTAACAACATGGCTATAAAGAAGAAATTCCCATATAAGGCCGCTTTTGTGGCCTGCAACGGCGGCTGCCGGGCCAAGGACTGCAGGTACGGCTGCATAGGCTGCGGCGCCTGCGTTTCCGCGTGCCGGTTCGGGGCTATAACGCTGAACGAGTACGGCACTGCCGAGGTGGACGAGGAAAAGTGCATAGGCTGCGGTATGTGCGCACGTGCCTGCCCTCAGGGCATAATCAGCATTCACCAGAGCGCCTGCAATATAGCCGTCAAGTGCTCCAACGGGGATAAAGGCCCGGAAGCCCGCAAGCAGTGTGAGGTAAGCTGCATAGGCTGCGGCATATGCGAAAGAACCTGTACCGCCGGAGCCATAAAGGTAAAGGACAACTGCGCTGTCATAGACGAAGAATACTGCCTCAGCTGCGGCATGTGCGCCGTAAAGTGCCCGCGCGGGGTGATACGCGACCTTCGGGGCATACTCACGCCGAAAAACTGATATATGGACTTACAAGTGCCGAAGCGAAAACTTCGGCATTTTTTTATTTATTGCTTCTTGACGAACAATTTACGGCAGTCTTATTGCTATTTCGGTATACACAGTGATAATATAGAGCCAAATCAATGTAAGCGAAAGTAAGAAAGGAAGCTTTGATGAATATAGTAGTAGTGGGCGATGGCAAGGTAGGCTATACCCTAACGGCAAGTCTTTCCAAGGAAGGCCACGACGTTACCGTAATAGACAACCGGCCGGATACGCTGCGCAATACCACAAACGAGCTGGACGTAATATGTATAGAGGGCAATGGCGTCAGCTACGCGGTGCAGAGCGAGGCAGGGGTGCAGAAAGCAGACCTTCTCATAGCCGCAACCAGTGCCGACGAGATAAACATGCTGGCCTGCATGGTAGCCAAGAAGCTGGGCGCGAAGCATACCATAGCGAGGGTGCGCGATCCGCAGTACCAGCAGCAGATGTTCTTCCTTAAGGAAGAGCTGGGGCTGTCAGTGGTGGTAAATCCCGAACAGTCCGCAGCGTCCGAGATATCCCGTCTTATGCGCTTTGTACCCGCTATTAAGGCTGAGCCCTTTGCAAAGGGCAGGATAGACCTTGTGGAGTTCAAGGTAAAGGAGAACAGCCCGCTGGACGGCGTACAGCTTTCGGACTTTTACAGGCAATTTAAGGTAAAGATACTGGTCTGCGCCGCCCGCCGAGGCGAGGAGGTTTTCATACCCAAGGGCAATTTCATCATACGCAGCGGCGATAAGCTTACCATACTCGCTGCCCCTGCCGAGATAAGCAGCTTTTTCAGGACCGTGGGTACCTTCCAGCGCAAGGTTAGGGACGTGATGGTGGTAGGCGGCGGCAGAATAGCCTATTACCTTGCACGCCAGCTGATAGAGACAGGAATACATGTAAAGATAATCGAGAAGGATGAAAAGCGCTGCAACCAGCTGTTCGATCTGCTGCCCAAGGCCACCATACTCCATGGCGACGGCACGGATCACGAGCTGCTCAGCGAGGAGGGGCTGGACAAGACGGACGCTCTTATAGCCCTTACCGGTATCGATGAGGAAAACATCATACTTTCCATGTATGCCAACTCCCTGAATGTGGATAAGGTGGTTACCAAGGTAAACAACGCGCGCCTTGCGGAGATGCTGGCTCCCATGGGTATAGAAAGCGTGATCTCCCCCAAGGAGATAGCGGCCAACCGCATAATAAGCTACGTCCGCGCCATGACCAACGCCACCGGCAGCAATGTGGAGATGCTGTACAGGCTGGCGGACAACAAGGTAGAGGCGCTGGAGTTCCGCGTGCGGGAAAGCTCACGCTGTATAGGAGTACCCCTCAAGGATATGCCGATAAAGGACGACGTGCTCGTAGGCGCCATAATTCGCGGCGGAGCCTGCATAATCCCGGGAGGCGACGACGTTATAAAGGCCCACGATTCCGTAATTGTTGTAACTACCATGAACGGGCTGCACGAATTGGATAATATCCTCAAGGAAAAAGAGTAAAGGCATATGAATTATCGCGTGTTGGGAAGGATACTTGGCCTTGCGCTGGTAACAGAGGCGGCGCTTATGGTGCCGTCCATGCTGATAGGCCTGTATCACGGAGAATCTATACTGGGGTTCAGTACTACCATAGGCATACTGCTGATAGTCGGTATGCTGCTGCTGTCCTTTAAGCCTAAGGACAACAAGATATTCGCCCGGGAGGGCTTTTTAGGCGTGTCATTCTCATGGATACTGCTGTCCATGTTCGGCGCGCTGCCCTTTACTATAGAAAAGATGATACCCGACTATGTAGGCGCTGTGTTTGAGGTGGCGTCCGGCTTTACCACCACCGGCGCATCCGTGCTGACAGCTGTCGAGGGCTGCCCCTATGGGCTGCTGTTCTGGCGCAGCTTCACCAACTGGGTGGGCGGCATGGGAGTGCTTGTATTTATAATGGCGGTGCTGCCCCTTGCAGATGACCGCAGTATGCATATAATGCGTGCGGAGGTCCCCGGCCCCGTGGTCGGCAAGCTGGTGCCCAAGGCCAGGCAGAGCGCCATGATACTGTATGGGATATATGTGGTGATAAGCATATTGGAGGTAGTGTTCCTGCTGGCGGGCGGCATGCCGCTTTACGATGCGCTGGTGAGCACCTTCGCCACTGCAGGTACCGGCGGCTTCAGCGTAAAGAACGCCAGCATAGCTGGGTATAACAGCCCCTACGCCGAATACGTCATAAGCGTGTTCCTGCTGCTGTTTTCGATAAACTTTAATTTATACTTCTTCATACTGCTGAGAAATATAAAGCCCATATTCAAAAACGAGGAGCTGCGCTGGTTCCTGGGCATAGTCGCCGCGAGCGTGATAGCGGTAGCAATAAACATACGCAACATGTATCCCACAGTGGAGGAGATCATACGCAAGGCGCTGTTCCAGGTGGCCAGCATAATCTCCACGGCGGGTTTCTCCACCGCTGATTTTGACAGATGGCCGGAGCTTTCAAGGAGCATCCTGGTCTGCCTTATGTTAATCGGCGCCTGCGCGGGGAGCACGGGCGGCGGCATCAAGGTATCGAGGCTTATAATACTGCTGAAATCCGCGAGGTGCGAGGTCAGCCGCATGATGCACCCACGCTCCGTCAACCGGGTAAAGCTGGAGGGCAAAACCATAGACGACGAGGTGCTTCACAATACCCTCATATTTTTTGTGATGTATATGCTTATAGTCGCCGTGTCTACGCTGCTTGTGGCATCCTTTGACGAGTGCGACTTTACGACCAATCTTACGGCGGTCATAGCCTGCATGGGCAATATAGGCCCGGGGCTGGGCAAGGTAGGGCCCATGGGTAACTTTTCGGAGTTCTCCGCACTTTCCAAGATAGTGCTCACGCTGGATATGCTAATAGGCAGGCTGGAGATATTCCCGATAATAATGGTCTTTACGCCGGAAACCTGGAAGAAGGTATAAAAAACAGGGCGGCTTTTGCCACCCTGACAATGTTTGTTTTTTGCTTTACAGGGCCGATGCTATCATGCCGGCCTCAGCAACTATTAAAGCTCCTGCGGCTATTATACCGGGCAAACGGAGCTTTTTTATTTTGAGTGGAGATATGAAGGCCAGAGCCATTATCGGGAACATTATATTGAACAGGCTGACGGCGCCGGCGTTTGTGTAAGAGCTTATGAGATATACGGCAGGCATCACTATGCATACCGCGGTGACGGGCAGGCCGAGGTAGTGGGTGCGGTCCTCGGTTGATTCCTCCTGCCGCTTTTCCTCGGTGACGTTGAAGTAGCCCAGGCGAATGAGCGCCGCCAATACATAAAGCGAAAGCAGCGCGTGAGATACTATGCTCTTCATGCCGAAGGCCGCGCCTATGGAAGCGGGCAGTACGCCAAAGCAGACAAGGTCGTTCAGCGAATCTATCTGTATGCCGAAGCGCCTGCCGTCTGCCGTGCGATCCTTCTTTGAGCGGGCGATCCTACCGTCAAAGGTATCTATGACGCCGCAGCATATGAGGCAGAGAAGACCTGCGGCCGGGTTTCCTGCGGCGGACGAATATATGCCGTGTAAGGCTATAAAAAGCGCCCCATAGGTCGCTATGACAGTGTAATCGTAGAATCCTATCATGCTGCTTACAACGCTCCTTTGAAACAAGACTTGTGGTAAATATAACACATTTATTTTACACGAAATACGTCATTTTGCCAATCCGATATAATGATTAAGTATAAACTCACAATACCATCAGTTGACAAGAGCACACAAGCCCTAAAGGCTTGTTTTGG